>Ga0180301_10002763_pt1 | contig 13800 bp, 13 predicted proteins | sample GuaBasSediGuay16_FD_121797 | JGI IMG/M metagenome (GOLD analysis project Ga0180301, IMG submission 121797) | Subseafloor sediment microbial communities from Guaymas Basin, Gulf of California, Mexico - Guay16, Core 4569-2, 12-15 cm | ecosystem: Environmental > Aquatic > Marine > Hydrothermal...
GCGGGGCTGGAAGGTGCGGGGATACTGAACAAGTTCATCCGATACGAGGCGCATATTGACAGGATGCTGTCGAGGAGTATTCGAGAACTGGAGCGGGTGCAGGAGAAGAGGAAGAGGGCGGAGAGCATTATTAACAGGGATGAGTAACCGGCAATTGGCTTTCAGCGGTTAGTTTAATTTTGCATTCTGCATCCACAATTTTGAATTTCAATTGCTGACCGCTAATATCTGAATTCTGACATCTGAAATCTGAAATCTGAAGTCTATTTTACCAAACAAACCCATTTTTAGGTATGTGCCTAATATGTGATTTTGTTAGATAAAGAGTTGATAGCTGAGAACTAATTACTGACCACTGATTGCTGTTTGCTGCAGTCTAACCACTAACCACTAACCACTAATCGCTGAAAGCTAATGCTAATAGCTAATCTCTGACATCTGATCTCTGACCGCTAAAAGCTGAAAATTATCCGCTGAACACTGAAAACTGACCGCTGAGTGCTGATAGCTAATCGCTGACCACTGTTTGCTGTCATCTGATATCTGAAAACTGTTCGCTGAAATCTTTTTCATGAAAACACAAATTTCTAATCTGACTCGTCATCTTTCTGGAAACAGCTTTAAAGCGCAGTGCTCACGAAGTGCTATTGCCTTGACAGCAGGTAATGTTACAGAACGAGGTATGAGATTGGTACGAACAATGTTTCTGGCTAAGTTGTTGCTGCGCAGCGACATTGGCATAATGGCATTGGTTGTGATGGTGTCGCAATTGCTGGAAGCACTAACGCAGGTTGGCGTCAAGCAATCGGTTATACAAAACAAAAAGGGGGGGCAAGAAGAATATCTGAATACAGCATGGTGGTTTCAAACTGTACGCGGTATCGGGCTTTATGTTGTGTCTTTTTTATTAGCTCCGGCGATAAGTGGCTTTTATGATGAGCCTCGGATGTTATGGATGCTTCGTATAGCATTTTTAGGCATACTTTTTAACGGTCTTATAAGTCCCCGAGCTCATGTCCTCGAAAAAAATCTTAAATTTGGTAAGGCTGTTTTGCTGGTACAAGGGAGTGGTCTGCTGGGTACGTTGATAACGATATGCCTTGTCTGCTTTTGGAGGGATGTTTGGGCGATTGTAATTGGAATTACTGCAGAAACTTTTTTACGGAGCTTAATGTCATTTGTTTTCTGTCCGTTCCGACCAAGGTTCAGTATTGACCGTGAAAGTTATAAGGAATTGCTGAAATATGCCAGAAGAATGTTAGGAATACCGATTTTAACCTGGTTTGCATTTCAGGCAGATATTGTTGTTCTTGGCAAGCTTGTTTCAAAGGAGCTTGTTGGTATATATTTTGCGGCTTTTCAATTAGCCCGTATGCCGAGAGAACTGTTTACAAGGGTTGTTGGGCAACTCTTACTTCCGGCCTTCTCAAAAAAACAGGATGATAGTCATATTTTGGGTGATATGGTGTTAACGGTTGTTAGGGGAACAGCAGTATTTACTTCTCCTTTGATGGCTTTTTTCATTATTTGTTCTGGCGCTATATTATGCATAGCATACAAGCCTGAATATGTTGAAGTCTCAGTCCCATTCTGCTTGTTGTGCCTGGTGATATTGCTGCGTATCCAGGGAGTTATTATATCATCCCTATATTTGGCTATCGGACAACCACATTTCCTTCGAAGGTTTGTTGGACTACGTGCTGCTGTTATACTTTTGTTGATATATCCAGGAGTTGTTATTGGTCAGCTAACCGGCGCCGCGGCAGTCGTATTAATTGCTGAAGCAGTCGGATTCCTTGGTCAGATTTTTTGGCTTCAAAAACTTACTACCCTTAGAGCAAGGGATTATATTTACTGCTTGTTTCCTGCCTCATGGATATCTGCGGTCGTAATACTGCCCGTGGGATTATGGATACTTTTTGGGCCGGAATCAATCTGGGCATATTTGATGATAGGCGGATTGTTTTTAGCGATTGCATATGTCATCGGATTATTTTTTTACGGGATTTCTTGGCAAAGGCCACATGGGACGATTTGATACCAATTCCGAAGAGGAGAATATGACAGTAGGAGTGCTTGGTGCGTCGTTCGACACTGGCAATCTGGGGGTAAGCGCTCTTACAGAGTGCACGATTAAATGTGTCCTTAAGCAATGGAATAATGCCGAGGTGAAGCTTCTTGGTGGATGCCGAGTGGGCGGTGAGCAGCATATAAAAGTGCAAGACATGGAAGTATGTGTCAAAAAGGTACCCATACGGTTCTGTAAAAATGTTTTTTTAGCGAGGCACTTTTGCATACTCTTAACATATGCTTTACTCTTCAAGATATTTCGCTGGGAAGCATTTAAGCGGTTTTGTGGGCGCCGTAATTCAGTCTTAAAAGAAATATGTGAGCTGGATTTGGTGGCTGATATTACCGGGGGTGATAGTTTTAGTGATATGTACGGTATACGAAGGTTTGTGTTTGGTTTTTTGCACAAATGGCTTATGGTGCTTTTCAATAAGCCTTTGATACTTCTACCTCAGACTTACGGCCCCTTCAGGCGACCAATTTTAAAAATGATGGCAAAGTACATTCTTAAAAAAGCCAGTATCGTATATTCAAGAGATTCTGAGGGTGTTGAATATCTGCGGGAGATTCTTGGGACTCGTTTTGTACAAGATAAGGTGAGGTTGAGACCGGATGTGGCCTTTCAATTAGACCCGAAAAAACCCGGTAATATCGATGTTGGTAATTTGCATGAGGTTCAGAGCGTTGACACTATCGTTGTTGGCCTGAATGTGAGCGGATTATTGCACAATGGTGGTTATTTCGCAAATAATGAGTTAAAGCTTAAAGTAAACTATCCAGACTTGGTGCAAAGTGTCATTGAAAATTTGTTTCAAAAGCAAAATGTTTTAATCCTTCTGGTTCCACACGTTTTTCCTCCACCAGGTCACTCTTATGAAAGCGATCCTGAAGCCTGCCAGAGGGTATATGATCAATTAAGCTCGAAATATCCCAACAGGTTATTTACAGTCAGTGGGCAATATAACCATAATGAAATCAAATATATAATAGGTATGTCTGATTTCTTTATAGGCTCTCGTATGCATTCCTGTATAGCTGCTATCTCCCAATTGATTCCAACCGTTGGTGTAGCGTACAGTAAGAAGTTTATTGGAGTGTTTAGGACTGTAGGTATGGAACAATATGTAGCTGACATGAGAAAGTGGACGAAGGAGGAAATTGTAGCCCAAATATCCGGTGCTTTTGATCAGCGACATGAAATGGTCAAACGTCTTAGACAGGTTGTTCCAGGCTTGAAGGATTCCGCATTGGGTGTGTTCGAGGACGTTCATATTCAATATGACAAGTAGATATTTGCAGACTGTTCAGCAGGTTGTTTTGTGGAGGCTTTGCATAGGCTGTGGCGCTTGTGTTAGTGTATGTGAGAATAATGCTATTTCTCTTCGGGATTTTCCGGATCGAGGCATACGACCGCTTGTGGACTCCAGTAAATGTGAAAAATGTGGAGAGTGTGTAAAGGTTTGTCCGGGAATTGGGGTTGAACATCAAATTTGTGATAAAAAGACTTTGCCTGAATTAGTAGAGTCTTGGGGGCCGGTGCTTGAAGTACACGTGGGTAATGCAACTGATTCCGAAATTAGATATAAAGGTTCTTCAGGAGGCATTGTCTCGGCATTAGCCCTTTTTGCTCTTGAGAGACAACAGGTATCAAAGATATTGCAGATAGGCCCTGAACCAGAATATCCTTTGCAGAATAGAACCGTGTTCAGCAAAAACAGAAAGGATATTTTGGCGTGTACAGGCTCCCGATATTCACCAGCATCGCCATGTGAGAAATTCAACTGGATTCGCAAAGCAAAGGATAAGTGTGTATTTATAGGCAAACCTTGTGATGTGGCGGCCTTGCGAAAAGCGCAAAATTTGGATTTGTCGCTTGATAAAAATATTGTTGTAGCAATCAGCATCTTTTGTGCGGGAACTCCGACAACTAATGGGACAAATAAATTATTGGACTTGCTCGGTATTGAAATAAGTCAAGTCGAGGCAATAAGGTACCGTGGAAATGGTTGGCCTGGTATGTTTACCGTTTGTAAAAAGGATGATAACGAAAGTCAGTTTCAATTAACTTATAAGCAGTCGTGGGATGATGTCCTCAGTAAGCATAGGCAGTTGCGATGTCATCTTTGCCCGGATTCGACAGGTGAGCTTGCTGATATTGCGTGTGGTGATCCTTGGTACAGAAAGGGTGATGTGTCAGAAGCGGGTACATCGTTGGTTCTGGTGAGAACGGAAAAAGGAAGGAAATTTATACAGGAAGCAGTAAGGAATGGTTATATTAAGCTGCAACAGGCCGAGTCGGATATCCTGTCCTTATCTCAACAGTCTGTACTCAAAAGGCGGCAAAATCTCTTCGGACGATTATTAGTGATGCGTGCATTGTGGATACCGACCCCCAAGTTTGTTGGATTTTGTTTATTTAGAAATTGGTGGAATCTTAAGAGTATTGAAAAATTAAAGTCTATATTGGGTACATTTAAGCGCGCTTTGATAAGAAAATGGCTTTTTCCGAAGAAGTTGAACTTGTGATCATTTGTAGTCTGACTTCCCGAAAAAGTGCACAAAACATTTTTATGATATTATTGCAGGCATTAAATAGATGAATGTGGTTACTTTGTTGACAGCTTTTGCTGTGAGTGTTCTGGTGTTGATGTTGTCGCCAATCTACGGCCTTGTTTCGTATATTGCAGTGGTAATATGGTACCCTTATTCATTGACAGTGAAAATTGGCACCATAGACTTTTCTGCGAGTCGGATTATCTTGATAGTTTTATGGGTGAACATCTTGATGCGCAAAGGTGTGAACAGGCAGTATAACTTTACGATGCTTGATAAGGCAATAATCGTTTATTTTGTTGCTCAAATCATAAGTGGGGTAACAACGACGGATATGATGAAAATGATTGAGAACCGCGCCGGAGCTTTTTTTGATGTGGCATTGCCTTATTTTGCCATACGTTTGATAGTAAATGATAAAAAGAAATATATAATTTTCCTGAAGGGACTTGCAATTGCCTGTGCCTTGTTGTTAATACCGGCTGCTTTCGAATCTTTTACAGGACACAATTTGCTCGACTTTGGAAGGGGCTTTCAGATAGATCAGCGTTGGGGGCTTTACAGGGCATTTGCATCATTTAGACACCCAATTGCCCGCGGCATCTTCTTGGCTATGGCAGGTGCATCATGTGCGGGATTAACAAAAAGTGTCGCCAGAAGCCAGAAATGGATTTATATACTGTCGATAACTATGATTGGATTGGGAATCTTGTTTACACTTTCCAGCGGTCCATTTATCTGTGCAATCTTATCTATTATTTTTATTGCTCATTTCCCAATTAGAAAGTACTGGAAAACTACAATTGTAGTTCTTGTTATAATGTGTCTAATGGTAGAAATTATCAGCAATAGGCACTTTTATGATGTCATCGATAGGTTCGCTTTTAATAGTCGTACCGCGTGGTACCGAAACCGACTTATAGAAGTAGCTTTATTCGAGGGAGGGATGAGTGGACACTGGTTGATGGGATATGGTTTTGCAGAACCGGGTTGGTGTTATTTAATTGACGGCAGAAACCATACTGATATTGTAAACCACTATTTATTAATCTTGTGCCGATATGGTCTTGTTGGCTTTCTGCCCTTTTGTGCTATTATTTATTTTACGATAGCAACTTGGTGTACGAATATCAGGTTGTCTCAAAGCATAGCAAACACTTGGCTTTTGTGGTGTAATGGAGGGGCGATATTTGGTGCTCTTATAGCATTTAATTCTGTTGCCTACATCGGTCAACCTATAACTCTTTTCTATATGACATTGGCTCTCTGTGGGGCATACCAAATGATATTTAGACAGCCAGACTATCAATTATGTACTAATGTGCATAATAACCGAAGATTTTATAGTTAAATATAGTCTGTGATATGCGAAGATAATTATGCAGAAATTCTTTGGAGATCAGTTGTGAAGTTGATCAAGATTAAGACATTGCGAGTAAAAGCAATAAAGGTAATTCGTTTCGCACGATTTTGCGATCATCGAGGATATTTTACTGAGCATTACAGGAAAAGTGATTTTGCAGGTCATTCTGGCATTGAGTTTATAAAGGAGGTGGAATTTGTACAGGCCAATGAAAGCCATTCGTATCCCGGTACTATCAGAGGGCTTCACTTCCAGTGGAATCCGTATATGGGCAAGTTAGTTCGGACGCTTTCGGGAAGAATGGTCGACATTGTGCTCGATATAAGGAAGGGTTCTCCTACATTTGGCAAGATCATTTGCTACGATATGCCGGCTCGGCCAGAGGAGGACTATGCCGAATGGATATGGGTGCCTCCGGGTTTTGCACATGGCAATTTCTTTACAGAAGATACGATGATTGAATATTTCTGTTCGGGCGAGTACAGTCCCGGCTGTGAGGCGGGCATATCGCCTCTGGCTGAAGATATTGACTGGTCACTTTGCGATCCAAAACTGGCGGATGAGTTTAAAGAAATCGCTGCTTCGACGGAATTGATTACCGACAAGGATCGAGACGGGTTTTCAGTTGCCGCATGGCAGGCGGACGAAAGGTCGGAAAACTTTGTCTATGGGCGGCTGTAGCAGTATCAGGAGACAAATAGTGGAAGGCAAATCAGGAATAGTAGTCACCGGCGCAAATGGCTTACTGGGTACGACTCTCAGGAAGATTAGGCCGGATATACATTATGTGGATATCGAGGATTTTGACATTACAGATTATGAACAGATGAAGGGGTATTTTGAGCCGGACGGCTTTGACTTGATGATTCATTGTGCGGCCTTTACCTCTCCGCCACTGATAGACAAGGAACCGCTAAAGGCTGTTGAAGTTAATATTATTGGAACATGTAACGTTGTGAAATTATGCATGGAGTATGATGCCAGGCTTATCTATATCTGTACGGATTATGTCTTCAGGGGCGATAAGGGCAACTATAAAGAAGATGACCCGGTTTATCCGGTTAATAAATATGCCTGGTCAAAACTGGGTGGAGAGTGTGCTGCGAGATTGTATGACAAGTCCCTGATTATTCGAACAACGTTTGGGCCGGATGTTTTTCCTTATGAGAAGGCCTTTGTTGACCAGTGGACAAGCCGGGAAAGTGTATCTACTATAGCCATGAAAATCAGCAAACTAATTGGCAAAAACATAACGGGTGTTATTCATGTCGGTGGACCAAGGAGAACCGTATTTGAATTTGCAAAAAGTCTTGACGAAACCAAAGATATAAAAGAGTTGTCTGTTGGTGACGTCGATTTTGTTGTGCCTGTTGATACGTCACTTAACTGTGACAGATATAAGGAAATAATAAAAGACTGAACTTTTTACGTTTAAGGGCAGAACGATGAGGATTCTAATAGCAGGTGGCGCGGGATATGTTGGTTCTCATATCATCCCTGTTTTACTGGAGCATGGATATGAGATTGAAGTTGTTGATTTGATGTGGTTTGGCAACCATTTGCCGGAAAGCGTAAAGGTCGCTAAAAGAGATCTGTTTAAGTGCAAGGAAAAAGACCTGGAAATATACGACCAGATTATTTTTCTTGCCGGCCTTTCAAATGACCCGATGGCTGAATATGACCCCTCGAAGAACTTTATATATAATGCAGCTTTGCCGTCATATTTAGCTTTTATTGCAAAGAATGCAGGCGTCAAAAGATTCATCTACGCTTCTTCCTGTTCCGTTTACGGATATACTGTGAATGAACTATATGATGAAGACTGTCCGACAACAAGTAACTCTCCTTATGGGATTTCAAAATTACAGGGCGAAAGAGGCGTGCTTCAGCAACGCGATGATAAGTTTTCAGTGATAGCGTTAAGAAAGGGCACCATATGCGGATACAGTCCGCGCATGAGACTTGATTTAATTGTAAACACGATGTTCAAGTTCGCTATGTCGGGAAAAATGATAACAGTTGATAACGCATCAATCTGGCGGCCGATTCTGGATATCAGAGATACCGCCACGGCCTACCTCAGAGCCATTCAGGCAAATTATTCTTTGAGTGGGGTTTACAACATTGCATCTGATAATTATACGGTGGGTCAGGTGGGTGATATGGTAAAATATGAGGTGGAAAAACTTATCGGCGAGAAAATAGGCATAACAATTAAGAATGTCGAAGATTATAGAAACTACAAAGTCACGATTGGCAGAGCTAAGACACATTTGGGTTTTCAGCCAAGATATACTGTAACTGATATTATCGAAGACCTGTATGAACACAGGAAGTGCTTCGAGGATTACGATAAAGACAAGTATTATAATATCAAAGTATTTAAGAAGTTTGGCAAATATTGAACAACTGAGGAACTCCGATCTTGTTTTGACTGGATTTCATTTCAAGAAGTCTGTCTGGAAAGCTATCCAAACTGAATATTTATAAGGCATTGATGTTATGGATGTATCAATAATCATAGTTGCCTGGAACGTACGTAAGTTTCTTTACGATTGCCTTAAGTCAGTGTACGATCAGACCTCTGGGATTGAGTTCGAAGTGATCTATGTTGACAACGCTTCCGAAGATGGAAGCGTTGAAATGGTCAGGAAGGAATTCCCGCAGGTTCGAATAATTGAAAATGAGGAAAACAAAGGATTCATAACAGCAAATAATCAGGGGATTGAAATCGCCCAAGGCAGATATATTCTTCTGCTTAATTCGGACACGGTTGTTCTTGATAATGCAATAGCAAAAACAGTTGCCTTTGCTGATGCTCATGCTGAAGCGGCTGTAGTTGGGTGCAAGGTCTTAAATCCTAGCCGAACACTGCAGAGAAACTGCTTCATGTATCCTTCTATCTTGAATCTTTTCTTGTATGCAACATTTCTTTATAAAATCTTTCCTAAAAGTAAGTTCTTCGGAAGGGAAAGAATGACCTGGTGGGACTTTGGCGATGTTAGAGAGGTGGAAACTATCTGTGGATGCTTCTCATTAGTGCGTAAAAAGGCTATAGAACAGGTAGGCCTAATGGACCCAATGTATTTTGTGTATGGTGACGATCCTGACTGGTGTTACAGGTTTAAAGAGGCTGCCTGGAAAATTATGTTCACCCCTGTGCCTGAAATCATTCATTATGGAGGCCAAACTACAAGGCAATTGGCAACTGAATTTGGGCTTCAGAAAAGCGGAAGCAGGCTGATATTTATGAAAAAACACAGGAGCAAACTTCTCTTCCCATTAGCGTGCCTATTGCAAGCCATGTTCTTCTTTGTAAGACTGCCTTATTGGTTTGTTGTTGGATTATTACATCGAAGGGAAGGAAAGAAGGCTTGGCTTGGCTTAAGCACGTATTTAAAAGGTGGCTTTTATGCCATTACAAAATGGCAAAACTTGTTGATGAATAAAGAAACTTTTAAGTGATAAAAAGATTAAACTTACTCTATCGAGCACAGATACAAATATGATATTTTATTGAAAGGCATTCACTCAAAAGGTGATTTGCGTCTCTTTGCCAAATGAATAAAAGAACCAATATCCTGATTTGTGCTTATTGTATCGACAAAGATGATGTCGGCGAAGCAAAAATGGCATATGAATGGATTGTTAGGCTGTCGGAATCGTGCAATCTGAATGTTGTTACAACTGGTAGCAGACTTCATGAAGTTTGTGGCTTGGAAAACCGTAAGAATATAACTTTAAATATCCTTAAGCCAAAAATTAAGTTCAGATTCTGCGACAGTTTTGATCGTGCTGTACATCCAGGTTACATAGAATTCTTTCTTAGAGCACGTAAGGTGATCCGAGAAGTGGTAAGTCAGCAAGAAATTAATCTTTGTCATCATTTGACCCCGAGGTCATTTCGTTATCCTTCTCCATTTATAACCATACCCACTCCTTTTGTAGTAGGACCTTTTCATGGAGGCTTGAAAGCTCCTGCGGTTATGAAGGAATTAGGAACTAAAGAAGAGTTTTTCTACAAGCTCAGAACATTAGATCGTGTGCGGTTGCATGTTGACTTGTTGTTAAGGAGGCACTATAAAAAGGCGAGCCGGCTTGTTATTTCTGCTCCTTATGTCAAGGATGTATTATTGCCGTGCTATCGAGCTAAATGTGTTGTAATCCCGCCTCCACCTCCTCACTACGCTGAAACTGGCAAGTCAGTTTCAATTGAGCGTTATCACGAAAATAGTACGTTACAAATGATGTTTGTAGGCAGGTTAGTTCCAAGCAAAGGATTGGAATTATTGTTACTGGCCATAAGCATATGTAGAAATAAGAACATTAGGCTTTCGGTATATGGCCGGGGGCCATTAGAAAAACACTTCCATACACTTTCATCTAAGTTGGGATTGTCAGACAGGATCGTATGGAAGGGCTTTGTACCTTATGATGAAATAAGGATTGCATATTATAATTACGATGTCTTTGCGTTTCCTAGCTTGAAGGAACCTACAGGAATTGCTCTTACAGAAGCAATGGCGTGTGGATTGCCGGCCATTTGTGTTGATGCAGGGGGTCCAGCTTATATTGTGCAGGATGATTGTGGTATCAAAATCCCGCTTTCTAACAAAGAGCAAATGGTCAAAGAGCTTGCAAATGCTATTGATGTATTGGCATGTAATCCTGAAAGGAGGCGAACGATGGGAAGGTGTGCTCAAGACAGAATTCATCGTGAATTTACATGGGGGGCTGTGGTGAATAAGATGCTGAAAGTCTATGAAGAAGTTATAGATGAAAACTGTGAATAACGAAAACCTATCCTTTATTTGTTTTGGCGGGGAAGACTGGTGGTATCACAATCGTGGGCATATCGATATGCAGCTTATGCGCCGGTTTTCTCAGACGGGAAAAACCCTTTACATCAATTCGATAGTTATGCAAAAGCCTAACTTAAAGAAGAATACTGCCGGTGGCAGAAGTTTTCTGCAGAAACTATTACGGAAATCGAGGAGTATATTCAAAGGTCTAACCAGAAGCGATGCCGGATTTTGGGTGTACAGTCCGATTTCGTTTCCAGTGCACCACGTGGCTTGGTTGAGACCTCTTGCTAATTTTCTGTTGCGATTGCAGACATCTCTTGTTTGTAAGAAATTAGGCATGTCTGATCCGATTGTATGGGTTGCCTGTCCTGCGGTCTGTGATGTGGCAATTCGGATGGAGAAGAAGATGTTGATATATCAGCGTACAGACAGGTTTGAAGACTATCCCAACGTCGATCAAAAGACAATCAAAGGATATGATGAGAAATTGAAGAACGGCGCCGATTTGACAATATTTGTTAGTCACATTTTGTTTGAGGAAGAGTCTGTTCAGTGTAAACGAGCTATTTACCTTGATCATGGAGTCGACTTTGATTTGTTTGCAGACGCCCATAAGGACAGTGATATTCCAGAAGATATTATCAAAGTTCCAAAACCAATAGCAGGCTTTTTCGGAGGTATTGACGACCATACTTTTGACATAGCTTTCGTTGAAAAGGTTGTTGATTTGGTTCCTGATTTTTCATTTGTATTCATTGGACAAGCTTCTGCCGATGTGAGAGGGCTCAAGAACAGGAAGAATGTATGGTTTCTCGGAAAGAAAGACTACAATCGGATAGCGCATTACGGAAAATATTTTGATGTTTGTCTCATGCCGTGGAGACAGAATCGGTGGATTACCGCGTGCAATCCGATTAAACTAAAAGAGTATCTTGCTCTTGGAAAACCGATAGTGAGTACCCACTTTGAAGAATTGACGAAGTATCAGGATGTTACATATGAGGCTGATACCCCCGGAAAGTTTGCCGATTGTATAAAGCAGGCATTAGTGAGTGATTGTCCTGAGCTGGTTTTTGCAAGAAGAGAAAAGGTTAAGAATGCTTCATGGGACAACAAGGCTGAGATGATAGTTGAGAGGATTTTTGCCTCCGAGCAGCATGGAACTTTAGATAGCAAATGATTGGTTGTCAGTTGGCGGATTGTATATAGTGGTGTCAAAGACTGAGAATTTGAAGATATGCTTGGCGGCTTCTTCCGGAGGGCATCTCACACAGTTGCTGAAACTTTCTGAAAGCTGGAGGGGGTATGATATTTTTTTTATGACAACTACGACCGTTGTGCGAGAAAAGCTCAGCCGGTTTGGGAAGGTTTATATTGTTGGAGAGTGTAATCGTAGACATCCAATTCGAGTACTTCTGGTACTGTCAAGATGTATCAAAATAGTCTTTAGAGAGCGGCCAGGTGTTGTTATCAGTACCGGAGCTGCTGTCGGTTGTTTGGTTAGCTTTCTTGCTAAAATATTGGGTGCAAAGATTATATGGATTGACAGTATTACAAATGTCGAGAAAATGTCTCTTTCGGGTAGGATGGTAAAGCATATTGCAGATTTAGTGCTTGTCCAATGGATTGAACTTGTGGACAAGTATAGCAATGTTGAATACGTCGGAAAGGTGATATGATTTTTCTTACTGTTGGAACACAACTGCCTTTTGACCGTCTTGTTCGATGTATTGACAATGTCTGCGGGAAAGGCGAAATTGGTGAAGAAGTATTTGGTCAAATCGGAGAAACCGAATATAAGCCACTTAATTTTAAAGCGGTGAAATCACTTGATAAAAATGTTTATGATGAATACTTCGAAAAAGCATCGGCGATAGTAAGTCATGCAGGTGTGGGAACGATAACAATAGCTATGGATCACAATAAACCCATAGTCGTGATGCCAAGGTTAAAGAAGTTTAAAGAGGCAGTTAATGATCATCAAGCTGTTATTGCAGAAAAGTTTGGTTTGTTGGGGAACATTTTGGTTGCCAATAACGAAGAAGAGCTGCTGGTTGAAATTGAGCGACTTAGAATGTTTGTCCCTGAGAAGCGACAGGACCAGGCAAAATTAGTAGCAGAACGCATCAAAGATTTTCTCAATGAATTGACCGTAAAGGGACAATAGACGAAAAATAACTGTTTTATGGTTTATGATATAAAAATCGCTGGATTTTTAAATAATGAAAAGGCTTAAACACTACTTAGAAACGGAGCTGAGATCAATAGTTAACTGCTTAAAAGATCTCATACTATACTGTTTGCCCAATGACTGGTTAATGGATCGGTACGTTCGGCCATGTTTCCTAAGATGCATGGGCATGAAAATTGGCCATGGTTGTACCATCTGCCGATGTAGCTATTATGGGGAACTGAAAAATATCGAAGTTGGTGATAATGTTTACATACAGCGACAGGTTTTTTTTCATGCTGGTGGTAAAATAATAATTGGAAATGGTGCGGGCATTGGATGCCGGTCAACCTTGATAACAGGTACGCATGAGTTGGGGCCGCCTAATTCCCGGTGGAAGGGTAAGCTTGTAAGAAAAAACATTGTAATAGAGGAAGGAGTTTGGGTTGGTGCAGGAGTATTGATTCTTCCTGGAGTGAATATAGGAGCGGGAAGTGTAGTTGGAGCAGGAGCCGTTGTGGTGCACTCTATACCGAAGAATACAATCGTTGGGGGAGTACCTGCTAAGGTGATCAAGATACTGGAAGGGTAGCTGGTTAGGGCCTCATTACCTTTAGGGCAAACATCCAGTCTTATATGGCTTGATCGGTGAGTAATGTTATAAAAACGAAAATGGTGATGCCTGCGTCAAAAGTATTTTAGTGCCAAAAAAGTTAGTAACCGTTCACAGTATTTTAGTTCATTGAAGTAAAAGTTTGTTTTTGTCCGATAAAAGTGTTATGGACAAAGACACCATTATTGAAAAACAACGGCAGTACATAAAACTGCTCGAAGAAAAA
>Ga0180301_10002764_pt1 | contig 13799 bp, 8 predicted proteins | sample GuaBasSediGuay16_FD_121797 | JGI IMG/M metagenome (GOLD analysis project Ga0180301, IMG submission 121797) | Subseafloor sediment microbial communities from Guaymas Basin, Gulf of California, Mexico - Guay16, Core 4569-2, 12-15 cm | ecosystem: Environmental > Aquatic > Marine > Hydrothermal...
ATATACTCGACCCGAGGCAAAGATAGGCGACAAAAGAAAAAATCTAAACTTTTCCGCGATGTGGATTTGATTTTCTTCGCATGGCCCGAGGGAAACTGACACCTGCCGCTGGTCACCGCTTACCGGTCACTACCTGAAAAAATTAATGTTATTACTAAGTCAAGATGTTAGGTTAAACCAGAAACAACCAAGGTTGTTCTTGACATTGTCTAAATTTCTCAAGCATTGTTTCGTTTAAATGTAGTAAATCAATCAATGAAGCCTTCGCCACGGATGGTCTTTTCCCGGCACAGAAGTGCCAACCGACAGTTTTCCCATAGCTCGGAATACACCGTTTTACTGATATCCTCAAAGCAGGATTCCATCTCGATTAACTTAGCGCGATAGAAAAAGCGGGAAAAGTGGAAAAGATTGTGAGGGGACTTTATAGCGCGGTAAATTATAAACTTGGATCTCATCCTGACCTGGTTATCGCGGCGCTTCAATCTCCAAAAGGCGCTATTTGTCTTATTTCCGCACTTTTTTTCCATGAGGTGACAAGTAAAATCCCCAGATATGTGGATATAGCCATACCACAGGACACACACGCCAACAGGATTAAACATCCTCCAGTAAAGTTTTATCGCTTTGCTCTTAACGCGTGGAAGGCAGGTCTTAAGATACATGAAATAGAAGGGTATAAAATCAAAATATATAATCTTGCCAAAACTATTATTGATTGTCTTAAATTTCGCAATCGCATAGGAATGAATATCGCGAGGGATGCTCTTAAATCTGGCATTGCAGAAAAGAAGGTTGAGCCTAAAGAAATCATGAAATACGCGAATATTTATCGGGTTAGCGGCATTATAAAGCCAATACTTGGAACAATAATATAAAGAAAGATATTAAAAACATAAAAGATTCAGTAAGGGCGCGATTGCAGAATAAAGCCAAAAAAGAGACTCGGCCATTTTCTGAAGTGCTTCAATATAACTTGACGACATTTTGCCCAATTATGGAGAACAATAGAGATAGAAAACGAATGTTGTATAATGTAGTAAAATGTTGGGTAAGGCAATAGATTAAAAACAGAGTCCTATATTATGTTACTCAAAGGATATTTAACCGTTGAACAGGTCGCAAAACAATTAGGTTTACCTGAATACCGAATTCATGAGCTTACTCGGGAAAAACATATTCGCGTGGTTAAGAGATCAGTGGAAAGTGAGACCGGAAGATTTGAAGGAGTTTATTAAATCAAGGACTAATATCTAATTATTTGTGATTACAGATTATCACGCTAAATATTTCGCATGGGAGTTAAGTAAAAGGTGTCCACCGGATAGCCTTGAGAAGATCACGTCCACTTTGGTCGATGCGCAAGTTGATCTGAATCCTCACCAGGTTGATGCGGCGTTGTTTGCTTTTAGATCGCCTTTTTCAAAAGGCGTTATTTTAGCCGATGAGGTCGGCTTAGGTAAAACTATTGAAGCCGGACTCGTTCTATCCCAGCGCTGGGCCGAAAGAAAGCGCAAGATTCTCATTATAGTACCTTCATCCTTACGAAAACAATGGAATCAGGAGCTCATAGATAAGTTTTTTATTCCTTCGATTATATTGGAGAGTAAAACATTTAATAATTTTGTGAAAAGAGGGCTATCGAATCCTTTTGACCAAAAAGATGTTGCTGTTATTTGTTCTTATCATTTTGCGCGCAGGGAAGAAGAATATCTGAGATTAGTTAAATGGGACTTGGTAGTTTTAGACGAAGCACATCGATTGCGCAATGTATATAAAAAATCAAATAAGATTGCTCGGAGCATAAAAGAATCTGTTGCTAACTCTCCTAAATTATTGCTGACCGCAACGCCATTGCAAAATTCTTTATTGGAGCTTTACGGATTGGTTAGTTTTGTTGACGATTATGTTTTTGGCGATGTAAAAAGCTTTAAAAACCAGTTTGTGTATTTAAATGATGATCAGTTATATGCTGATTTGCGGGCTCGCCTTGCGCCGGTTTGTAAACGGACTTTACGCCGGCAGGTTACAGAATATATAAATTATACAAACAGAATGGCTTTGGTTCAGGAATTTATTCCTACCCGGGAAGAGCAGAAATTATACGATCTTGTTTCAGAATATTTACAGCGAGACCATTTATACGCCTTGCCTTCAAGCCAACGGCAATTGATCACTTTGATTCTTCGTAAGTTATTAGCTTCCTCAACCTTTGCTATTTCTAAAACTCTGCATTCATTAGTTAACCGGTTACAAGACTTTGTTAAGGAAGCAGAAAAGGCGCGGCGTGAAGTAATAAGCGAATCACTCGCCGAAGATTATGAAGGATTAGACGTCACCAAAGATGAATGGAATGAGGAAAACGGACAAGAAGAAGAAAAGGAAACCCTCACGCCGGAGCAAATAAAAGAAATTAAAACAGAGATTAAAGATTTGGAAAGCTTCCGTGATTTGGCTGAATCAATAACTCATAACGCCAAAGGTAATGAGATGATGAAAGCCTTAAAGATGGGATTTGAGCAAGCGAAAAAGTTTGGCGCTGATGAAAAAGCTTTGATCTTTACCGAATCCCGCAGGACGCAGGACTATTTGTTTAATTTGCTTTCACAGACAGAATATAAAGATAAAATCGTTATGTTTAACGGCACTAACAACGATGATTTGGCAAAATCAATATATAAACAGTGGATTGAAAAACACAAAGGTACCGATGCTATTACCGGTTCAAAGAGTGCTGATACACGCGCGGCTTTGGTTGATTATTTTGAAAATCACGCCTCAATAATGATCGCTACTGAATCCGGTGCGGAAGGAGTAAATTTACAGTTTTGTTCATTGGTGATTAATTATGACCTGCCCTGGAATCCGCAGAGGATAGAACAGCGTATAGGCCGTTGTCATCGTTACGGGCAGAAATATGATGTCGTGGTTGTTAATTTTTTGAATAAAACCAACGCGGCGGATCAAAGGATATATCAATTGTTAGATGAAAAATTTAAGCTTTTCAGCGGTGTATTTGGCGCAAGCGATGATGTGTTGGGAGCGATTGAATCAGGGGTTGACTTTGAGAAACGCATAGCTGCTATTTATCAGCAATGCCGGACACCTGAAGACATACAGCAATACTTTGACGAGTTACAAAAAGAGTTGGAAGAAAAAATCGCTGATAGAATGGCTTCTACACGACAAAAACTTCTTGAACATTTTGATGAGGAAGTGCATGAGAAACTGAGAGTAAACCTTGTCGAAAGCCGAGATTATTTAAGCAAATACGAGGTTCTCTTGTGGAATTTGACTAAATATTACCTTAAGGATCACGCTGATTTTTCAACCGATTCATATTCTTTTATATTGAAGTCAAAATACTTCGAAGATTTGCCGGATATTTCACTTGGCCCTTATAAAATGGCTAAAAATGTTGAAGACGCGCATCTTTATCGCATAGGGCATCCCATAGCGCAAAAAGTTTTTGCAATGGCAAAGGCAAAAGAGATTCCTAAAGCTTATCTGCAATTTGATTATCGCAATAGCGGCAAAAAAATCACAATTCTTGAGGAATTGGTAGGAAAGTCAGGCTTTTTATCGGCTTACGTTTTAACCATTGAATCTATTTCAGATGAGGATTATCTTATCTTAGCCGGTGTTGATAACGAAGGAAATTCCTTAAACCCTGAACAATGTTATCGTCTTTTTTCTTTAGACGCGAATATCCTTTCCGGTGAGAGTGCGGTAGATATGACTAAAACTCAAGAGTTATTCAATAAACGGCGTGAGGAAATATTAAAAAATATCGATGTGCGTAATAGCACATTTTTTGATGAAGAAATGGATAAACTCGATAAATGGGCGCAGGATAAGAAAAAGACGCTTCGTGAAAAGATAAAAAATATAGATGATAATATTAAGGAGTTAAGACGCAATGCGCGCACTGCGCCAAACTTGCCGGAGAAAGTTAAAATTCAAAAACAGATAAAAGGTATTGAATACAAGCGTGAAACATTATGGAAAGAATTAGATGAAGCCTGCCGTGAGGTAGATAAGAAAAAAGAATCTTTAATAGATGATGTTGAGAAACAATTGGGTCAAAAGGTTAGCGAACAGGAATTATTTACGATAAAATGGGAAGTGGTATAGGGGGTATAAAATGAACGAACCAGAAAAAATTGATTTGCGTTCGATGGATATAGTCAAAGAGCAAAAAGAAAAATTGCGCCAGTTATTTCCGGAAGTATTTACCGAAGACAAGGTTGACTTTGAAAAGTTAAAGCTGACTTTGGGCGAAAGCATTGAAGTAGGAAAGGAGCGGTACGGTATGAATTGGCCGGGTAAAGCCGATTGTTTTAAGATTATTCAAAACCCCAGTATTGGCACATTAAAACTCTGCCCTGAAGAATCGGTAAATTTTGATAATACGGAAAATCTCTTTATTGAAGGCGATAACCTTGAGGTGTTGAAGCTTTTGCAGAAATCATATTACGGTAAAGTTAAGATGATCTACATCGACCCGCCTTATAATACCGGCAATGATTTTATCTATCCTGATGATTATACGGAAAATTTAACAACATATTTGCAGTATACAGGACAAGTTGACGCGGAAGGTAAGAAATTTTCCACCAATACGGATACGGAAGGTAGGTTTCATAGTAAATGGCTCAATATGATGTATCCACGGTTATTTTTGGCGAAGAATTTATTGAGAGATGATGGTGTAATTTTTATAAGTATAGATGATACTGAAGTTGATAATTTGAAAAAAATATGCAACGAGATTTTTGGAGAAGAAAATTTCATAAGCCAACTTATAAGGCAAACAATAGAAGGCGGGAAACAAGACTCACAGACAGTTCAAAGGACACATGAATATTGTTTGGTATATACAAAATCTGATATTAGAGGTATAAACAGAAAAAAGATAGAGGACTTTGGGCATTATACTAAAGAGGATAAATATCTGAAAGAAAGAGGTAAATATTATTTAAAACCATTGGAAAATGGTGGATTAGGTTATGTCTCATCATTAGACTATTCAATAATTGGTCCTGATAATAGAGAAATCTATCCTGGTGGGTGTCATGGTGATAATGGGTATCGGTGGGTGTGGAGTAAAGAAAGAGTAGAAAAGGCTAAAAAATTAGAATTGATTGAGTTTGTAAGATCGAGAAGCGGTGAGGATTACAAAGTTTATTATAAGATCTATCAGTATTTTAATTCTGAAGGTAAAAAAATAGAAAGATTAACGCCATTTAAGACATTGTATCTGGATGGCTTTACCAATAGGCAAGGAGTCTTGCAATTAAAAAGTTTATTTAAAAATTTAAGATTATACGACTATCCAAAACCGACAAGTTTTTTGAAAGAGCTTCTTCTTATGGGATCTGATGAAGATTCAATTATATTAGATTTTTTTGCTGGGTCAGCTTCGACAGCTCATGCTGTTTTAGATTTAAACAAAGAGGAGGGTGGAAATCGTAAATTTATTATGGTGCAGCTTCCAGAAATTTGTGATGAAAATTCTGAAGCGCATAAAGCAGGATTTAAGACAATTGCAGATATAGGCAAAGAACGTATTCGCAGAGTAATAAAAAATATTAAAAAGGAAAAGGAAAAAACTTTATTTAAGAATAAGAAATTAGATTTGGGCTTCAAGGTATTTAAGCTGAATAAGTCTAACTTCAAAATCTGGGATGGCGAAAATATTCCTAAAGACAAAAATTCTCTTGAGAAGCAATTAGAATTTCATATTAACCACATTGATCCCAAATCTACTCAGGAAGATATTTTACTTGAAATCTTGCTTAAAGCCGGATTTGAGTTGACGACAAAGATTGAAAAGATAAAATTAGCAGGCAAAACGGTATATTCCATAGAAGACGGCGCTATGCTTGTATGTCTTGAGAAAGAACTAACAAAAGAGATGATTAAGGCAATGGCTGAAAAACAGCCAAGCCGGGTTATTTGTTTAGATCAAGGGTTTATCAATAACGACCAGCTTAAAACCAATGCCGTACAAATTATGAAAACAAAAGGCGTTGATGACTTTAGAACAGTTTAAGAAAAGGAAGAAAAATGCCGTATACCGTATATTTAGATGAAACAGGCGATCATTCGCTTGAATTGATTGATAAAGATTTCCCTGTTTTCGCCTTAGCGATGTTTATCTGCGACATAGGTTATTATAATCATACTATTCTTCCGGCTGTTGCTCAGTTAAAGACCGATTACTTCGGGCATGAAGGCGTGATATTACATTCCCGTGACATAAGAAAAGCGCAACGGAATTTTGGATTTCTTACCAATCCGCAAAAAAGAGCTGAATTTATAGAACGAATTAACGCTTTGATGCGGGATTTTGATTATACCTTGATTGTGTCCGCGATAAAGAAACAGGATCATAAAGAAAAGTATGGCATGGCGGCTGATAATCCCTATGATTTGGCGATGAAGTTTTGCCTTGAGCGGTTACTGCCATTTTTGGAAGAAGCACAGCAAAGGCAAGTTTATCTGATAGTGGAAAGCAGAGGTAAAAAAGAAGATAACGATTTAGAATTAAGTTTTTTTAAAATTATTAGCCAGGGTACAGAATATAATTCTGCGGAGAGGTTCAAGGAGATAGATTTTAAGTTGAAGTTTGTTCCTAAAGCTATGAATGTTACCGGTACGCAGTTAGCGGATTTAGCTGCTTATCCCATAGCTCGTTATGTGTTAGATAAGGATAAGCCGAATCCTGCGTACGATATTATTGCTAAAAAATTTTATAAGGGAAAGGGATGGATAAGAGGATTAAAGGTGTTTCCATAAAAAAACAGGCAATTCCGAATAATCAGAATTGCCTGTCGACCGGGAATCCCCAGTCCTTTTTAACTATCTTAATTCTACATAAAATATAGCACACACACGCATGGATGTCAAGGTCTAAAAGCATAGCATAGAAAGTACAAAGGATGTTTTAGGTTATGAAATTAAAATTTGATCCGAATTTACAATTTCAGATTGATGCGGTAAACGCTATGACTGATGTGTTTGACGGCCAGCCTTTATCCGAAGGCGATCTTGAAATCGGTTTTAAACGGCAAGACTGGATTTTTCAAACTGAACTGGGAGTGGGGAATAGACTTGTTTTGGATGAAAAAGCAATATTAAAGAATGTTCAATTAATACAGGAACGCAACAGCATTGAAAAAACGCAATTTCTTCAAGGAATGCATTTTTCTGTTGAGATGGAAACCGGTACAGGCAAAACCTATGTGTACCTTCGCACTATCTTTGAACTCAATAAAAAATATGGATTTAAGAAATATGTAATTGTTGTGCCGAGCGTTGCTATCCGGGAAGGTGTGTTGAAAAACCTTGATATTACAAAAGAGCATTTTCTGCACCTTTATAATAATGTTCCTTATGATTATTTTGTCTATGATTCAAAAAAGGTTAATCAGGTGCGTCAATTTGCTACCAGCAACCAGATTCAAATTATGGTTATAAATATTGATGCATTTAGAAAGACCTTAGAAGATAAAGATGAGGAAAAGAAAAGCAACATCATTCATAGGGAAAGCGATAAATTATCAGGCAGGAAGCCCATAGAGTTTATCCAAGCAACTCATCCCATTGTTATTATAGACGAGCCTCAGAGTGTTGATAATACGCCGAAGGCGAAAGAAGCAATTGAGACATTAAATCCGCTTTGCACAATGCGATATTCTGCCACGCACAAAAACCCTTATAATTTACTATATAAGCTTGATCCCATCAAAGCTTACGACATGCGTTTAGTAAAACGGATTGAGGTTGCGTCTGTTTTAAGTGGCGATTATTTTAATGAGCCGTTTATCCAGTTTAAGTCTGTTGACAACCGAAACGGTATTAAAGCTAAATTGGCAATTCATGTTGATTCACTAACCGGCCCAAAGCTTAAAAATATAACCGTAAAGCATAAGGATGATTTATTTACCCGATCCAATGAGCGAGAAAACTATAGGAATGGTTATATTATTGATGAAATCAATGCAGAACCGGGGAATGAATTCATTTCTTTTACCAATGGCAAAACTTTGAACGTGGGGCAAACGCAGGGCGCTTTAACTGATGACATTATGAAGGTGCAGATCAAAAATGCTATTCAGGAACATTTAGAAAAGGAATTAAAAGTTAAGGATAAAGGAATCAAAGTGCTCTCTTTATTTTTTATTGATAGGGTAGCTAATTACCGCTCTTATGACGAACAGGGCAATCCAGTAAAGGGAAAAATCGCTTTATGGTTTGAGGAGTATTTCAAAGAGTTAACTCAAAAACCCCGGTATAAAGATTTGCTTCAATTTCCGGTAGAAAAACTCCATGACGGTTATTTTGCCGCTGATAAAAAAGGTATTTTAAAAGATACTAAAGGAGACACCCAAGCAGACGAAGATGTTTACAATAAGATTATGAAAAACAAGGAGCAATTATTGTCTTTAGATGAGCCATTACGCTTTATCTTTACTCACTCTGCTCTGCGTGAGGGATGGGACAACCCTAATGTTTTTCAAATATGCACGCTTAATGAAACAAAATCAGAGATGAAGAAAAGACAGGAGATAGGCCGAGGTCTTAGATTGTCGGTTAGTCAGGACGGAGAGCGCATTCTTGATGAAACGGTAAACCGCCTGACCGTGATTGCCAACGAAAGCTACGATGATTTTGCTAAGAAGTTACAGACAGAAATTGAGGATGATTTTAATATCCGTTTTGGGGTTGTAAGTAAAGCCGCTTTTGCTAAAATTGCTCAAGTTGTAGATGGCGAAGAAAAAACTATCGGCGCGGAGAAGTCGGAAAAGATTTGGAATGAACTAAAAGAGCAAGGGCACCTTAATAATGTCGGCCAGATTCAGCCAAAATTTAATCCTTCAGATAAATATTTTGAAGTTAAACTAAGTCCAGAGTTTGAAGACGTCAAACATCAGGTTATTGATGTTGTCCAGAGTTATTTGTTTTCTGAGCGGGTTGTTAACAAAAACAATCGAAAAACACTGCAAATAAACAAACAAGTCTATTTTGACGATGAGTTCAAAATTCTATGGGATAAGATAAAGCCAAAGACCACATATTCGGTGAAATATGACACTGAGGTTTTGATTGAGAACGCTTCAAAGGCGATTAAATCTATGGAGCGGATTGAAAAAGTAAAAATCTTATACAAAAAAGCCGAAGTGGATATTAAAGAAAAAGGTATCGGAATGAAAGAGCTAAGAGTGCAGGAAACACTTGCTTCCTACGGCGAAGAAAAATTAAATCTGCCTGATATCTTAGCGTATTTGCAGAAAGAAACGGAATTGACCAGAAATACCCTTGTGCGAATACTGATAAATTCCGGCAGGATAGAAGAATTCGCTTTAAACCCTCAAAAGTTTATGGATTCGGTAGTTCGGTTGATAAAGCGAGAATTGCATAAATTAATCATAGACGGCATCAAATATGAGAAGATTGCCGGTCAAGAATATGAGATGCGGTTGTTTGAAGAAACAGAGATTATAAGCTATCTAAACAATCTTGTTGAGGTTAAAAATTCAGTCTATGACGCTATTGAGTATGATTCTGAGACTGAAAAACGTTTTGCGGAAAACTTAGACGTGCGCGAAGATATTAAATTATTCGTGAAGCTTCCTTCATGGTTTAAGGTTAATACCCCGATAGGAACGTATAACCCGGATTGGGCGATTGTTAAGCATGGGGATGACACGCTTTATCTTATAAGAGAAACTAAAGGAATCAAAGATTTTGAAAAATTAAGAAATATTGAAGCTGATAAGATACGTTGCGCCAAGAGGCATTTTCAAGAACTGCAAGTTGATTTTAAGACCGTAGTTGAGGCGAGCGAGGTTTAGATTCTTGATACAAAATGATTTTATTCGATGAATTTCTGGGATATGATATAGGAATGGTCGGATTCTATTAAATGCCCATACTGTGGCACAGATACCCTTGCAGTTTGTTTTTGATGAGGAACTTGAATGGCCGAAATGCGGGAAGAAGTTCAGGAAGGATGAATTGATAGTATTTGAAGATATCCAAAAAATTAATCTTGATAAGATTCCGATAGACCCATTTTGGAATGTCAGAGAGGTAGTTACTCGATGTTAAATCAATCATTTTCTGCCGATAATTTTAGAAGGATATTAGATTCGGAAAATAGGAAAGGTATATACTTAGAAGGTAAATTTTTTCCAAATGTTAGCGCGTTATCGGCACAAATAAAACAATGCAATAAGGATATTAGAGAAAAAAAGCGTCTTAATCCTCGACCAGAAGATGAATTAAAAAATCTATATGAGAAGGTAAAAGAATTAAGGGGGAAAAAAGAAGAATTGCTTAATGAGGAGCTCAGTAAGGTAAGTAAGAATGCAATTAATCCAAGTTTTAGGATAAGATTGCAGAAGAAAGACATACCTAATAAGAAACCAGTTTATATAGCGGATGATTCACCGGAGCATTATTTTACAATGAAACAAATCCAATATAATGTTTTTCATTTATATCACGTTAAACAATCAAATCGCTTTGAGATTGTTAGTCAAGTTAAGACGATCTTGGCAGATGGATTCCCTAAATATATAATTCGTACAGATATCGACGATTTTTATGAAAGCATTCCTCATAAGCCATTATTAGAAAAGATCAATGAGGATAATTTGCTAACACCTTTTTCAAGGAAAATTCTAAGAGAGATATTAAATAAATATAAGGAATTGTCAGGGAATAATAAAGGGGTCCCCAGGGGGGTCGGGGTTAGTGCTTACCTTGCTGAATTATACATGAGAAACATAGACAAAAATATTTTATCTAAACCAGGGGTGGTTTATTACGCTAGGTACGTTGATGATATTGTTATCGTTTTTGTTCCTAGACCAGTAGAGCAAAATGTGGACTATTTGTTGGAGGTAGAAAAAATTTTCGAAAAGGCGGGTCTCTCATTAAATAAGAAAAAGACTGCTAATTTTGATTTAATGGGAGAAAAACAGTCATGCGAATTCGAATATTTAGGTTTTAAAATAGTACTTGACGACAAAAGAACCAAAGAGAAACCATACAATATCCAAGTTAAGGTTAGCTTAACTGATAAAAAGGTTAAAAAATACAAAGATCGTATAGAATTAGCTTTTAAGGACTATAAAAATCTAAGCAAAATTAACAAAGAAAAAGCGCGAAAAATCCTTGTGAAAAGGGTGCGGTTTCTTACAGGAAATACTCGTCTCAAAAATAATAAAAAAAATGTGCTTACTGGAATCTATTTTTCAAATTCTCAACTTACAGAGAAGGACGAACTGAGAGAATTAGACAAATATTTAATAGAAAAGATTGAAGCTGAGATTACAGGGGAAAGACTTCAAAAAAGGTTAAAGAAATATAGATTTATAGAAGGATTTGAGTCGCGAAGATTTTCTCCTTTTAAAACTCACGATCTTGCTGAAATCATGAAAGTGTGGAAATGATTTATGAAACGAAAAATAAGGCCAATTAAATTTAAAAAAGAGCGGGTAGTTCTTTCAGATATTTTGCCATATGAAGTACCAATTACCTTTTCTAACCGGCGTTTTTATAACTTTTTAGTTGCGAATGGCATTGAGATAAAAAACGATGCAATTACATGGAGAAAAGATGACCCTTTGCTAGAAGCTATCGTAAAGCTTTTATTTGGATTTTCTAAAACTGAACCAACAACAAATAGAGAAATAAAACTTAAAGGCAACTTTACTACGATTCCATTTAATTACAAGATAGCCCATAAGGAAAATGATTATCGCGAATTAACTATTATCCATCCTAAAAATCAAGTTGCTGTAGTTCAATTCTATGAGAAATTTAAGGAGCTAATTTTATATTATTGCAATATAAGCCCTTTTTCAATACGAAAACCTTATAAGATTGCCAAAAATACAAATTATAACGATAGATTGCATTTTGAAGCATTGGCTTTTGAGCACGAGCATCAATCTGCCGAAGAGATTGACAAAGAATATAAAAATCTGAAAACATACTTTGCATATAAAAAATTCAGCAATGTGCATAAGTTTTATGAATCATATAATTATCATAGAGCTGAAAAAAAGTATAATCGTCTCTATAAATTTGATATTTCAAAATGTTTTGACAGCATATATTCTCATTCTATATGCTGGGCTTTGTTAAATAAAGATGCCGTTAAAAGTAAGATAAAATCATCGAATAATACATTTGGGGGTAAGTTTGACTCCTTAATGCAAGCTGCTAATTATGGAGAAACGCACGGAATAATAATAGGACCAGAATTTTCGAGGATTTTTGCAGAAATAATATTGCAAAGGATTGATCTGAATGTGTTACAAGATTTAGCCTCAAAACCAAAACCTATTACTTATAAAGTAGATTATGAGATTTTTCGATATGTAGATGATTATTTTGTGTTTTATAATGAAGAGACTATAAAGAATACAATTTTAAATTCGTATCGTCTTCAGTTGAAAAATTACAAGCTAAGTGTAAACGAAACTAAAGAAGATACGTTTGATAAGCCGATAATTACTGGATTAACGATAGCTAAACAAAATATTTCAGATTTATTAAATAAGCATTTCAAGTTTGATATTTCAACGGAAAAAGTACTTAATGAAAATGGAGAAGAAGAGGAAAAAGAAAAAAAGTATTCATTTTATTATAGCTCTAACAAACTAATTACTAGATTTAAAACTATCATAAAGGAGGCGGGCGTATCATATAAAGACGTTTTAAATTATACGTTAGCTTGTATGGATAGAAAAGTAGTAAAGCTTATAGATAAATGCAGTAAGATTGAAGATAAAGGGAAGTACGGACAAAAAATCACAAAAGCAATCTTGGCAATTCTTGATTTTTCATTCTTCTTTTATTCCGTATATCCAAGAGCAAACACGACCATTAAACTATGTCTTTTATTAAGCAAATTGATTAAATTTGCTAAGAAAAAAGACAATCTTAACCACGAGCACAAACATTTTATTTATAAAAAAATATATGACGATATTTTTCTGATTTTACGCAAAACCCAAAATTCTAAATATGCGCAAGTGGAAACGTTGTATTTGCTTATTGTATTGAAGGAATTAGGGCATGAATACCGATTAGATGAAAATGTTTTGCTCAAATATTCTGGTATTGATATTAGTAAAAAAGAGGGTGATCATGATCTTAATTATTTTTCAATAACCGTGTTGCTTTTTTACATTAGAAATAAAAATAGATATAAGAAAATAAAAGAGATATTGAAGGCGCATATTAAAAGTAAATTTGAAAGGATTGATAAGGTGAGTAGAGCTAAATACGCAGAATTAATATTTTTACTTTTTGACCTATGTGCTTGTCCATATTTGGATATTAACTTTAAAAATGAATTGTTATCTTTATATGATGTTGACAATTCACTTAAATCCGCAATAATTAATTATCAGGAATTTTGGTTTACTAAATGGGCTAATTTTAATTTTGAGAAAGAGCTCGAAGCAAAAAGAAGCCAAGAAGTTTATTAGCCATGCTTCGTCCAAATAAAAATCACACACATGCATGGCGTTTTGTTCTCAGGTAAAATTGGGAACAAAACAAGGGGTAGCAGGGACGAGCTACCCCGCTTTTATTTCTCTCCCCCAGTAGTCGCAGTCGGGAGGTTAAAGCAATCTTTGTTGTCCTTCGCACCATACTCTTTGTGCTGGGCAACACTATAGCGGACATTTTATACGCTCTGGTGGATCCAAGAATAAGATATGAATAACTGCCAAAGAAATTGAACTCTTCGGTCTGATTTTTATGGAATTACA
>Ga0180301_10002765_pt1 | contig 13798 bp, 22 predicted proteins | sample GuaBasSediGuay16_FD_121797 | JGI IMG/M metagenome (GOLD analysis project Ga0180301, IMG submission 121797) | Subseafloor sediment microbial communities from Guaymas Basin, Gulf of California, Mexico - Guay16, Core 4569-2, 12-15 cm | ecosystem: Environmental > Aquatic > Marine > Hydrothermal...
GAGTTTGGTATTGAGGTTGATTTTCTTGTAGAGTTTGCAAAGGAATATTTTGCCAAGAGAAAGTTGGAAAAACATATAGAGCGAGTGGAAAGATTTTTAGGGAAAGGTGAAGTTGAGAAAGCTGAAGAAGAGGTTTTACAATACCGAAAGTTTGAGGTGAAAGAAAGAAGTGATATAGATTTGTTTGTACCAGGTAAAAAAGTTTTGGAAAAAGTAAGGGAGGCATTTACCAAAGAAAGAGAGGTGTTAGTTAAGTATTCAGGTGCTTTGGGGAAATTTTGGAACGCAAGTTTTACCAGAGAGGCATTTGTAGCATTAATGGGTGCTGAGAAAAGAGGAAAGACATATATGTTGATGGACATAGCAATGAAAGCTATGCAAGGAAATAGAAATGTGGTATTTTTCCAGGCTGGTGATATGTCTGAACACCAGATGATACGAAGAATAGGAATCTACTTAGCTCATAAGTCGGATAGAAGGAGATATTGTGGGGAATTGTATATTCCAGTTTTGGATTGTGTTTATAACCAGTTAAATGATTGTGATGAAAATGTTAGAGAATGTCATTTTGGAGTGTTGGAAGATGAGAAGGATATTAACAATTATGAAAAGTTAGTAGAAGCTTATGAAAGTAATCCAGATTATCAACCGTGTAGTAATTGTGATAAATTGAAAGGATGTGTTTGGTTTAAGAAAAGAGAACCTGTTGAGCCTTTAACATGGCGAGAGGCTTATAAAAAGTTCAAGGATTTTAGTAAGAAACATAAAAGTAGGTTCAAACTGTGTACCTATCCAAATTCAACTCTAACAGTTAGGGAAATAGAGAGGTTGTTGAGGGAATGGGAAAGAGAAGACGGATTTAGACCAGATGTGATTGTGATAGATTATGTGGATATTATGCGTCCAGAACGTAGATATGACCAGTTTAGACACCAGCAAAATGAGTTATGGATGCGATTGCGAGCACTATCTCAGGAGTGGAAATGTTTGGTGGTAACGGCAACTCAATGTGCATCTTCGGGGTATGATAAGGAACTATTGAGATTGAGTGATTTTAGTGAGGATAAAAGAAAGTATGCTCATGTAACTGCAATGTATGGATTGAATCAGACAGTAGAGGAAAAGAAGTTGGGTTTGATGAGAATAAACGCTTTGGTATTGAGAGATGAGGAATGCAATCCAAACGAAACAGTAAAAGTTTTACAAAGATTACAAATTGGAAGATCTGTTTTGGAGAGTTATAAGTAATGAACTTTTTTCTAAATTGTATAATATATGTGAGAATTTGAGGAGTTTGGCCATGTTTGCTTATGTTAGGATTACCGATTTGATTTCAAAGACTTTGAAAAAACCATTGATGGTTACTGTTGAGAAAGATGATGAAGGTTATATTGCACGTACAGTTGACTTGCCTTTATATGGTTTTGGGGATACTGAGAAGGAAGCAATTGATAATTTGAAATATGAGATTGAGTCTACTTATGACGAGCTGAAACAATGGGATAATCTTTCAGAGGAGTGGACAAAGTATAAGAAGTTTTTGAGTGAAATAATTGAAAAGGAAGGGATCTGAAAATGAAAGAAGACCTATCAAAAACGCTCGAAGTTCAAAAGAAAATTAATTCTCTAATAAGAAGTTTGTATAAGGAAAGTGGGGACGTTGACACCACAAAGCTTAAAGAGCTGGGATTGGATAAAGAACCAGTATATTGGAGGGCTCTTCACTGTTATTATGTTAAAATATCAATAGTAGCTTATATTAGGGGGACTACTCCATATACAACAAGGCTTAAGGATTGGTTAGAAGATAAATTAGCTGAAGAAGGATATGATGTTGTAGTTGTACCTGAATGGTAAAGGAGGATAGCAATGTCTTCAAAACTTAAAATTAAGCATTATCGAAAGAAACCCGTAGCAATAGAAGCAGTGCAGTTAACAAGAGAAAACGCTCTCGAGGTCTTGGCTTGGATCAATAGCGAAGCAACAGACAGATTAACCCAAACAGTTGATAACGGGCTTTCTATTGCTACTTTGGAAGGAGTTATGAAGGCTAACTACGGGGACTATATTATTAAGGGAGTTAAAGGGGAGTTTTATCCTGTTAGAAAGGATATTTTTGAGCAAACATATGAGGAGGTAATTGATGAAGGATAATAAAGTAAAAAAGCTGGAAAAAGAAATAGAAGTTTTAAAGTACATTATCAAAAACATTCTTTGGATGAGTGTACGATATTCGCATAGCAGACATACATACGCCCCTGGGATAATTAGAGAATGTGTTAGTCTTCTAAAGAATTTATATCCGAATGAGCAGTTTTTACGACCTGACAGAACTATTCAACCACCTTCTCCAGAAGAGTTAAAAAATCCAATGGTGCTTAGAAGTGATTGGCTCGATGATTTACTGGAAGATGTAAACAAAGATTTAGTTGATGAACAGGTTGACGATTCGGTTGTCAATATGTCTAAAGAAGATAGAAAAAAGGAGGAATAAAAATGCTTAGAAGTCTATTTTGGATTGGTATAATTGTAGGGTGTTTTGCTTTTGGTATTTTGATATGTGGTGCGATATTCAATATTGGGTGGAAGCTTATGTTTGATGATGTTTTATTATCTTCGGTCTTTTTTGAAATGATTTTCAAGGTTGTTTTAGCGGGTATGGGTTGGAGTTTAGTTGTGTTTTGTGTTGGTTTGTTGGTGGAATTTGTGAGACAAAAGAAGGAGAAATGGCATGTTTGAGAGGTTAGTCATTAAGGAGTGTTGCAACTATAACAATGGTAAATGTTTGGGTGCAATGTTCAAGTTTAGTGGTGACAAAGAGGACAAGTACCGAGAATTGGTCAATTGGATAGATAAGGAAAAAGAAGGTAAGCAGTGTTTAGTTACTCAAGGTAAATATTGTGATTTCTTTGTGAATTATGTTTTGCCAGCTTTAAGGGGGAAACATAATCTTCATGATTTGATTATGAAATATGAAAAAGGGTTGGATAAGTGAAAACTTTTCTGTGGTTTGTATAATATATGATGAGAGGTTTGAAAGGAAGTGAATATGTTTTTACCTGAGCTTTTGATTGAAGCAAGAAATTTGAAGGTGAAAGAAGGCACAATATCGGGTTATTGTGTTATTTGTAGGAGATGGACGGAATACGGACATGATCTGAAAAAGGTTTTTTCAAGCAATTTTACGATGTGGTCGTATTTGTATTCGGGAGATTGTGTTTGTGAAGAATGTTCAATTTTGTTTTCTGACCAGATATATAGAAGGCATAGTTGGGTTGTATGGAAACAAGGATTTGAAATAATTAAGAGGAAAGAAGCTAAGCAGGTTCTTTTTGACCCACCTGATCCTCCATTTTTTATCAACATTATCAAAATAGGACAGAAGCAACAGTGGATAAAAGCAATAGAGCATGTAGCTTATTCAAGGGATTTTTACTGGTTTGCTCATGAAGATTATGGTCTTGTTCAATTTGTGAAGAGGAAGGCGAGATTAATGGATAGCATAATCAAAAAGGGTCTGGAAGTAGGTTTGACTAAAACTGAATTGAGAGGAAATATTAAGCCAAAGACATGTGAGAAATTGTTAAAGAAAAATTGTATAGAGTTACTTGATGATATAAAAAGGTTTAAGAACAATCAATTATGGGAGGTGTTGATAGATGTTAGTTGAGGAAATTAAAAGCAAAGTGATTGAAATGTTGGCTTATATTTATAAGTCAATTAATTGGTGGAAAATATCAACATCAAAAAATCCGTATGATGTGTTTAATCATCGTGTGCGTTCGGCAAGCAGGCGAAGAACACTAGAAGCGGTTGTTTCCAAGTTGTGTAATTATTTTGGTTTGCAGAAAGTCCCTCCGAGAATTATTGAGTTGATAGACGAATTGAAGCCAGATGAACCAACTGTAATTGAGCTGATTTATAATGAGCATATTTACATTTCAATGAAGGCTATTTTGTTGGCAAAAGCTATGAAAGAAGAAGAGAAAAAAGAGAAGGAGAAGAAAGATGGCAACACCTTATTTAACGTATGAAGGTTTAAATGAAGCAATAACTCCAATTTTTCATGGAGGTGATGAGAAGACAGGTTCTTCACCCATTCTCAGAACGATTATGGTATTAACAGATGAAGGAGAGGTGGCTATTCCATATATACATGGGAATGCTATTCGAGGCAAGTTGAGACGGATTGTAATGAAGGATTTTCTTGATATTGTGGGGTTTTCGGATAAGCTGACAAATAAAAAATTGTATCATGCTTTGTTTTCTGGGGGAGTTCTGGAGACTACGAAATCAGATTATGGTGTTATTGATTTGAGTTTGAGAAAAGAGGTTGTTGAGCTTTGTCCTCCAGTTAGTTTGTTTGGGTGTGCTTTTGGTAATCAGTTAATACAGGGGAAGCTTGTTGTTGGGCATATGTTTCCAGTGTGTAAAGAGTATGCGAAGTATTTGCCTGATTGGATTGAGGATAAGCGGTTGGAAATGCCTTTTAGGGTATTTACGGACAGTTCGTTTATTACACGCAGAGATGATTTGAGGGAAGAAAGAGAGCAAGATGAACAAGCAGTGCAGATGAAGGTAGATTATGAATGTTTTATACCAGGTACATTGTTTTATCACGAGTTCAGATTGTTGTATGTAAATGATATTGAAGTTAGTTGTTTTGGTGAAATGATTGAGTTATGGAAAGGAAATCCAGTTATTGGTGGCAGGAGTGCTTCAGGGGATGGTAAGTTGAGTTTGGGCTATAAGTTTGTTGATAATATTGACGTGTTTGATTATTTGAGATTTCTTGAAAAGAACAAAGGCAACATTCTAAAACTGTTGGAGGAGTTGAATGCTAAATTATGAGAAAATAGATGAGATTGAATATTTTGTGAGTAAGATAGAAAAGAATAGAAAAGAGAGTTATGGTAAATTTGAGGGTATTAAAATAACATTTGAGTTTTCTTCACCTGTTTGTCTTACATATCCCTGGATAGTTTTTGATGGCATTATAGAGCATTTTTTATATCTTAATAGTCTTGGCAGGGATTTTTTCATAACAGATAAGAAGATGAATTTATCAAGGTATATTGTGAAGAATAAAAAGCCGTATGGTGCTATGTACCATAAAGATGTGAGAATAGCTGTACCACTTGCAAGTGCTGGTATGTTTGACAGTGGTGAGTACAAGATGGAAACGATTTATAAACGGTTTGAGGACAGGTTTTGTTCATTTAGGGGCAAAATACGGATAGCTTCAGGAATGTTTAAGTCGTATGCCATGCGTCATATATACATTCCAGCAAGGTCTGTTACCTTTTTTGTGTATGGAGATTTTGAGTTTTTAAAGGATTTGATATGTAGAAACATATTTGCTATTGGTAATGATGTTCGGATAGGGTATGGATTTGTAAAGAAGTGTTTGGTTGAAAGAGATAGTTTGAAGAGGACGGTTGTTTGGAATGGTATTGCTATGAGGCCAATTCCAGTGGAATTTTGTGAGGAGTATGAGCAGTCGGCTATGATGGCATATAGAAGTCCATATTGGGCAAAGGAAAATGTTAGGTTGTGTGTTGTGCCGTTTACAAGGTGTAGATTGAAAAAGGAATTCAAAGGATATGAAGGTTGAGGAATTTAGAGAGATAATGCTGGAATATTCTAAAACAAAAGATTTTGAGAATAGAGTGAAGCAAGCAGAGCAAATCATAGAGAAGGGGTTGAGTTTTCGGGGAAAGAAATACGTTGCTTTCAGTGGTGGCAAAGATTCAACTGCTATGCTTCATTTAGTATTGAAATTTGAGCCTGATATTATGGTTTATCATTCGGATAATGGCAAATATATCCCACGAGAGTTTGAACAGGAAGTTATTGAAAATGCGAGGTTGATAGGTGCAAATAATTTGCGGATTGAGGTAGCTGGGGATTTCTTTGAGAGAAAAGTTTGGGAGTATTATAGGGAAGGTTTTAGGGTATGTTTTGTAGGTCTAAGAAAGGAAGAGGCAGTACATCGTAGATTGAGGATACAGGCTGATGAAAGTTTGACAGTTATAAAGGAGTTTTGGCCACTTCAGGATTGGTCGTGGAGAGATGTTTGGGCATATGTTTTTGCAAACGCTTTGCCTATACATAGTGCGTATTTGAAATATGCACCTGTTGTGGGTTGGGATAAGGTTCGGTTTCATACTTTTTTTGACCCAAAATTTGAGAGGTTTGGATCACCAAATCTTGATGGTGTATTGTTATGGAAGCATAAAAGTGGTTAGGAGTTGTTGAGATGGGGTTGGTTGCAAAGGAAGAGAGTTTGTTTAGTAGTCTTGGGTGGGATGAAGATATATCTTGTGAGAAGTGTGGGCTTTATAAGAGTTGTCAAAATCCAAAGATAAAAGTTTATGGTAATGGGAATAAGGGTATTCTAAATATTGGTGAAGCACCGGGAGAGGAAGAGGATAGAGCAGGCAAACCCTGGCAGGGGAGAGCGGGTAGATTCTTAAAGCAGATGTATAGAAGATTTGGGATAGATTTATTTGAAGATTGCTGGAATATCAATTCAGTCGATTGCCGACCTGTTGACAAAGAAGGTAAGAACAGGAAACCGACTCAGCTGGAGATAAATTGTTGTAGGGAAAGAGTTTTGAAAGTGATAGAGGAAAAGAAGCCTAAATTAATTATTTTGCTTGGTGGAGTAGCGGTTGATTGTTTGATTAGTTACAGATTTTCTCATGGGAATGGAAGTATAACAAAGTGGAGGGGTTGGGTAATACCTGATAGGGATTTTAAAGCTTGGGTTTGTCCTGTTTTTCATCCGAGCTATTTAATTCGACAAACTTCGGGTGAGGTAGCAATGACTGTCTGGAAACAGGATTTGGAAAGAGCTTTCACTTATTTGAACAAACCGTTTCCAGATTTTGGTAATGAGGAAATAGAGATAATAGATGATTTGAGTGTGTTAAATGAGATTAAGGACGGGTGTATAGCTTTTGATTATGAAACTACTGGGTTGAAACCGTATGCCAGTGGTCACAGAATAGTAGCGGTTTCGGTTTCAACGGGAAAGAAAACTTATTCTTTTTGGTTACCGCAAAAGAAGAAAGATAGACGACCATTTCTTGATTTGTTGGCAAATCCGAAAGTTGGGAAAATAGCACACAATATGAAATTTGAGGATTTGTGGTCGGTAATAAGATTGAGGCAACCTGTTGTGAATTGGGTTTGGGATACTAGAATTGCTGCTCATATATTAGATGATAGACAGGATATTACAGGATTAAAGTTTCAGGTATATGTCAATTTTGGTATTCCTGATTATGATAGTGCAATCAGTCCATATTTGAAAGCGAAAGATTCTAAGAATGCCAATTCGTTTAATAAAGTAGATGAACTGATAGGCTCATCAAAAGCTCAGGATTTGCTTGTTTATTGTGGGATGGATTCCTTGTTTACATACAAATTGGCTATGAAACAGATGAAGGAGTTAGGTTATGATATATCCAGTTGAAAAACGAGCATACGAATTGTTTTATAAAGGGGCTTTGGCGTTAGCAAAAGCTGAAAGAGTTGGGTTTAGGATTGATGTCAAATATTGTGAGGACAAAAAGAAAGAATTAACGGAGGAGATAGAAAGATTAGAAAAAGAATTATTGAAGACCAGGTTTGTCAGGCATTGGCAACATTATTTTAGTCATAAATTCAACATCAATTCTAATTTTCAGTTGAGTCATATCTTGTATAAAGTTAGGAAGATAAAACCTGTTAAGCTTACTAAATCGGGTATGGGTGCAACAGATGATGAGGCACTAAAGGGAATTGCTGGACAAGTGCCAGAGTTGGAAAAGATTTTGAGAATGCGTAGATTGAAAAAAATACGGGATACGTATCTGGATGCTTTTCTGAGAGAACAAGTAGGTGGTGTTATACATCCATTTTTTAATCTTACTACTGCAAGGAGTTATCGGAGTTCTTGCGAAGCACCGAATTTCCAGAATATTCCAAAGCGGGATAAGGAAGCTCAGGAAATAACACGGAAAGCTATTTATCCAAGAAAAGGACATCAGTTGTTGGAAGTTGATTATAAATCATTAGAGGTGGTCATAGCAGCTTGTTACCATAAAGACCCGAATATGATAGAATACTTGACCAATCCAAAATCAGATATGCATGCGGATATTGCTAAGCAGATATTTTTTCTTGATAAGCTGGATAAACATATACCAGAGCAGAAGAAATTAAGGACGGCAGCAAAGAACGGATTTGTTTTCCCTCAGTTTTATGGAGCGACTTATGAAAGTTGTGCTTACAATTTGGCTTATGGTTGGGGTGAGGTTCCTTATGGCAAGTGGAAGGGCGGGATAAGGATAAATGGTGTTTGTTTGGTGGATTGGTTGAGAGAAAAAGGTGTTAAGTCGTTTAGAGGGTTTGAAAAGCATATAGAAGATATAAAACAGGATTTCTGGTATAATAGGTTTCCACGATATCGAAGATGGCGAGAGCGAATGTGGAAGTTATATCAGAAGCGTGGATGGTTGAAAATGAAGACTGGGTTTTGTTGTAGTGGTGTTTTGAAAAGAAATGAGGTGATTAATAGACCAATACAAGGTTCAGCTTTTCATTGTTTACTATGGTCATTTATAAGGCTTACGGAGATTTCGGAAGAAGAGAATTGGGATAGTAAACTAATTGGGCAGATACATGATTCTATACTAATTGATTTAAACCCTGATGAGCGAGATGTGGTTGTACAAACAGTGAAGAGGGTAATGTGTGAAGATATAAGGAAGGAATGGGATTGGTTGATAATTCCTTTGGATGTGGAATTTGCGATAAGTCCTGTTGATGGTAGTTGGTATGAACAAGAGGATTTATGAGGAGGAGATATGAGAATAAAAGTGTTGAATCCAAATAATTTGCCAACAGTTGATTATAGAAATTTGATAGATATACAAGGTGATTTGAAGACAATAGACAGAAAAGCATTAGAGAAATTGAAAGATTCAATCAAAAAACACGGAATTTTCGTCCCAAAGTTTGTGTGGAAGGATGAGGATAAGTTTTATATAATTGATGGTCATCAAACAAAAAAGGCACTTGAAGAGCTTGAAAAGGAGGGCTATGAAATTCCTGAAATACCTTATGTAGAGATAGAAGCAAAGAATAAAAAAGATGCCGCAGAGAAATTATTACAAATCAATTCCAGATATGGAAAAATAAATCCAGCTACTGAGTTTTTTGAGAAGTATAGACTTGATTCTGTGGTAATAGATGAAATAGAAATACCTGAATTGGATTTATCTATACCAGAATTTGACCAGGAGTTTATGGAAAATACTGAAAAAGAGAGAAAGAAGAATAAATGTCCAAAATGTGGGTTTGAGTGGTGAAAAGGAAAGTAGGGATATTGGTGTTTACGGATAAAGTCAAAGAGAAAAGTACGCTTAAGGCAGATTATTTTGATAACATGAAATATTTTGGATTTAGGCATATTATAGGTGAGATTGATAGGAAAGAAAATGAAGTTGTGTATGTGAGTGCTAAGGATATAAAAAACTGTGATTATGTATTAGTATCTCTCACTTCTTTTTATGATGTATATAATCTTGTTAATGAATTGCATAAGGTAGATAAAGGTAAATGCAAGATTGTAGTAGGGGGAGCGGGTGTTACTAATATACGAGTCTATAAGGGTTTGATAGATTTTGCTTGTTTTGGTAGGGGTGAAGGTATCATAAATGACTTATTCAATGGTAAGATACCAAAAATGTGTGGAGTAAAGAAGTTGACCCAGATTTGTTGGGAAAATATGAAATTGGCAAGTTGAAATGTTTTATAGGAGATGAAAAGTCTGTTGGATGTAAAAAGAAATGTTTTTTCTGTCAATACTCTTGGAAGAATTATTTTGTAAGTAGAAGGAAAATAAAAGCATATACTTCTGGTTATAATGAATATGAGGATTTTTTCTTATCATTGGATTGGGAGAAAGCAACAAAGGGATATGCAGTTACTGCTATGGATGGAGTGACTGAACGATCACGTTTTTTGGTAAATAAAGGAATGACCAATGAGGAAATAGTAGGGCATATAAAGAAAGTTTATGAATTGCCGACTGATAAATATTACCGAGTTAAAGTATATCAAATAATTGGATATTCTTGGGAAGGGAAAGAGGTGGCAGAGTTGGAAGAATTAAAAACTATATTGAAAAAGGCAGATAAGATGAGAAAAACACATAAGATAAGAATTTATTTTCATTTCACACATTTCACTCCAATGCAATTAACTCCAATGTATTTTTTGGAATTTAATACTATTAATTTTCATAGAGAACTCAAAGAGAATTGGATAGTTTACGAAGGAAAAAATATAATAGCAAAAGTAAGTCAATATAGTTCTTCTATAATACTTGCATTTGAAGAACTGTTTGTAGAGAGAGGAATGGAAAAAGATTATAAGTTGATGGTGAATATTTTGTTGTCAAGGAAATATAGGAATTTACCATGGTATAAGAAGGTGAAGGTTCATAAACAGTATTTTCCTCATATATTGAGGGAGCAAGAGAAGATTACTGTGAATTATCTGATATCTCCTTATAATTATTTGAAGACATCGGAATTTTTAAAAAATAAATTGAAAGGGATGGGGAAGGATTTATGAGTCTTTACAACAAATATCGACCACAAGATTTTGATGAATTTTTTGGTAATGAAGAAACTGTTGAAGCTTTGAAAGGGTTGCTTGAAAAGAAAGAAAAACCACACGCATTTTTGTTTTTTGGTCAAACGGGGTGTGGAAAAACCACATTAGCAAGGATTGTAGCTAAGAAGTTAGGAGCTATAAAATGGGATGTGATGGAATTGGATACTTCTCATTTTAGGGGAATAGACACGATCAGGGATTTGAGAGAACAGGCGAATTATAAATCTTTATATGGAGGGGATTGCAGGGTTTATATTCTTGACGAATGTCACAAATTGACAAATGAGGCAATGAATGCTCTTTTGAAAGCTCTTGAAGAACCACCTGATTATGTTTACTATATTCTTTGTACCACTGACCCTGATAAATTGTTGCCTACAGTATTGAGCAGATGTCAACAGTTCCCGGTGAAACCACTTGATAGGAAGAGTGCTTACAAACTGATGCGACATATTTGTGAAAAAGAAGAGATAGAGATAGACAAAAAGTTGTATGGATTGATTTATGAAAAGACAGAAGGCAGACCAAGAGAGATTTTACAATTACTGGAAAAAGTATTTAGTACACCAGAAGGCAATAGCGAAAAAGTATTAGAACATTACCAATCTGTTCAGGGTAGGGTAATAGATTTGTGTAGAGCTTTGATAAATAGAAATAAATGGAGTTATGTTGCTGGTATTTTGGAAAGCTTGAAAGAGGAAGATACCGAGCAAATAAGAAGGTTGGTATTGGCTTATTGTTCAAGTATCCTATTGAAAGAAAAGAATTATATGGCTGGGTATATAATGGAAGAGTTTAGCGAAGGTTATTTACATTTCCTGGGATTTCAGGGGTTAGTATTAGCTTGTTTTAGAATTATTGAAGGAGGGAGAGAGTGACAGAACTTTTTTCTAAATTGTATAATATATAGTGAAAGGAGGGTTGAAAGATGAATTTGGATTCTGAAAAAGATATTGTGATTGATGAGAGTGCTTTGGATGTAGAATGGCTTGAACAACCAAGATTGGCGTTGAAATAGGGGAAATATTTGGTTCAGACAAAGGCAGAAGTTAGACGGCTTGAACAGTTGAAGAAAACTGTTAAGGCGGAACTCATACTTGAAGCAACTGAGAAACCAAAAGAATGTTGTAGGAAATCAAATCCTACTATTCAGGACATAGAGTCCTATTACAGAAGACATCCGAGGTATAAGGAAATAGTGGAAGAATTAAACAAGGCACTTGAGGAAATGGAATTTGCAGAGATAGCATTCAAAGAAATAGCAATAACCAGGAAAAAAGCATTAGAAAAGTTAGTGGAGTTATTCGGTCTTCAGTATTTTGCGGGTCCAAAAGAGCCAAGAAATTTGAGTAAAGAGGCAAAGAAAAGAAGGGAAATAAGCAAAAAGATTTCGGAAAAACTAAACAGAGAGGAAGAAGATGTTTTTTAAGGTGTTGATAGTAGTTGTATTGGTAATATCACCATTTCTGATAGCTTTGTATAGTGAAATATTTGGTTATGCCTTTTTTAGGGGTATACATAGATGGTTTGAACAAAACATAAAGGAGGAAGAAAATGAAAAGAAAAAGTAGTTATTTCATTGAGAAGATAAGTGCTAATATTCGTAAGAAGGATAGTGAGAAAGGCTATTTGAGATTGCCGAAAGGTGTTCAATTGTTTAAGGAAGAGCCTGGTGAAAAAGTATTTTTAGATTTTGTTCCTTACAAAGTAACGGATCCTTATCATCTTGATAAAGATGAGAAGAGTGGGGTAGCTGTACCTGGTGCGTGGTGGTATAAAAAGCCGTTTAGAGTTCATAGGAGTGTTGGAGTAAAGAACGAAACTTTGGTTTGTCCATTGACGTTTGGGAAGAAGTGTCCTATTTGTGAATATATGGCACATCAATTGAAAAATAAGGTTAAGTGGGATAATGTTAAACATTTAAGACCGAGTGCAAGGTCATTGTATTTGGTGATTCCTAAAGGACATAAGAAATATGAAGAGAGGATTCATGTTTGGGATATTAGTGATTTTTGTTTTTATGAATTACTGGAAGATGAACTACGGGAAGATGAGTCATATAAGGCTTTTCCAGATTTGAAAGAGGGATATACTTTGAGGATTCGGTTTGGTACTGAGTGTATAGGAGAGCGGGAATTTGCCAAAGCTAAAAGGATTGATTTTATTGAGCGTGATTATGAGTATGATGAGGAAAGTTTGAATATACCTAATTTAGATGAGGTGCTGGTAGTCTTGGGATATGAAGAGTTGAAAATGAAATTTTTTGAGATAGAGGATGATGTGATAGCTTCTGAAACTGATGAAGAGATAGTTGAAGAAGATGAAATAGAAGAAGAGACAAAAGATAAGGGAAACTATATAAAAGAAAAAGAGGTTCCAACTGTTAGGAAAAAGAAAAAAGTAAAAGAGAACAAAGAGAAAGAGGAGACTTCTAATAGAACTGTAGATGATGAAAATCCGAGAAATAGATGTCCATATGGACACAGATTTGGAATCGATATAGATGAATATGATGATTGTGACAATTGCGAATTATGGGATGAGTGTGCAGATGCGGAGAGATAACAATGGCTTGCAAATTTTTGATTTTTCAAGTTCCCGACAAGGAAAGGCAGTTTGTTGTATTGGCTTCATACCTGTCAGGTTTAACAAAATCGGCCTATTTGAGATATTTGATAAGGGAGCGTATGAAAGTTTTGGGCACAACTTCAGTGAAAAATAAAATAGCGAAAAAGTTATACAAGGAATGGGAGCAGAAAAGGGATTGCAATTTAGGAACAACGGGATGGCTTACTAATGAGGATATAGAATATCAGTTTGGCAAGTTTATGCGATTGGAAAGAAGAAAAATGGAAAAGAGAGGTTTGTCAAGAGAAGATATATTGGACATAATGGAATTAGTGGGGAAGATATGGAGAAAAAAAGCATTAGAGAGCAGGTAAAAAATAGTACTAAGAAAGTAAATAAAAAAGAAGAGTATGAAGGTAAAACGGAACAGATGATTAGTACGGGAAGCACTTTGTTGGATTTGGCTATTTCGGGGGGTCGGGTTTACGGAGGTGGGATTCCAGGCGGGATATTGGTTGAAGTTTTTGGGCCTGCGGGATGTGGGAAAACAGTGTTGTTA
>Ga0180301_10002766_pt1 | contig 13796 bp, 14 predicted proteins | sample GuaBasSediGuay16_FD_121797 | JGI IMG/M metagenome (GOLD analysis project Ga0180301, IMG submission 121797) | Subseafloor sediment microbial communities from Guaymas Basin, Gulf of California, Mexico - Guay16, Core 4569-2, 12-15 cm | ecosystem: Environmental > Aquatic > Marine > Hydrothermal...
CCGTATTTTCTTATGACGGAGGCGGAGAATGCGGGAATAAAACTCAGAATTACGGCTTTAGCTAGGAAGACGAATAATGAAGCTTTAAAACACGCGTATAACCTTATAAAAGACGCAATACACTCGTGCGAGAAGACAGTGAAGAGATCTAAAGTCGCAATCTTAGGAGTTTCATGTAAACCTAACGTGAAAGAGACAAGAAACTCCCAAGTGCCAGAGCTAATGAGACTTCTTAAAAAAAGGGGGGCAAAAATAAGCCTTTTCGACCCGCATTTCACATATGAGGAGCTCTCACAACTGGGTTATCCGTCTGAGAAAACGCTGGAAAAAGCATTAGAACGGGCGGACTGTCTTCTCATCACGGTGGGGCATGAAAAATTTAGGCAGTTGAGATTAAGCAGAGTCAGAGCTATAATGAAGAAACCTCCGGTGATAGTCGATTTAGCTCACGTGATTGACCCCGCTGAGGCTGAAAAAGAAGGCTTCATATATCGCGGTTTAGGTAGAGGAGTATGGTCAAAATGAAGAAGCTAAAAGTCGCGGTGATCGGCGCTGGTTTCTGGGGAAGAAACCATGTTAGAGTCTTGAACGAGCTACCTCAAGCTGAACTGGTAGCAGTCTGTGATATAAACAAAGAAAGAGCATCAGAGATAGCGGAGAAATATAATATAAAATCATACACGGATAGCGAGGAGCTCTATGGAAAGGAAGAGATCGACGCCGTAACCATTTGCGTATGGTCTACTCAGCTCTTCCCAAAATCCATGGAGGCCTTGAACGCTGGGAAACATGTCTTCGTCGAGAAGCCTATGGCAAGCCGGGTGGTTGAAGCTGAGAAGATGCTTGAGACGGCGAAATCGAAAAGATTACATTTAGCGGTAGGATTCATAGAGAGATTTAATCCCGCCGTGAGGAGATTAAAAAAATCAATCAGTAAAGGAGAGATTGGACAGCCAGTTTCAGCGACGATTAAACGAGTCTCAAAATGGCCTGAGAGAATTGGAGATGTTGGAGTGATAAAGGACACAGCGATTCATGACATAGACCTTATGAGATACATATTCGAGGAGGACCCAATTACCGTTTACGCGAGAGCCGGGAGGCTGAGACATAGAAAATTCGAAGATTACGTCCAAATTATGCTTGCATTCCCAAATGGAAAATCAGCATTTCTAGAGGCGAATTGGTTGACACCCTACAAAGTGAGAAAGCTTACCGTCACCGGAAGCGAGGCAATAATCACTATAGATTACATTACACAAGAGATTAGGATTGAGACATCAAATCAAACGTTGATCCCGCGATATCCATGGGAAGAACCGCTTAAGCTTGAACTTCAACACTTTGTTGATTCCGTGCTGAATGGTAATAATCCTTTAGTGACAGGCTTAGATGGTTTGAAAGCCCTGAAAATAGCGGAGGCAGTACTTGAATCGGCAGAGAAAAACAGGCTTATAGAATTGGATTTATAAAAAGGGAGATGGGGGGCTTTACTGGCGGCTTTTTATTATATCTACGAGCGGGTTGTCCTCTATATCTAATGGGAGCTTCACCATTGCTCTCCGTCGGCTTGATTCGTAACATGCAAATATGATCTCCGTCGCGTTTATAGCCTTTCTAGCGCTTGATTCGGGTTCTCTTCCGGTTATAAACGCGTCCACAGCGTCGGCGATTGCGCGATTAATGTACATCTGTCCATGCAGTCCCTCGCCTTGAGTATCAATATTCTCCCATTTTGATGAACCTTTCCGTTTGATTCTGAGCGGAATGCCCTTTTTTGATCCTACCTCAATTATTCCTTCTGTTCCGATAAGTCTGTTATGCGCTTCTACAGCATCAGCGGCGTCTCCAGTGCACATAAATCCGAAAACGTCATTCTTGTATTTCCAAAGGTAAATCCCGCTTGTTTCAACAGGCATCCCGAAGACTATTCTTTCTTGGCTGACATCAACTTGTCCCATAACCCATTCAGCCGGAGTCTCATCATTATAGAATCCGAACATATCAATGTAATGTGTCCCGTAATCGTAGATGTCGGTGCACATCCCTTCAAGTCTAACCAGTTCACCTATCTCCCCATCTTTCAAAAGCTGCCTAGCTAAACGAAACGGCCGCCCGAATCGTCTCTGATGATTAAATGTCAGCTGGACGCCGCGTTTTAAGCATTCCTCATACATTTTTTTAGCCCTGCCCCAAGTGTCAGCCATAGGTTTCTCACAGTGAATCGCCTTGACACCCGCCTTTGCGCAATCTATAACCATCTGAGAGTGAAGATGCGGCCATGTGCAGATGCTGACCATGTCGAGGTTCTCTTTCTGAAGCATCTCTTTATAATCTAAATAAATCGACGGCACATTATAGGTTCTAGCAAAGGCTTCAGCGTTTTCCTTTACAATATCAGCGCATGCAATAATCTTGCAGTCTTCCAGAGAAACATAGCCCTCAGCATGCCTATACGCCATGCCATATCCAGTAACGTCACCCCGAGCCTTTCTTTTTCCAGTTCCGATAATCCCAACTCGAAGCAAACTTGTCAAATCTCCTATCAAATGTTTTAAATCCACAAAAATAAGGGACCTTATTTCTTTTTTTATCTTTATCGTGAGATAAGAGGTGAATCACGGGAAATTGTATTTTTTAAGTCTGTTTTGTCTATTGTTCTCGTTTTTGTTGGCCAAGATTGAAGGGTTTCCCCTCGTACAGTATTTTTTCCGGAATCTTGTCTCTCCACTTTTGAAGGAACTTCAGCTCTTCCCTTTCATCTCGTAACTCATCAGGCAGCATCTCCGGAATCTCATCTTTAATAGGATACCAACGTAGACACTTTGGGCAGATGATGATTCCCTCAACGACCTCATCCTTTTCCTCAAAAACATGAAGCTCTAATGGGTAATATTTATCGATTGGACAAGCCAAAATGTCCATCAGACGCCTTTTCATTTTGAATACCTGCTCTACGTGTTATTTTCTAAATCTCCAAGTTCCTTATTTAATCCTTTTTGTTTATTTTTATATCTAAAACTATCTGAAACCATCTCGGACCAATGGTTCTTACAATTCTGCCGGAATAGACCTCAAAATCAACCTCGAGAAGAGAAAACTTGTGAGAAATTTTTTCTTCAACTTTATGAACGGGATTCTCATTCTTTCCTGCATGAACAAAATCGTAATAATGAATTATGCCTCCACTGGGCTTCAAAGCCATAAGAGCAAAATCAGCATATTCATAAGCCTTCTCCGGCAGCGGCATTAAAACACGATCAGATACGTTTCCCAATTTTTCTTCAATAACTCTCTTCGCATCTCCTAGAATCGGCTTAACGACATGTTCTACTCTATTCAACCTAACGTTTTCCTCAGCGTATTTTATCGCCCACGGATTTATATCTATGGAATAAGCCCGCCTCGCCTCTGATTTTTTCGCGATAACGATTGAAAAACATCCAACCCCAGCGAACATGTTGACAACAACTTCAGACGGCTTGACTTGTCTTGCAATCCGAGCTCTCTCAAATGAAAGCCTAGGCGAGAAATAGCATTTCTCTAAGTCAACCTTGAATAGGCAGCCATGCTCCTTGTGTATTGTCTCCGTTTTTTTCTCTCCCATGACCAGCTCGAATCGTCGTAAGCGAAAATCACCCGAAACCGGAGAGACTTGATTCAAAACAGTCTTGATGTGACTGTTACTCTGCATAATCGCCTCGGCTATTTCTTTGGCTCTATGCTTAAGATCATCCGGTATCTTGACGATGGCTATATCGCCTACTACATCAAAAGAACACTGCAGAAGGTTTAACTCCCAATCTTTAAATTTTCCAGCCAGATGTTCCCTGAGCAGCTTAGCCATTCGATTCCCTCAATCAGCCTATTTCGAGATAAACTTTAAGAATTTAAATAAGTATTCCATGAATATCTCCTCATCATCTTGGAGCGGACGATGTTGAAGAAAGAGAGAGTACTTGTTCTTGGGCTTGGTGAGGTGGGGCGTTCCCTTTATGAAATCTTAGTTGAGAACGAAAAGTTTTCAGTATTTGCCTTAGACTTGGATGAAAGGAAAATGAGAGAGGCAAAAGCAAAGGCTCCCGAAGGCAAAGTCAATGTCATGCATGTTTGTATTCCATGCTATAATCCAGAAGAATTTGTGAAAACCGTCCTGCATTACATGGACAGATTCGATCCAGAAATAACCGTAATCAACAGTACAGTCCCTCCCGGCACAACAGAAGAGATAAAAGAGAAAAGCAGTCGCCTAGTTGCGCATTCTCCGGTTAGAGGAGTCCATAAGAGCAAAGAACACATGAAGTGGGAGCTTAGACGCTGGGTAAAGTACATCGGCGGAACAGATGCTAAATCAACAGAGTTGGCCAGCGCGCATTTCGAGAAGCTTGGGCTTAAGGTTAAAATCTTACGGTCTTCGAGGGAGACGGAGCTCGCAAAGCTCTTTGAGACCACCTACAGAGCTTGGATGATTGCTTGTTTTCAGGAGATGCATAGGATTAGCAGATACTTCAATGCGGATTTTGATCAGATAGTTGATTTCTTGGAGGATACTCATAGAGTCCGCTTTGATCGTCCACCTATGTTTCCAGACGTGATAGGGGGACACTGCCTCATCCCGAATGCTAAGCTACTTCTAGAAGTGTACGAATCGGAATTTCTCCGTTTAATCTTGAAGTCGAATGAAAGACGAAGAGAAGAGATCAAAAACGAAGAAGTTAAAGACGAAGTTAAAAAGATCAGAGAAAGAGTAGAGAAGTTGGAGAGGGATCTGATAAAGGTTGGGAATCTTCTGAAACTAGAGGAATAGAACATGTAGTTTAAATACTTCAATGTTTACATTAAACTTTGAAATTAAGTGAGGTTCAGTTAAAAATCTTTTAGGTGAAAAGGATGACTGAGGAAGAGAAGCCTGTCATATTATATCAATGTTTAAAGTGCGGCGCAACTGTTAAATCGACTGAGCTAGAGCTCGGGATAAGATGTCCATACTGTCGGTATCGCATTCTAAAAAAAGTCCGACCTCCGATAGTTAAACATGTAAAAGCCAGATAGCTCCTCTTAGGCTTCTAAACGTTTCATTTTTATTGCAAAACGAAAATGTAATTGGACTCGAAAATGCATATTTAATTAAAACCAAAGAGAGGAAATCGAATGAGCAACTATAAAGTTAAGAATTTAAACTTAGCTGAGAAGGGGCGTCTTCTAATCGAATGGGCTTCAAGACACATGCCTGTTCTAAACCAGATAAAAGCGCGATTTGAGAAGGAGAAGCCTCTGGAAGACCTAAAGATTGGCGCATGCCTGCACGTCACGAAGGAGACAGCTGTACTTGTTGAGACCCTACATGCGGGGGGCGCTGACGTTGCACTCTGCGGCTCAAACCCTCTCTCAACGCAGGATGAAGTCGCCGCTGCTCTTGCGAAGTCAGGAGTTAAAGTTTATGCTTGGAGAAATGAGACAACCGAGGAATATTACTGGTGTGTGAACAAAGTAATTGATGAAGAGCCTATGATCACACTTGATGACGGCGCTGATCTCGTCAGTACCATCCACTCCACAAGAAACGAGGCCTTAAGAAACATTATAGGCGGCACAGAGGAGACTACCACCGGCGTTATTCGTCTTAGAGCTCTAGCGAAGGAGGGGAGGCTTAAATACCCAATAATCGCCGTGAATGATGCTTATACCAAGTATCTTTTTGATAATCGCTATGGGACGGGCCAAAGCACAATAGATGGAATTTTGAGAGCGACAAGTATCTTACTGGCTGGGAAAAACTTCGTTGTCTGCGGATATGGATGGTGTGGGCGGGGAATAGCCTTAAGGGCTAAAGGGATGGGTGCAAAGGTCATAGTGACGGAAGTAAATCCTTTAAGAGCTTTAGAGGCTGTAATGGAAGGTTTTCAAGTTATGCCGCTTGAAGAAGCTGCAGAAATAGGAGACATCTTCATAACGGCCACTGGAAACCTCCATGTGATTCGAAAAGAGCATATGTTAAAGATGAAGGATGGAGCGATAGTCGGCAACAGCGGACACTTCAACGTTGAGATAAACATTCCAGACCTAGAGGAGATCTCGGTCTCGAAGAGATCTGTAAGGCCGAATTTAGAGGAGTATCTTCTAAACAATGGGCGGAGAATATACTTACTTGCTGAGGGAAGACTTGTAAATCTTGCGTCCGCCGAGGGACATCCATCTGAAGTGATGGATATGTCCTTTTCTAATCAAGCTTTATGCGTGGAGTATATGGCAAAAAAGCCTTCTTTGGAGCCTCAAGTTTACCCCGTTCCAAGTGAGATAGATGAGATGGTAGCTCGTTTGAAACTTAAGGGACTAGGAATAAAAATAGATGAAATGACGGAGGAGCAGAAGAGTTACCTATTAAGTTGGGAGGCTGGAACCACATAATTCACAAATGAGCCAATTATGCAATGTTTATTGAATGGTGATGCTTTAATATTATGAATTGCGAAGATTTCATCGTGAACAAGGAATGTTCGTAGACGAGAACGTCATATCCTTTGTGATAGATACTGAGCTTACTCCGGACACTTATGGAGATCTTCTAAGATTCATTCATAGGCATTATTTAATACCCAAGTTGAATCGTTCCATGAATGTGGGAGACATCACATCGGATTACCTTAATTACCTCTCGTTTGTCCTCTTCGATCCCATGGGCATGTGGTGGGCGAGGATAAATATCAAAGTTGGGAAACCGATAGAAGTGAGAATCGCCACGAGAGGGTCTGTTCCTCCCCAAGTAATAAGTAGGCTGAAAGAAGATCTTTTTATTACTGTTCAGCTATTCGAAGAAAACGTTAGACGGAGCAGCTTCTATTTTGCGTGGGTAGAGGGAGAACCAGTTATTCTTGAGCGAGGCCCGCAGAAAGGAAGGAATGTTATCTATCGATTGTTCTCTGAAAGCATGCTTATGTTCTTCATCATATTTCTAGCGATAAGCATATTTCTCTTTATGATTCTCGGCCGATATGCGCCTATTATGTTAGTTGCAATGCAATTCATCATCTTTCTGTTTTCTGACAAGATTATTATGAGGATGGGAAACTGGGAGATCACACGTCAAAAACCGAATGTCCACATATTCCAGTATCATCTCCAAGCTGAAGAATATGCGGATTTTAGGCGTAGATTCAACAGGGAGACGCTGATGAAGATAAAGGCGGAGATTTACGAGAGGACATTGGCTGTCGGGAATAATGTTGACTGTGAGACGGTTAGCGAAGTCTTCTCTCAATACGGTTTTACATGCAAACCTGAAAGCATGTCAACGAAGGTTGTTAACGTGTATGAAATTGTGAAAAGAGCTGCGGAGAAATTCGGTCTACCAATTCCAAAAATAGTCATTGCAAATACGATTATCCCGAACGCGGCGGCTTCAGGACCGTATCCAAGCCGCGGAATAGTGCTCATCACAAGTGGACTTCTGGTACAATTAGAAAATGATGAGATACTCATGGTCGTAGGTCACGAGTTCAGCCACTTAAAAGGAAGAGACCCCCTCATGCTCTTCGCATTAACAGCAGGGGAATACTTGCTGAGAGTTTACGTTTTCTGGCCTTTCCTAATCATCTTCGGCTATTTCTATCTGTTCTTGGCGCTTACGGCAGTCTATTTCATTGCGAAGTTTTTTGAGGCAAAATCAGATTTGGAAGCAGCTATAAAACTCGGCCACCCCGAGGTTTTAGCAGAGGCTTTAAGAAAGATAGGGTTCCGTAGGCTTCAATTTGAACGTATACCTGCTTACAGGCTTCAAGAATGGCTGGGCTGGGATCCTCATCCACCGCTCTACTTCCGTATTGCCCGTTTGGAAAGAATCAGAGAAGTCAACAGCATCAAACACCCATTTATTCAATCTATAAAGGATAACATATCGGGGTTCTTAGAGGCCCTCGGCTACGGGGGAATCTGATGATCCATCTCGATTTGAATGTTCTGATAGATCTATCAAAGAAGCTTTATCAAACTGTTAATCCATTTTTAGGCCTAAGCGAAAGCGGGAAAAGAGTAGGCGTCGGCTTCGGCGGAGACCCCACAAGGTTCATTGATCAGCTTGCCGAGAGAACAATAATCGAATATCTTAAAGAGAAGGGGATTTCATGCGTATTTGTGGGGGAGGAGGGAGGAGTTCAGGAGATAGGGAGAAACCCAGAGGAATATCTAATCGTTGACGCTGTTGATGGGACAACAAACGCTGTGAGGGGTATAAATTTCGCTTCAGCTTCTCTGGCCGTTGCGCCTAAAGACAGACTTAGCGGCGTGGAGGCAGCCGCAGTAATCAATCTTTTCAATGGAGAACTTTACGTGGCCGAAAAGGATGAAGGTGCAAGATGTAATGGAAAAAGAATCAAGCCGTCGAGATCTTTAACGCTTGGAGAGGCAATTCTAAGCGTCGATGTCTCCTCTACTCCTGAAAAACTCGATAAGATCATTCCCCTCATGAAAGCGGCGAGAAGAGTAAGATCCCTAGGAGCAGCATCTCTCGAGATCTGTCATGTTGCATCGGGGAAGCTTGATGCTTATGTGGATCTACGAGGCAAGATTCGAACACTTGATTTTGCTGCTGCGATGCTTATTCTACGGGAGTCCGGAGGATTCTTTAGTCTCTTAGATGCGGATGAGGAGATTCCCTTAACGAAACTAAAGCGTTTCTCAGTGATCGCAGCAGCAAACGAGAGCCTCTATACTCAAATAGTCTCTTTAGTTTCACCCATCCAGAAGGCGAATGAGGCCAAGCGGAATATACAAAATTATCCTTAAGTTCCTAGATTATAGATTTATGTAAGAAAGGGAATGCTCTCCATGAAGGCCAGCGGCAAAAGGGATAGGATAAATCCGCTCAGTCCATACGCAGCTCTCATAATTAATGAAGATTCAGAGAAGACCTTGGTTATCTCAGATCTTCACATAGGATGGGAAATTTCTCTAATCGAAGAGGGAATATTCATTCCCTCACAAACGGCGAAGATGCTTGAGAAGCTCAAACGCATAATTACTCTTGAGAGACCTGATCGCCTTCTCATTCTCGGAGATGTCAAGCACGCCGTTGCGAAAATCGAGACTGAAGAATGGCGTGATGTTCCAAGGTTTTTCGAAGAAGTTTGTAAGATCGTTCCTCAAGTTCAGATCGTCCCTGGAAATCATGACGGAGATATAGAAGCTCTTCTTCCCGAAGGAGTTGTCCTCTTGCCGCCTCGGGGTACGATAATCGGGGAAACAGGATTATTTCACGGTCACGCATGGCCCTTTCTTGAGATGCTTGGTTGCAGAACATTAATTATTGGGCATGTTCACCCAGTTGTTACCTTTAAGGATCCCCTTGGATTTCGGATAACCCGACAGGTTTGGGTTAAGGCTCCCTGTGATCGTTGGAAGCTCGCCAAGTCTATTTTCAGAGGATATAATTTAAAAGCGAAGAAGGAAGAAGATGTTGAGGGTCTTTTAGGGGATCTTAATATTCCCCTGAATGTCAGCAATCTGATCATAATGCCCCCATTTAACGATTTTCTAGGAGGACAATCAATAAGTACTTACGGCTTGACGAAGAAACAGAAATTTAAAGGATTCATCGGGCCGATTCTTCGTTCTGGAAGTATAGATTTCAATAACGCCGAGATTTACCTTTTGGATGGCACATTTCTCGGTTCTCTAGGTCGAATTAAGAAGATACCTGAAACATAGCCTTGAGAAGAATGAAGATTTAATAATCTATTTGGGTTGGATTACAACGTGGAAGATGAACCGATGGATGAAAGAGGCAGACTTGAAGTTGAATGTTTAAAGAAGGCATGCGAAGAAGCGAAGTTAAAGGGTAAATTATCTGAAAACTACATGGCCTCCCTTAAAGAGACGTTCGGCTCAAGGTTCTTAAACGCGTGGAGAGCTATAAATGAGAGAAGAGTTAAGAAATACATCTTTAAACCGAGTGGGAGAATCGTTTGGATAGTTGTTGGGAGAAGCAGAGACTATTTGATTATGCCCGCCGCGAATTTCTGCTCCTGTGATGACTTTTATTATAACGTAATGAATGAGAAGGTCTATCTCTGTTATCATCTCATCGCGCAGAGACTGGCTGAAAGTTTGGGGTTATATGACACGATTGAAGAGGAAGACCCCTTTTATGATATATTTATGAAAGAATGGAGGGTTACATCTTAAATATCTGAGACTGCAAAATAACTAGAGGTCAGATGAGACTTGACTACGGAAGAATACTTCGGGATGATCATTAACATCTTAATGGGGCTCACACTTATCGTCTTAATATTGATATTCTTCTACATGGTTTATGGAGAAAAAGAGGAAAAGACGCCATCTCCCGTGAGAAACTTCGCAATTAATATTTTTAAAATCATCTCAGCTGCCCTATGCGGATTTTGCGTCTTCTTCTAGCACCGTCCTAAAGGATACGCCTTCTAAGAATAATGAATAAGAATACGCCGATTATCGTTAAGATAACAGCAAATAGAATCGCCAAAAGAGAATATTTCCCCGCCCCGAGAATTATGGGAATAGGCCCAACGAAGACCACGAGGCCGAATGACTGAGAGCTCCATCCCAATAAACCAGCTATCAACAAAACAACCATCCCCAAAAAAATGAGGACAAAACCCGCCAGAAACAACTTCATGATAGGGGGAAGCGATGTGAACGGTACTTCCGATCCATACTCGGCGTAATCTTGTTGCTTTTTCGCGTTATAGCAATCAGAACAAAGCCATCCGCTTGGTTCAAAACATCGACTGCAAACGTTTCGTCCGCATTCGCTACATACGTACATCGCTGGGTTTCTTCCGCATACCTCGCAGATCTTCCTCAAATATGATTCCCCCATATACTTAGCTGACAAGGCGGGGAAGCAACATGAGAGCTGCCGCGAGAATTATGAGAATCATGGCAAGCACGATTAGGATCTTCATCGTCTCCTTGTCTGTGCCGAAGATTATCGGTATTGGGCCGATCATAATAAGCCCTCCTCCTCTAATCTTTCCTTTAAAGCGGACATTTTTAATGAACATTATGAGAACTGCGAGAAATGTGATTACGAATCCTAGGATGATGAAGGCGAATCCTAAAGTGGCTAACGCTCCCCGAATTGGCAACTTGCCTTACCATTAAATACTGATGACCATCGAGTCAAATAAGCTTTTATTACTTGATTCAATAGAAAGATTCGAATATAACTATGGAAATTGAGGAAATAATCAATAGGATTCTCTCCTCCCATGGGGAGTTTACCCGCGGAATGATTCTCAGAATGATAAATGAGAAGATCAGAAAAGCAAAGGGATTTCTAACGATGGAAAGTGCAGCTCGAGCGGTTGCTGCTGAACTCGGCTTGGAGATAACCGAGACTTCGCCGATGAGATACGCGTTGATACGGGATCTCGTCTCCGGATTAGGAGACGTAACGATTGTGGGACGCGTGATATACATAAACCCTCCACGCTCGTTTATCAAAACTAACGGAGAAGAGGGGAAGATGAGAACTCTATACGTTGCCGATAAGACTGGAATCCTAAGAGTAGTCGCATGGGGAGAAAAGGCAGATTTGCTAGGTCCCTCTGATATCGGCAGAATATTCAAGTTTTCACACGGGTATGTACGTAGGGGATACTATGGAAGATTAGAGCTTCACATTGGTTCACGGGGAAATGTTGAAGCTGCGCCTCTCGGAGTATCTAAGGAAGAATTTCCGTCGATCGGCGAATTCTTCAAGATAGTTGGCCGGATCGAAAAGTCAGACAGAAGAGTGAATACTTTAGGGTGTATTGTAAATCTCTTCCCCGTAGCGAGTTTCACAAGAGAAAACGGCTCAACTGGAAAGATGAGAAGAATAGAGATAAAAGATCAGAGTGGAAGAATAATGGTTGTGCTGTGGAACGATAAAGTAGATGATCTATCTGACATTGAGATGGGAAAAATTCTAGGGTTTTTCGGAGCTAAAGTGCGTGAAAACTTGAATGGCAATCTTGAGCTTCACGTTGATAGAACCGTAGATTCAGTCATTCTTTCATTCCTCCCCTCAGAGTTGAAGGAGAGACTTGACGCTTCCCGAAAAGAAGCATGAGATATTTTTCAGTTTATAACACCCAATAGATTATTTAGTGAAAGGAAGAAAGGAAGGTGGAGAATTTAGCTCTTTTAACTCTGCTTTCTTATCAGTGATATCTCTATTGTTGAGACATTTGACTTAGGCCTATCAGACCTCTCGACTTCTTCTGTCCCGATATTGATTTTCTCGACTTCAACATCCTTCATGAAGGCCCTGCGGAGAAGCTCAGCTGTATCCACAGCTCTGCTGATTGCTCTTCCACGTGCCTTTAGAACAACTTTTTCGGAACCAGCGTTGAAGGATGTTATACATGCGACAACGTACTTCATCACTGGTTTTTGGCCGATGAGTATCTGATTTTCTACTGTGCTTTTGGGTTCTTCCTTCCCGGTCTCTTCTTCGCTCATTAACGAGTCCTCCATTTCTACTATTTTCTAGACGCCGTATCAGCTATTTTGGGTACTGTAAAATCTTTCTTTATCTCCTTTTAAATCCATCGATCAGAAACTGAATACGAGCAACGCTAATAGCAATATAAATACTGGAAAAAGAATCATGGAATTTTTCTTCGTCTTTCTTGAAACTTCATCCACGATTAAGCAGAGATTCTCTATTTGATGTTCCCCTATGATTCTTATCTTCGGAACAGTCTCTTCACGCCAGGAAACCTCCGCGGGTTCAAGGTCTTCAAGTGCCTCCTTAACGCCGCTTTTGATGTAACGTATCAAATCTTCGTGATTGATGGCTTCTCCAATCGGATGATATCCAAGATCATTTATGACAACGGCATTCACAGCATGAGTATCCGTCGTCATAACCTCACCGTGATCTACGCCAAGGCTCCTAATTTCACTCAGAATCTTTTCTCTGAGACCGGAAACCATATTGTTTCCGTCGATCGTAATATACGCCGTTTTCTGCCCGTTAACTTTCACGACGATTATGCTTATTCCCCCAGGGCCCATTCCATCTTGAAGAGTGAATTCAGACGGAACTATTTTCGCAGCTCCAACCTCAAATCTCGACTGCGGCGCCTCTGACGCTTTTTCCAACACGGAGGAAACAACGTTAAGAATTGGTTTCTTAACCTCCTCCGCATTAAAATATCCGCTTATGCTATTGTGAGCGTCTACGATTACGGCTGAGGCGAATCCACGCTTTTCCGCCTCATATGCCACTTGTTCTCTAAGATCAAGAGGAAGATCCTCCATGGTCTTCGGCGCGAGGGTTAATACAATAAAGGCGCACTTGTCGAATACTTGGCAATTAGCCGTTACATCTCCTTTTTTCAATCTTAGAAATGGTGATACTTGATCCTTAAACTCGACGAATTCGGCTTTGATGATACGATTCAGCACTCTCATGTTCTCTGAGTTAGAAGCCAAATCCAACTCGTGTCCAGAAACTCCGTGAGGAACGGAGACTACGCAATTGAATTTCTTTTCTAACACTTCTTGAATCATGCTTGGGATGAAGCTGCTTCCAGCGTTCCTGAATGGGCCTGGGTGAAGACCTGGAACAACGATGACCGCTTTTATTCCGCTATTAGATCTGAACGCGATCATGGAGATCTTTATGTCATGCTCTTCGCTTAATCGTTCAAATATCCCTTCAAGGGGCTCCGCGATTCCCTCTGTCCAATTCGCAAGAAAAGCCTTGAATAGATCAATGGAGGGAATATTAACTCTTCGAACACCTACGGAATTCAATGACTTGATAA
>Ga0180301_10002767_pt1 | contig 13796 bp, 25 predicted proteins | sample GuaBasSediGuay16_FD_121797 | JGI IMG/M metagenome (GOLD analysis project Ga0180301, IMG submission 121797) | Subseafloor sediment microbial communities from Guaymas Basin, Gulf of California, Mexico - Guay16, Core 4569-2, 12-15 cm | ecosystem: Environmental > Aquatic > Marine > Hydrothermal...
AGGTCGTCCCTCAGGATGGGTAGCTCCACGTCGGGTACCGTCGGTAGCGACTTGAGCCTGAACTCCTTGGTGTGCTCGTCCCAGACCTCCTCACGGATGTGCCTTACCTCGGGCATGACCCACCACCTCACTCAACTGGTTTCGCGGCGTGTATGTATACCGTCCTAGTCCTTATCAACCTCCTCACAACCCTCTCGTAGAGCTCCGGGTACTTCTCCCTAGTCACCTCTACCGCAGTGAACTTGATGGGGTAGATTATTACTGAGACCTTGATCGGGTAGCTGTGCGGGTTCCAGCCCCTAAGCACTGGCCACACGTTAGTCCCTAAGACCCAGAAACCGCTCCAGGGGCTCGGGTCGTGTGCTGGCGACACTATCGGGTCTATGAAGCCTGCGTAGACGCCCTCCCGAATACCTCTCTGTGGGTCCTTGTACTTGTCTAGCCCCCAGCGCTCCCTGAGCTGTGGGTTTAGGAGCAGTACGTTCCCCCTCTTGACGCCTATCCTTCCGTAGTAGTAGATTATCTCCTCCTCAGGGCTCGTCTCTATCTCTAGCTCCTTGACCTCGTAGTCAACGAACTCCGCCACGGGCGGGCCTGAGACCTCGAACTCTATCCTTAACTGCTGTATCGGCTCCTCATCAGCTAGTAGGTAGTACTTAGGGGTTACGCCCTCCCTAGTCACTCTCCTAATCTCAAGTATGTCTCCCTGGGATGGCCAGGTAACGTAGGTGTCCCTAACTATCGGTGACTGCAGCTGCACTACCGTCGCCGTGGCACCTCACCTCAGCAGTTGTTGTTAGATGCCTAGGGCCTTAACGATCGCCCAGAAGCTACCGGCAGCGGCAACGACAGAGCCTGAGACATCACTGCCGTACACGACTATGTAGTTACCGTAGCTTCCGGGGTACATGACGGTTCCTGAGGCATTGATGTTTGCGTTATTGCTGATTACCTCGGCGTCGTATATGGTCTTGAGCCCTAGATCCCTAGCGTGGATTGTCTCCCCGTCAGCTACTTCAGCGTCGGCCCACACGAACAGCATGTTGCGCCCTCTAGTCCTGGTCAAAATGAATGTGTGCTTCACGGTCACTACTGGCATGCGATCACCTCAGCAACTGCCTAGCCCGGCGCTTAGAACGGTGTTAGCTTAGCCGCTAGGTCTGCTGGTAGGAAGGCGGCACCGAATGGTTTCAGCTCGTCGTAGCCTAAAGCCTCCACGTAGACCTTGAGGTCTATGGTTGTCCTTGGCTTGAGTATGTATGGCTGAGGCAGTACCTTGACTCTGAAACCCTCTAGGTCGCCTACGAAGTATACTGGTAGGTCGTCAACACCTATCTTCCCGTAGACGTAGCGAGTCTTAGGTGATGGCTCTGGGTTCTGGAGCCCTACGATAAACATCACTACCCTCTCATCTGTCGTTACGTTCCATGGGCATGACTGCTCGCCAGTCGCTGTCCAGTTGTACCTGAACGTGGTTAGGCCGAATAGCTCGGGCCTCAGCTCGACTATCGTGAACCTACCGCTGACTAGCTTGGTAGGCCTTATGAACTGGTCTATAGTGAACTTAAGCTCCCTCTGAGCAGTAGGTAACGCACCGATGGCTGCGGCCGTCAGCCTAGCCTTGACTAGGTCCCTCTGATCCTCAGGTATGTTGGTTGTAGCCATAACTACTAGCTCACTAATGGCCTTCTGAGCCTCCTCAGGCAACCTACTCAACGCGGTCTCCGCACTTTTTAACTCCTCCTCATACCTGAGGGGTAAGGCCATACTATACCACCGTGTCTTCACGGACTATACAAGATTTAAAGACTTGCTTAGCGAGATTATCAGGGCAGGGCATGAAGAGCAAGGTCATCTACATAAGGTGCACACCGGAGACCTTCAGGAGGTTCAGGGTGTTCGTGGCTGAGAAGGGCTTCAAGGACTATGAGGAGGCACTCAACTACCTACTGGAGCACTACGAGAGAACAAGGATTATCGATGTCGAGGTCTTCGGGCAAAAATAAAAATAAAAAAGGTGTCTATGTTTTAGAAGACCTCAACGTCTATCTTGCCGACCTTGGCTCTAGCGACTACCTTCTCTTCAGGGCTTGGCGGTGTGCTGGGGGTTGTTGCTCCCCCGGTAGGTGTTGGGAGTGGTAGTCCTGGGGCTCCGGACTCGAAGGCCTCCATGAACTGGGTGGCTAGCTTGACAGGCCCTGGAGGTACCTCGAACCCTGTCGCGCTTCTGACGGTGCTCTCAAAGAAGTCCTCGGGCGCCGTTAGTGGCTTGACGAGCACGCTGAGCCTTGGCGGTATACTGGTTAGTGCGCTAACCACCTCGTCAGGCCTAGGTATCTTGAGCTCCGGTAGGTCAGGCATGGCTCACCCCCTCAGAGCCTTAACTCCTCCTTAATCCACTTCATCCACTCGAACTCGTGGAAGTCGCTAGTCATTGGTAGCCTAGGTAACGACTCGATCAGTGGTCTAGTGAAGTTGCTGTGCACGTACTCCAGCATTGGAGGTATGGGCAGTACGTGCTCGACCTCCACAGGTATCCTCAGGACGAACTCAGCAATCCTTGCGGGGTCTGGGGGCAGTATACCGCCCTCTATCTTCGCCTTATACATCTCTATGATGTCCCTGAGACCGCTAGGGCTTGGTAGCTTGACCTCAGCCATTACTCACCCCCTCAGAGCCCTGCAAACCTCTTGAGCTCTTCAGGTGTGTGTATCCTGTACCTTATGTATGACCTGTACCTCTTTGCTTCTGGGTCGTAGGTCTTAGCTCTAGGCTTGGTTAACCTGCCAGCTAATGCCTTGAGTGTCTCCTGAGCTACCTCATGTACCTTCAGTACTGTGTCTCCAGCCTTGTGCTTACCGCTCCTGCTGTCCTGCTTGAGGGTGCCCCTACCCTTAGCGCCCTTCCACTTAGGCGCTCCCTCAGTAGCGAATAGGTACCTCCACTCAGCTAACCTCTCAGTGGGTCTCTCAGCAGTTATTGGTACGTTCCTAACGATTACTGGCTTAGTCACCCAGAACATCCTTGGTGACTTGAAGTATACTTGGATCTGCGCAGCCCTTAAGTCGCTTATCTTGGGGCTACCAGCGGTTACGGCTTGGACTACCTTGTTTAGGGCTGTGATCATTTCTTGACACCACCGTACTATTTCTTCCCTACCACCCTTAAAACCTTAACAAGTTCAGGACTGTACGGGAGCGTGTAGTAGGTTCTTGAGATCTCCCTCAACCACTTAGGTATGTGAACCCTGGTGTCGGGTGATCTCCACCCGGTAAGCATGGCCTTAATGAATGCTTGGTGCTTCATGAGTAACCTACCGTCAGGTAGCTTAACGACCTTCCTACCGTTCACCTCAACAACCTCACCACCAACCATCTCAGCGACCTCCTCAACACTGAAGTGCCTAGCAGCCCTAGACAGCTCACCGAACCTCAACCTACACTGAGCCTGAGCAGGCGTGGGACGCACAACCGTGACAGGCTCAAGACGCACATAAGTAACCAAACGAGGACGCCAACGCAGAACCAACTGAAGCCTAACCCGCCTATCTGGTAGTGCAATCCTGACCATCCCACCGCACCTCTAACCGGTTAGAGACGCAGTCACCAACATATTTACACCAAATATTGGTAACAATATCGTCATGGGAAGCCCCTTCTTTCAGCTTCTTCAAGTTTGGCGGCGAATCTTCTTAGCCAGTCCTGGAACATTGGGGGTACTCTCTTCTCGACCCTGATTAGGTGCTCGACGAACTCCATCGGTGATAGAGCCCCGCCAGGTAACCGAGCCCTACAAGATGGACAATGCATGAACCAGGCGATTGCCCAGGGGTCTAGGAATGAGGCTAGGACGTTCAGGGTCTTGTCGTCTGGGCCTATGAATGGGTGCCCGTCCTCGTCGACCCTCCACGTAAGCCCTGGCTCGACCATTAGTGTCGCCTCGATCAGCATCCTGAGCTCCTCAGCAGACCTAGGCCTCCAAGCCACAGCCCTCCTGAGCTCGGTGAGGGCCCTCTCAATCCTCTCCAACCTCTCGGTAAGCTCTGGAGGCACCACGGCTACCGGTGGTCTAGGTGGTGGCCTGATGGCTCTCGCTAGCTCCTCGACAGCCCTCTGCTTCTCCTCGAACGGCCTACCCTCGTAGGCCTCCAGAACCCTCTCGAAGTCCTCACGGTACTCCTCAGGCCTAACCCCGTAAGCCATGAGTATGGCCGCGAACTTAGACCAGAGAACCCACCTCTCCACCTCCGGCGGTAGTGGTATGGGTGGTGCTCTAGCCCCGCTGAAGTCTACGTACATTATCCTTAGCGGTGGCCTAGCCTCCACGACCCTCTCAACCCTACCCCCGAGCTCCTCGACAGCACGCCTGAGCTCCTCCTCGACACCCCTGTGGTACGATACCCTAGCCCTCAGGTCTGTCCAGTCAATCCTGTACACCCTAGGCACTCTGGACTTGATGAAGTGCTCAATCCTGGCCCTAGCCTCCTCAAGCGGTAACTCACCAGTCGCTGGGTACCTAGGCGGGGCGGTAGGCGGTGGAGGAGGCGCTGGAGGTCTGGGTGGTGCTGCTGGAGGTGGCCTAGGTGGTGGGGGTCTCGGCGGTGCCCTCCTAGGTAGTGCCTCAATGAGTGACCTGAGCCTCTCCCTGAGCGCTGGCCTCAACCTCCTGACCTCATCCATGACGCCCCTCAACTCCCTACTTACTAGGAGGTAGGCCGTGGTTCCCGGCCTGTGAACCCCTAGCTCCTCCCTCAACCTCCTAGCCCTCCGGAGTAGCTCGGTGAGCCTCCTAGCCGACTCAACAAGCTCGGAAGGCACCTCAACCCCGCGCCCCAGCAGTATCTTGACCACGTTCTCCTCAGCCGATAGGTCTGGGTCGACCTCATCAAGTAGCTCGGTAGCGGCTACGCCGAGCCTACCAGCTAGCCTAGAGATGTAGGAGGCAAGGCTACGTGCGACGGTGAGGCTACAAGTACCCCTAGCCTCAGTAACCACGACATTACACTCAAACCTAGACCAGACCTCCCTAACCAACTCCTCAGCCACGGAGTACCTCCTCCTTCAGCAATCCGCGTTCACCAAGTTCTTTGAGCAAGTTGTAGATGCGTCTGACCCATCCCCAGAAGCTACTGACTATGCCCTCGAACTGGGGTCTCCAGGTGTATAGGTACTCGCCATCGATGAGTACGTGGGTGTCCCCGTAGCCCTTGCCGTAGGTCTCAACCCTGAGCTCGACACGGCTAGGCTCCTTAACTAGCTTGAGTATCCTCTCCCTGAGGGCTAGCAGGAACTTACCGTAGTCGGGGCTGAGCCCGTCAACCCTCATCTCGCTGGGGTGCCTATGCCCAGCCTCCCTCAAAGCCTCATCAACGACGCCCCTAGCCAGGCCCCACAACTTCCTACGCTCCTCACGAGTGAGAACCCTCTCCTCAGGTTCTGATTGAGTCTCTAACCGGTTAGACCCGCGCTCACCTCGGTTATTGGGGTCGGTAGCTACGGCTACGTATGCTGGCTCCTCAGCTAGTGAGAGTAGTCCGGATCCACGCCTTACCCAGTCCTCCCATCCCCATCCACGCCTAGCCTTCCAGTAGCTGATGTTGAATAGGGCCTTCCCAGCCTCCAAACCCCTGATCTCGCCAGTACGTACGGCAACATCCACAGCTACCTCCATGTCGAAGGGCTCGAAGTAATCACCAATACTTGATGGGTAGGCGTAGAACGTTGTACCTGGCTTGAGCAAGCCCTCCCTAGCACCGACCCGCGATAGATGGCTCATGTAGGCATCAAGGAAGGCAAGCATCTTAGCGAGATCGTCGAACGTCTCCCTAGGCTCTCTAATCCTGAACCCGTGGTATATGTTGATTTCGGTCAAAGCCCTCATAATGGCTTCACTAGCCAGGTCCTCGAGACCCTCATCGCCCAGCTCCTCGATCTTCCTCCTAGCCTTCTCAGGGCTCCACTCAACCTTCTCGATATACTTCCTCTCCTCGTTTATGAGGTCAAGGAACTCAGCTATCAGGCGTTCACGCTCGGCTTGAGTCCTAGCCTCAAGGCTCCTCCTAAACAGTTCCTCCCAACGCCTCCTCCACTCACCCCTAGGCCTCGCACTCTGTGACGGCTTCTCTAACTGGTTAGACTCGCCGTGAACCTCCCTATGCCTTAGAGCCCTCTCGACCTCGGTTAGTGGTTTGCCTCTACCTCTCTCCTCGCCCTGCCTTGCAGTGCCCCTCTCAAGCCCGGTACCTCTTGGTGGTAACTCCTGCACCCCCTTGTAGAGCTCCCTGAGCTCCTCGTGAGTGTCTAGGGGTAGTTGCTTGAGTACCTCCTCGAACTCCTCCGGGGACTTCGAGAGTAGCTTCCTCATGCACTCCTCGTGGAGTACGTGCTCACCAACTATGTAGACAGGCTGTGAAGCACCTATGACGCCCCTACAGTAAGCGCAGAGGCTGTCGTACCTCCAGGCCTCCTCACCCCTAACCCTACGCACCACGGGCATCACCACCGACTACTCCGCTACGAATCACTTAAGCATCTCAATTAGGCGGTCGAAGAACGCCGACCACAACAGGAAGTGATATGAGGAGGGGAGGCCGTCGTTGGACTTAATGTCTATGAGGTCGTAGAGGTAGGCAGCCCTGAAGTCCAGTTTGCCCTTAAGTATCTTTATGAAGACGTCTATCAGCATGGTGATCTCTGTGGTTGCGTATGGTGGGTTCCTGGGGTCTACCTCCCTAACTACTGGCTTGTCCCCCTCGAATCCCAGCCAGAACGCTACCTGGTTGCCTGCGTTGTCGTAGAGCTTAAGCACTGCTGATCTCGTCTTGGCTTCCGGGAACTCCCTGAGTAGGTCGTTGAACCTCCTGAGCCCTAAACCCATGAGTTTCGGGAGAATGCTTAGCAACCTAAGCCTTATGCTCATTATCCCACCACGGCCTCAGCCAGCTCGTCGAAGAGCTCAGGCACTGTCTGGGTCTGTAGTCTGGGCTCCCAAGGTATCTTCACTACCCTGAACCCGTACTTTTTGGCGTGGGCCTCGTACTCAGCCATGACCTGCTTAGCGAGTTCCTCCTGATACATGTTGTACTTATTGAGCACCAGCGCCCTAACCTCGATGTCGAAGAACTTCAGCAGGTCTAGGATGCGTAGGTTATCCTCTATAGCGAACGGGTGGGGCTCACCCACAACCACAGCCCTAGCCCTACCCCTCAGCTCCTTGAAAAGCTTCACGTTAACGTCGATTGCTGCGGGGGGTGCGTCAATGATTAGGTAGTCCCCTGACCACTTCACGAACTTGAGGAGCGTAGTTATGAAGTCAGCGGTCTTCTCGTAGTTGAGTGCGACACCAACACCTTTAGGTATGAATACTCCGAGACCCATGAACTCTAGGTGCTCACCGACCTTCAGGGGTATCAACATCTTACCTGCCTCCCTGAGCCTCTCCTTGTTGACGTCTAGGAATAGGTGGGTGTTAGGTGCTAGTAGGTCTGCGTCTAGGAGGGATACCTTGATGCCCCTCTCCGCTAGGTTCATGGCAAGATTCACTGAAACGGTGGTCTTACCTGTACCTCCCTTACCTGAGGTGACGAGTATTGGAATCACTTCCCACCACCCTCCCCGGACTCCTTACTGGTCTTCTCAAGCTTCTCGATCTTTCTCTCCAACTCCGCTAGCTCCCTCTCACGTTCCTCAGGGCTTAGGTGCCCGCCGACTAGCTTCCTTATCGACTCCTCGATGTTCTCGACAATGCTTGGTGCTCTACGCCTGAGTTCGGGGGTTATGACTGACTCTATGAGGGTTACCAGCCTGTTTATGGAGCTCGATATGTCTGAGCGTGTCTGCCTGAGCTCCTCGATGAGTGCTGGGCCTAGCTTCTGGACGGCGAAGTCTGTGCGCTTCTCCATAGCCTTCAGGGCTGGGTGGTAGTCGTACTCCCTAACGACGGAGCCGTCGGGGTTGAGCTTCTCCGCCTTAGGCACAATCATCATTCTAGCCTCCTGCTCCTTCCTCACCCTCTCCAGCTCCTCCCTCAACCTCCTCAGCTCGTCCTGGATTCTAGCGTTCTCCGTCAACGCTGAGGTTAGGGTCTTGACAGCTACGGTTACCTCACGCTGGGTCTCAGCCATCCTCTCCAACGTCTCCTCAAGCCTCGAGAGCTTAGCCTCCGTAGCGGATACCCTCTCGAGAGCTGCCTCAGCAACCCTGCTCGCGCGTCTGGCCTCCTCACTCACCTCCTTAGGTATCACGGGTACTGGCTTCTCAACCTCCTTCACTACCGGCTTCTCAACAATGACTGGCTTCTCTACCTCCCTGACCTCGGTCTTCGGCGTCAGCACGCGCTCAACAATGGAGTGCACTAGGGCCCTCTCCTCAGGCTCTAAACCCCTCAAATCCTTGACGAAGCTCGACACGTCCCTGTAGGTCTCCACTAACTCCCTGAGCCTCCTCCTACGCTCCTCAATCTCCCGCTCCTCCTCAGCACTAGGAGTGGGTGCCTCCTCCTCAGCAACTCCCTCCTCAGCACCTGCTCCAGTACGTACTCCCTCCTCACTGACAGCTCCGCCAGCACCCTCCTCAGCACCAGCAACTCCCTGTTCGCCTCCCTCAGGGCTTGGAGCGGGCTCCTCACCAAGCTCGACGCCCTCCTCCGGTAACTCCTCAATCTCCTTCCTAACCTCCTCACCCAACCTCAACACCCCAGAGCTCCCTTATCTTGGGGGCCACGACGTGGAAGTACTTAGCCCTCTCTGCAGGGCTCAGCGTTTCGGGAACCACCTTAACCACAAGTACGAGCGTCTTCACCACCTTAGACCTGAGCTCCTCAACCAACTTCCTCGTCTCGCTAAGTGTCTCATCAACCAAGCCCTTGTACTCATCAACCAGCCTCAGAAGCCTCTCCCTCTCAGCCCTCAGGTTACCCACCTCTGACTCGAGCTCCTTAAGCCTAGACTCGTACTCAGCCATCTTCTCAGCACGCTCCTCAGCTAACTTCTTTAATTCATGGAATTTCGACACCATATTCCTGACAGTGACCTCAGGGTTTTGACGATCGATCTCATGGTCTTCGAGGAGCTTGAAGGCATACGGTAGCATGTGCGCTGAGAACTCTATTATGACGTGATTCCACCACGAAACATTATCAACCCACTTAGCCATTATCGGGTGCTTCGGATCAAGCCTCTGCCTAACAAGATCCATGAAGAACTTCGTATCAAGCTTAACAACCTCACTACCCGCACCAGGTGTTACAGGGGCTGCTGCTGGCGAAGACGTAGGTACGGGTGCTGCACCCCTAACCCTCCTAGCGTACTTAACAACCGTCGGAAGCGACACACCACAGGAGTCAGCGATCTCACGGTAGTGCTTACCCATGCTGAGCAAAGACTCAATACACCTAACCTGCTCCTCAGAAAGCCTAGGCATTAAACCACCGAATCACGTTAAACACCAGAAATAAAAAACGTTAAACAAACTGTTAAACAAACGTTCAACAACACATGTTAAACAAACGTTAAACAACCCACAGGAAGCGGGGGTACTTCCCGTTATATAACCTATTATATAAAAATATATAACAGGTTATATAACAGAGTGAACCACAGAGTTCACTCACCACCCTCAATCTCCTGAATATCCCTGAGCATGGCTAGGCACAACTCCTTGAGATCATCACTTACGTCCTCCCTAGTCACTATGAGGTAGAGCGTGTGTGCTAGGTTAGGCAGCGTCATCAACCTCAACGGGTTCAGCTTAGAGTTGATGAGTAGGTCCCTCAACTCCCTCTCACGCTCATTTCTAGGCTCATACAGGGCTAGCCTAGACATCCACTTAGCCTTAAACTCATGCAGTTTCATACAGACACCCAAGAGTTTTTTGCTGCGGGGGTTAAAAAGCGTTACGGCCAGACGTTAAGAACAGAGGTAAGGACCAACACAGCACCACAAATTTATGGTGATTGATACTACGCATAAACCAAAACACCTTTTTCCTCATAACTTCTCCTCATAACTTCTGCCCTTAACAATTAACCGAAACGCTTAAATATTTCTGTAGAGAGTAACAACTCGGGAGATAATGAGAAAAATAAGGTTTAGGGTCCCCGCATGGGCCGAGATAGAGTTTGATGGACAGAGGAACATAGTAAAGAAGATTTATATCGATGCTAATGACTGGGGAGACTGGGCTTTAGAAGATAATCATGATCTAAGTAAGAGAGAGTACGCAGCAATTGAGAAGGCAAGGGTAATCATACCTAAATGCGTACCCATAGAATGGGCCTAACCCAAACACATTCTTTTTAAACGTTATATAACACTTGTTTAACGTTATATAACGCTGTTCATGAAGTGTTATATGTTTTTGTTTAACGTTATATAACGTTATTGAACGATTGTTCATCAATGTTAAATATTGTTATATATTGTTAAACAAGCGTTAAACATTGGGGTGGGGTCTTCTCTCCGAGGTCCTGAAACCGCGTGAGAATCGAGTAGAATTCACTCGATTCTTAAAGAACAGAGTTTCAAAAAATAGGATTGGGTTTATTCGTGGCAGATGTAGCGGTCGCGATTGCCTACCCTACCAACATAACGGCAGTTATGTTTTGTGGTGTCAAATTCGTGTGTGGTATAATGTTTATCGGTTTCCATGTCATAGATGTGATAAATGGTTTTCGTTATAGGTACCCCCATCAAGGTTTTCCCAACCACATGACCGTGTTCTACGTCCACGATTTTTGCCATTTTGTTTCACCCGAGTAGAATATTGCTGCCGGGGTTAAAAAGCGTTTCGGTCAGACGCAAAAAGAAAAAGTAAAGAGCAGAAGTTAAAAACATTAAAAAGATTATTTGGTTTGGGAGATTAAGTCCTCGAAGACACCATAAGCCCACACTAAAACGTCAAAACAGACATTACCGAATGGTATTTCCTCAATAATGTTTCCTTCATCATCAAAGAGCTGTAACCAAATTGTTGTCCCATCTTCTCTGGCTCTCCAATTGTACTTATACATTTTCAGTAGGTCATCTGGGCTGACACATGGGTAACCAACCCTCACATTTGCCATCTTTGCAATTTCAGTTGCAACATTTTCTAATCTGCCCATGGACTCACCCCGTGTAATAGTGTGCAGCCGGGGTTAATAAGCGTTACGGTCAGGTGTTTAAGGCAGGGGTTATGGGCTGGGGTTATGTGTGAAAAACTAGATTAGGCCCTTAGCGACCGCGTAGAGGTACCTTATCTGTTCCTTGGTTAGTGTGTGGTCCTTGAGTGTTATCGCTTTGACTATGTGTTCTGGCGTTATGTCGTTGCGTGAGAGCTTCGCTATTGCGTATGCTATCCTCAGTATGCTCAGTTCTAAGGACCTGTAGGAGTACTTGTCGAAGTCTATGTTTGTTAGCTCTATGTATGCCTTCATGACTTCCTTGACTTTGTCTATGTCTTTCACTTTTGGTTCGTACGCTGTTATCCATTGTAGGTAGTCTAGCAGTACCCTAGTGTCTGGTGTCTTGTACTCCCCGAAGAACTGCTCGACTAGCTTGTCTACGTGTTTAGCCCTCTCCTCCTTGTCTGGATTCCTTAGCTCGAAAACGAAGTCGAACCTATCGAGTAATGGTGTAGTTATTCTTGACTTATCGTTAGCGCTCGCAATCACCCTCACTTCGGCCCTAAACCTAGCCCTGTGCTTCCCCTTCACTATGGTGTAGAACCCCTCTTCCATGGCTTGCAACAGTCCGCTCTGGTCTTTGGGTGGTATCTTGTCTAGTTCGTCTATGCATACTATGTGTCCGTCGTAGTCTGCTAGAATGCCTGGGGTTACCTGCTTACCTCTAGCGTCTCCCGTTAGCCCTACCTTCGATACGTACTCTCCGTTGATGAATGCAGCACCTAATTTGCTGCTTATCCACTTCAGTATCTCGGTCTTAGCAGTACCTGGAGGCCCTATGATTAGTACGTGTATCCTCGTTCTCCTACCCCTGTCGTAGTGTGTTGCTAGGGAGAGCAGCACAGCCTTCCTTATCGGTTCGTACTGATCCCCGAGAATCTCCGGGAATAGCAACTTGGAGAAGTACTCCAGGGGGTCCGTCTTACTCACTATCTCCTCGAAGGACTCGTACATCTCCTGGGTGTGCTCTACCTCCTTAGCCTCCAACTCCTCAACTGTCGGTACCCCAGAACCGTCTAGGTGCCTCCTTAGTAGCTCGTTATTCATCTCGTCCTCATAGCGCTTAGCGTCATCCTCACTCCAGCCGTTAGCCCTCAGTGAGACGCCTAACTCCCTCTCCACTATCGCTACGTTCTCTGAGAGCTCTAGGTTCGGGTCTATGAGGGCTTCTAGATCCACAGTAGATGGGTCTATCCCGACCCTCCTGACCATCCTCTCGATAATCTCCTTCTGCAAAGCCTTGGGTAGGGCCACGCAAGACCCCCACACTAATCCCTCACACCCAACCCTTAAAAACTTTCCTGAGGGTCGTGTCTCACGAAAGGTTTTTAAACCCCAGAGTGAAATAAAGACTTGAGGGACCTGTATGGCTGTGTATAAGACCTTCGCTCAAGACACCCACAGGCTTGCCCAAATCGTGACAGACCTCATAAGGAACTACGACATCGTGAGGGTAGAGAGGAAGAACAGCATCTACGAAGTCAAGGCATGGAAGAAGAGGGGGTGAGGAGCGGTGAAGGTGATTAAAGCTGAGAGGAGGGGTAGGGTTGTCATAGAGCTTGACTGGGGGGAGCTATCCATAGTTGCTGCAGCAATGACTAACCACGCTGAGGAGTTCGGTAGTGAGCACCCACACATAAGGAAGCTAGCCGAGGAATTCAATGAACTATGGAGAGTAGTAGGTGATTGAGTGATGGTTAGGGTTAAGTTTGATTATGGTGCTCAGATTCCAGAGATAACTATAACGATTGAGGGCTTACCCACTAAAGAGTTAGATGAGTTCTGGAAAAGCCTAGTAATTTACGCTATGGGGTGTGACTACAGAGAGGGTGATGAAAACATGATAGATGTGGTTGATAGCTTGGATGTAGTCATCAGGAGAAAAGGAAACAAGCTAATCATAGTTATAGGTGATTAATGAGAGGTGATTTAGTCATGGTTGAATACACAGATGATATTAATGTGTGGGAAGAGGCTATGCCTTTAGAATGTCCTTTCCTGAGGCTCAATCACTTGCGTAGTAAGTGGGTAGCACTAGATGAAGATCCATGTCCAACAAAGAAGTGTGGAATGCGTGATTGCCACAACTACGGTAAACCATTCCATGAACCAGACGGACTCATAATCGTAAAAACAAGAAAAAGGTGATTGAGTGATGGGTAGGGTATATAGGGTTGTTGTTGATGATGTAACAATCACTTTGGAGGTTACGAGGTACGGTAATTGCGTTAAGGTAGTGATTAGGGGCTCAAGTGATGAATACAAGCTTTGGGTGTGGGATCACGGAGACATCAAACTAACAAAAACAATCATTACAGAGGAAGAAATAGAGCCAATAAAAGGTGATTAAGTGATGGTTCATGTGTGCATTAGGACGTATTCACCACTTCATGTAAGACATATTGACGTTCTTAGGGTTGATGACCGCATACACATACTGATAGACTCAGACATAGACGTAATGTTAATACTGTCAATAAAGGAAGCAAAGAAACTATTAGAAGAAATAAGAAAGGTGATTGAGTGATGGTTAAGTACCCAGTTCTGAGGATGGGTAAACCTATACCGCCTGAGTGGATATGGCTGAGATGTAGAAGATGTCCCTACAGATTCCTGTGCGAGACATACGACCAACC
>Ga0180301_10002768_pt1 | contig 13795 bp, 13 predicted proteins | sample GuaBasSediGuay16_FD_121797 | JGI IMG/M metagenome (GOLD analysis project Ga0180301, IMG submission 121797) | Subseafloor sediment microbial communities from Guaymas Basin, Gulf of California, Mexico - Guay16, Core 4569-2, 12-15 cm | ecosystem: Environmental > Aquatic > Marine > Hydrothermal...
CCCCTATATATGATATATTCTTTCAATATTCTTAATGAAATTCGACACCATAGTTGGCGGATTCGAAGGACTCATTACTAGCACTTTCAATATTCTTAATGAAATTCAACTCGTAGTCCCTATAATGCACCCCGTCCTTATAGACGCTAACGCTTTCAATATTCTTAATGAAATTCAACCTAAAAGTCAAACCACTAGTATTCATAAAAAGCAAAGCAGGGCTTTCAATATTCTTAATGAAATTCAGAATAGAGATTTTAGGCTCTACAGACGCTCTGCGCACTTTCATCTTTCAATATTCTTAATGAAATTCATGATAGGATGAGGTGCCCTGAGTGCGGCTCTCCTCTAGACTATATCTTTCAATATTCTTAATGAAATTCCAACTAGCCAGCGATAACAAAGTCCACTTCATGTACTTCCCGCACTTTCAATATTCTTAATGAAATTCGAGAAGGTTGAGAGCATGGTTAACCTAAACGACATTAAAACTTTCAATATTCTTAATGAAATTCCAGACGTTCCATTCTCTGACATCCCGTTTAGCGATATACTTTCAATATTCTTAATGAAATTCAGTTAAGGAGATGGATGTCATTAGCAATATACCTGAGCTAACTTTCAATATTCTTAATGAAATTCCACGACTAACAGACCGCAAGATCTAGACAAGGCATTTATCAGAGTCTTTCAATATTCTTAATGAAATTCCTAGGGTTATACCCTAACAGAAGCGAAGCGATCAGAATAGCCATCCTTTCAATATTCTTAATGAAATTCCGTTCATTACATAATTCTCTTTTTCTATTTTAAACGATTTTCTAAGATAAGTTTAACCCGATCATGCGAGTTCCCATTGATCTGTAACGACATATTTAAAGAGACTCGCATGATAAGATAAGCCACATAATCTCAAAGACTTATGATATAAGGATCCATTTCCTAGCTTTAGTAGAAGATTTGATCTTATGCTAAGATTTCATCTAATGTTGAAAAATAAAAAGCTAAAGTACACTTAGCCTGTCTTCATAATTTACTATACTAAAGAATACATCTTTATAGACCTCTTAGAACTGGGAAGAGTTTAAGCTTAAGTTTCCGATATAATAGGCTATGGTGTTAAGCAAGCATTAATTTTTAGCTAAATCTTGTGAGATATATAATTTCTAATAACCAGTCTCTAACTCTTTCTCCGCAAATCTTTAGGTTTTCACTATTTATATTTACTTTTTTAATTAAATTAAATAAGTTCTCGATACTCTTTATATTCTCTAAGATTTCGCTATATTGACTTTGGCATTCATTATCAGTATCAGTAAGAGACTCTTTTAGTTTTTCAAGTTCTTTCAAGGTAGTCTTTAATATGTTAGATATGTTATTAGCAATGGTTCTTGACATATCTGATAGTAGTTCTAGGCGTTCTTTTATTCCTCTTTTATCAATACTACTTTCAGTAGCATTCATGTAAATACATAGGTTGCTTGGAAAAATTCCGTGAGATATAAGCAACAGATTTCTTACTTCACTATACTTAGAAAGCTTTATGTTCCAGAAACTCCTTGGAGTTCTTCCTACATAAAAGTTTTTGTATAATAGTTCTTTTAAGTTTGATATCTTCTCCAGTTTTTCTTTAGCTTCTTTATAAGCCCAAACTAATGTAGGATAAAGATGTAAGGTTGTTTTCATATAGCATAGTAACTTCCTTCTATTATCATCAGGAGTACTTGTTTCTTTTATATTTATATACAGGTATTTGGATATATCATTAATCAGCTGAAAGATGTTGTATTCAATCGTTACTATGTAATGTGGAGCGTTTAGAATGAAGATATATGGCCAGGATATTGCTATAAGTAATAATGAGTAAAGAGATAGATTTGCTAAGGCAAGTAATCTACTAAGTAGAAACCTATATTTAGCTTTATATTCCCTCTTTTTAATCTCATTTCGAGTTTTTACCGCCTTCTCAATTATATTATCAATGTAATCGCTAGCATTCTCTGTTATAAAGCTGTATATTGAATAGAATTTATCATATATGTTTATGATGTCATGATAGAAATCATATGCTCGGTTAAGATGGTTATCCTCCTTGTGATCCACTCCAATGAGACTCTCTATTTTTATTGCTTTTTCAATGATTTCTTTGTTTTTTCTTAGTATATATCGTAGTAGCTTTGGATGTATTTCTCTATCCTCTGTAAGTAAGCCATAATTTTCGTCAAGCAAGAGTAATAGGTATTTATGTAGGGGCTTTGGATCTTTTAAGTCCATAATATAGTTTCTGCATAATAAGATATCATCATGAACATATATCTTACAATCTGTACTAATTTCCTTAAGGAACTGATTAAGGGTATTTTTAAAGGAATTGTATCTTCTGATCAAATCATTCTTTAATTTCTTAATATTACCCTCATATGCGATCTGGTTGTTGTTTTTAATTTGTATTAACTTTACCTCTGGCAACTCTTTAAATTCATTCTCTATTAGATATTGAAAGTTCTGAATTATAGGTAGTCGTAGAAGTTTTCTAAAGGCTTTACGATAAGAGGATACCTCTTTATAAGCTAAGTAATGTGCTAGTAACATCTCTAAGGTTCTTTTTTCGAGCTCTTCAAAGGCTATGAATACTAATTTGTTAGGTCTATACTGTTTAACTGTTTCTATTTCTTTTATATGGATTCCATTTTCATCAAATACATATCTATTGACTATAAAGAATACTTTGTCATGTATTTTGGAAGTTACTTCTTTTAGCCATGGAGCTTTAAGTTGAAATCCATCTTCAGATGACCTTATTATTTTCTCGGAGATCTTCTTATTTAGGATAATTATGAGACTTGTCATATCTTAGCAATCCTTGATGTATTGTTCCACAAGCATTCTCTTGTTGTAGCTAAGACGATAATATAGAGCTTTTAACATTATTCTATCTAGGCTTTCTTTCTTTAGGTTGTTTATTATTATATTCGTAATTTTCTTTAGCTCATCTTCTGTAGGCCTCTTGCTTTTATAGAGCACATTTCTTAATAAGAAAGTAGATACTTTCATGTATGGATTGTCTCCTTTATGTATGCTTCTAAGATAAGTTATTAAAATTCCAGAGGCAAGGGATTCTGGTTTCTGACTTAACCTTCTAAGGAGTCTTATTAATCTATCATCTCTAATCATGTAATCACCTGTAGACTTCGTTGAAGTTATCTTCGTATTTTTTGAAGAGCCCTTCTAGCTTTGAGTATATAGTATCTCTATTCACTTTTTTTATCTTTAGATCGTTATATATTCGTCTTATCGAGAAATTTTTGACCTTCATTTTGCCTAGACCTTTAGGTTTTCCAAAGCCTATTAGAAATGTCTCCGTAGTGTTCGGAGCTACTCCTAGGGCTAAGAGTATCTGTGCGAGTTCGTCTTCATTTGCATTTAGAATCGTTACTTCAGCATTCATATCTGTGCCTTCTGGAATACATTCCAATACGAGGGCATACTTAGATTTGATATATCTTATCTTACTTACGTATATCTTTATCTTTCCTGGTTCACTCTTTCTTGGTGTCCAGCTTGCGTCTACGAATATCTTCTTTGGTTCTATATAGGATTTTGGCCTTATATCATCGACGAGAACTCTAGACATATAGCCAGGGAAGCCGAAAAGCGATGAAGTTAGTTTTTGCTGTCTGAATATTGCTAAGTGATAATGTGCAATTACTCCTTTAAATGAGGAACCAGGAATTATTAGATTCCCTTTGCTATCTCTTGCATTTAATGATAATGGTAATCCACTTTCATCAATTTGAAGGTCTCCACTTCCTATATGTGTAGGGGTTATAGTAGATAATTCAAGATATATTTGATAACATTCACCAAGCTTATCATGCCCCTCGTAATTTAGCATTTTTATTCTGCTTGTTTGGTCAACGCTAATAAATTTATAATAGTTGCTCATATGTCACCCTCATATTACTGACTTAAGATTCTCGATTATCATGTCCAATTTATTCTCTAGCTCGTTCCACATTATCTTTGTTTTAAATCCTATAGCTTCAACTTCGTATTTTCCTTCTATATATTCGGGCATGAGGTTGTCTTTTATTTTTACTTTATCATTTTCAATTAAAATATCAATGTTTACGTGAATTTCTTGATTTAGCATTAATTCGTATTTTAAGCTTCTTCCTTTACCAATAATGTGGAAATCAAGATCACCTAGTTCTAAGTTTATTTTCCCGTAGCCTCTACTTTTTGATCTACCTAATCTAGCTATACCTAGTTTAGCCATGGATTTCACTATGCTGAATAGTGCTAGTAAAGAGAGGGGCATATTCCTGAAATGAAGCTCTGCTGTAAATGTAGTGTTTTCGGGAATGTACTCCTGCTCAAACGGACCATGCTCGACACCCATTGTACGTGGATTTATCTTTATGTGTTGTCTGCTTAATATAGGTGTTTCTTTTTGTACATAAGCATCAGTAAACATTACTCTTGAAGCGAATCTAATTTCTCTTGAGGTGAATCCGAATATGCTTCTTACAATGCTATAGTAATTTTGAATACCCTGACTATAGAGGAATCTAGAAATGTGCGTTCTAAAGAATCCTTTTAACGTTGATCCAGGTATTACGGGTCTACCCAGAGCGTCTCTTATCTGGGGTATATCAGGTGAAGCTGGATCTAGAGGCCTTCTTCCAGAACCTATAGTTAGTGGGGAAGCAGTAGTTATCCTGATAGGAACTTTACCTGCTAGAACTATGGCTGAAAAATACCTAATTTTCATTTTCATACACCTTTATGTGATTTTTAATCCAAGAATTCAAGTCTTCAATATTCACTTTCTCGGGCTCATTACCAAGTATCATATCTTTTATTGAAATCCATTCAAGATTGCATAACTTAATTCTAACATAACCATATCCTCTACTCTTCCATCCTCCTAAGAAAGTATCGATGCCTTTATTCAACATTAGGAGAAGAAGATAAAATAATGTATTCGCATCCTTAAATCTCGGATCTCCCAGCTCATTATAAATTATCTTAAATTTGAACTTAGTTTGCTTACCATTTATTTTCTCTTTAATTGATTCAATAGTAACCAGCATTCTTGGTTTAGCTACATCAGTAACCAGATCTATTGAAACATGGGTACGCTTTTCAGTAAACTCATTGCCCATGGTAACTATATTCGCATCAGTAAATATTATTGTTGATGCAAATGAGAAATTCCTTCCAGCTATTCCAAAGATCTTATCAAGGAGACCTAACTTGTCTAAACTGTCTAGGTCATTGCTTTGTTCAACTAAGCTGTCTATACGTCCTGAAATATCCAATCGATGTCCTTTAAATTCTAGAACATTTAAGCCTGAAGCTTTCATTCCATAGAGTAGCCTAGCTAAATAGGATCTAAAAAAGCCCTTTAGTGTTGATCCTGGAATCACAGGCTTTCCTTCAGCATCTCTTAAAATTGGCAAGTCTATTGGTTGTCTGGGATCTCTACCTCTTCCTATATGTAGAGGTTCTAAGAGCTCAAGCTCACATTCGGCTATAAATCTTCCTCTAAGTGTTAGTAAACCTTCAGTAGTCAACTATCTCACCTCATGTATATTAACTTTCTAAAACCTGTCTTTAATGCTGTATACATATATACACATGCGATAGCTGTTTTATGTGCGAGTCTTAGCTTTTGTTCTGTACTCAGGTTATTTTCTCTTGCTACATTATTTAGCTCTCTCAATAATCTTCTGACGAAGTAGTATAATGGATCATAATCTCTTGCTTGCCTAGCTACATATATTGTCTTAAGGACGAATATTTCCCATACTCCTTTATCTAAAGCTTCAGTAGCTGCGTCAAGGATATTCCTTAAATTGTTAGCAGTTACATTCTTTGCTTCCTGTTCTTCCTCTAAGCTAATTTTTTCAAATGTACGTTTAGCTATCTCATAAGCTAATTTTTCGAGATATTTATCATTAATTATTGAATGCATATCTAATCACCTCTAATTGAAAATTTAAAATGAAAAGGATTATTAAAGTACAGCATGTTTAAACCATGAATCATTTCAAAAGGATCTGAGGGAAGGGAAACTTCAATCTTTGCTAGATCGTAGGGGTCTTTATCTCTCTTAAATACGAAGACACTACCTGGGTGTATAACATTCTTGTATAAGTTGAATTTATTTATTACAAAGGCTTTTTCGTTGCTTACATACATTTTATGAAAAACCATTTCCATTTTTAGTGACAATATTCTATCTACATAAGAATATGTAACGACATCGACCGTTACTATCTTCTCTTTAAATTTACCTATCTGTCCGGCTCTCTTCTCGATATATTTACTTATCGGCATATAGTCGCATATCTCGACTTTTGATAAGCCATAACCTGCTGATTTCTTCATACCTAATCGAATTTCAAGTCCGCCTTTTATCTCATCAAGAGTGGCTTCATCTAATACTCCTTTAAAAGCAAAAGAATTACCAGAATTTAATGACTCGATTGTATATAATAGTTTTTCAGCTGCGGTTCTTCTCTCATGATCGAGTGCTACATGAGTATATACATACCAATCTTTAACCTTGAACATCACTGCTCTATCATTTTTAATCAGGAAGAAACCACGTGGAACTTTGAAATTTAGCCTGGATATTCTTTTAATGAGTTCTTTTTCACCCATGTGATATTTTGCTATAAGGAGGGCATATGATACGTATTCTGTATTTTCTGCGATGGCTACCGTCGATATAGGTAATGGTAGTGGATCTAGTACGTCTATTTTATCTCCCTCATATGGGAAGGCATGACTAATCCATATTCTTATATTTCTCTCTTTAAGTAACTTAAGTAATTCCTTTTCATTTGATGGTTTAGGAGAATTTCTATTGATATAGCTAATTATACCGCCAGTTAAGGTTGATGAAGGGATAAAGTCATATGACTCTAAGAATCCGCCTTTCCAATATTTTTTCGTAATGATAGTTGGTTCGATTAGCTTAACGATACCTGAGATAATGAACAGATTAACCAAGGACACCACCCAATTTTAAGGATTTCTTTAAAAAATCCTTGGGTTCAACTTCTATTCTCCTTATTAAGCCCATACCTTTACTGATCCACCCACCTAGAGTACCTCCATTTTTCATGAGGTTTAAAGTAGCGGCAAGTAACACTTCTTCTTCTTTGCTTAATGGTTCTTTAAATTCAAGATTGAATACTATTGGTTTTTTGCTAATAATTTCAACATATTCAGAGAAAAATAAAGCTTCTTTAGCAGTAGTTCCAGTAGTTCTATTTACCCTTATACCAGGTCTGATACCTACCTTAAAATCGGATTCATTAAGGCCTTGGCTTAACGATACTATTAACTTACCCTCTTTGCTTACTAAGTGAATATTCGGATCATATTCTCTAATGTCAGATCCAAATAAGCTTAAGTATGCATTAAGGTATTTGTTCCCAGTATGAGAGACCACTATACGAGCTAAATGTCTTAAATACCCCCTAAAGGAAGATGGAGGAATTGGCGATAATGTATTCCCAAACTTGTAGAAGACAACCCTATGATCTAGCTTTCTGATCCGTGTACAAGGCTGTACAATATGAACTTTATTAATGTACAGTTTTACTAAGACTTTATTTATGATCATAATGCCTTACCTCCTATGAACACTTTAAGTAAGGAGTTATTCTTTCCTTCACCATCAACTCTATCTTTGAATATGTCTAAAAAGCTTATTAAAACATATAACCAATATAGTGATGCCTCATTAAGCTCTGTATTATTTAGGAAGTTTGCGATTATGTCTTTTAGTCTATATCCCTTAGTGATCTCCTCTTTACTCTTAGAGGAGCTAATTATTCTGGATGTATCATACATCATTCTCAGTACCGTCATATATGGGTTTTCACCCATAACCATTGACTCTAAATATTCTCTGAGGTCAGTGGCGCTAACATAACCAGAAACGTATTCGTCTTCATCTAGGAGTGCTGATCTCAGAGCACGTATTAAGGAACACTTATCGAAATTAAGCTTATCCGAATACCTTATCAGGGCATTAATTAGAGTTCTCCAATGCTCTTCCGGTTCATATCTTCCAATAATCTCGCTCAGGAATTTCCTATCCGGTGTTGTTTTGGAGTATATTATCGAAGCTTGTACTCCATAGCGTTCCTTCAGATTACTGGATTTTATAATTGATTTTGTGAACTTAAGCGTCTCGATACTTAAATCTATTAATATATGCCCTGGAGCATTTGTCTTACCTATAGCGAAGCCAAAACTGACACCTAATCTTTCATCAGTAATTCTCTTTAGAAGTCCAGCTCTGTCTAGTTTTGAAATAACATCATTAAAGCCTATACAGAACCCTTCAATAAATGAAGGGATTAACTCAGCACGTATAACTAGGAGCAGATCATCTCCTCCATAGTAAAGTGGCGTTACAGGTAGTGTAGCGCTTTGACTTGGTCCAGTAAATTCTTCATCTGTCTCAATAGCTTTAGCAAGGCCCTTCATGATACCTTTTTTTATACACTCTTCAAATACACAGGATATGAAAATGAAATCTTCAATGCTTTTAGCTGATGCTTTTATTTTGCCGAAGCTATCACCATCGCCATAACAAACGGCTATTAGGGCTCTTCTTCCTTCATCATAGTCATATTCGTTTAAATCTTTAATATATTTATAGTTTAGGTATCTATTCCTAATTTCTTTTAATATTCTTACAGCAGAAGATCTTTCAGCTAACTTCCTCTCTATGTCTGTACATTTCTCCCACTGATTAACAACCTTAAAAATGAGGTAAGAGTAAAAGAAACTAGCAATACAGGATTTACAAGTCACTCGTCCATATTCTCTACTCATATAATCCAGGATTACGTCTACATAACTTCTAGCAACATTTTTTGGAAAGAACTTTTCTAGTACGTTAGACAAGTAATTCGGATTTGCAGACAAATCATTCCTACATGACCTACATAAATCTCTTAGATCTACTTTTAAGCGATCCGTCTTTAAATTCAGTTCTAAAGCTGATGATATAGAAGCTACATAGAGCTCACCGAAGCTATTCTCTAAATCCTTAACAGAAACTGGTTCAGTTATTTTAGCACTACCTCGATATATTAGTAGTTCACCAAACGGTAAATGTAGATTATCAGTTACATATTTTAATAGCTCTTCCTCGATAGTACGACTAATGGAAAGCGGAGATAGATATATTACCTCGCCAGCTGCGCTTGCTATAATGAACTCACTTCCTAATAATTCCTTAACTCTTTCAGCTGCTGTTCTTGTAGCTATATCGATAAAGGCGCTAGCACCCCTATAGTTCATAAAAGCTCCAGTCTTTTCTATTAACAAACGTTTAAATGCAACCTCAAATATCTGTAATTTAAATGCTTTACTTTCATAACTTGCTCCTGCTTTTCCTTTAAGTTCATTTATAATATTTTTACATTCTTTGACATATTTCTCGATTAAGGACTCCTGAAGAGAGAATGTGTTGATTATAAGGTTTCGATATTTAGGTAAATGAGCTATAAGTGCAGCGACACGAATAAAATCTAATTCACTTAGATCCACTTTCTCAGTTTCAAAGAGCAGGGTAGTTGCTAATAAAGGAAACTTTCTAATACTTAGAAGAAAATTCAGGTCCCTAAGATTACCTTGAGTTATGCTTGTCCTTATCTCCCGCTCTATTCCTTCATAAAATAAATTTAATCGATTCTTAAGAGTGCCCTCTTTTGCTCTTTTTATTACACTACTTATCTTATCGTTGGCGAGCAATGAAACCACCATATTCTATTAATATTTTTTGACATAAATATTTCACTTCTAATTTATTAATGAGGAGTGTTTAATAGATTCATCGTTTTAGAAATCTTAACTTATTATATAACGTAGACTTGTTGTATGTTTAATCTTTTACCATATAGTACCAATGGAAAAACCAATAGAGAGGGACCATACGCTACAATCAAAGACTTTTCTTTATTATTATCAATAATCTCCTTAAGTTGAATGCTTAGGAAAATTTGATCAGTTAAAGATACCGGTATATATTCTACATTACATTTATACATTTCATTGTATTCTACCTCTTGTAAGCTTATCCTTATGTATTCTTCAAAGAGCCTATTAAATAAGGTAGTACCAGTGTACAGCGACACTATATTATCTGCATTAGTTTTTTCATAAAGGATCTGAAGAAGGAGAGGACTCCACTGCTCGGAAACTAAGGTGATTACATTCTTAGCTTCATTACATGTATTTAGTTCCCTCAAGAGTCTATTAACTAGGAAGCCGTAAATCGGATCTCTACCATTGCTAAAGAGGTGATTAGAAATTTTGCTTATGAAATGGCTTAAATCTATTTCCCTACCAACCTTGGTTAGTATCCGGTATACTAAGCAAGTTTCTTTAGGAATTGTAGGTGGCCCCTCATGGTAGGCATAAAGATATCTGTACTCACTTTGCATAGGCTCTGCAAGATATCGTATTTTTTCAAAGAATAAACGTGTATCACAAATTAATGTCGAGAGGAGTTGAGCAATAGTCGCTCTTCTTGACAACCAATATAGCCAAGTTAGCGTATGAATTGCTATTAACCTTAGGTAATAACCATATCTATGAAATCCCGATAAAAGCCCCGTAACTGCAATAGCTAAAGAAAGCTGATCAATATAATTAGTCTCTCCTATTGAGATAAAACGTTCCTCGGGAATATCAGTTAAAATTTTTGAGCTCTTAAGTTTTCTATGAATGGAGCCTATATGATGAGGTATTGTGCTTTCGCTTATATCTGCTCTCTTCCTTAGAAACAATAAGAAGTTCACATGGGTTATGGGGGAAACCGATATATATTGTAGTGTGTTAACTACCTTGCTATAACTGATATTATTTTTTCCTGAGCCTAGATCTTCTTTTCCAGGAGTTATGGTAAAACTACTTAATAGCGTTAATAAATACGATATAAACTTGGTAGCTTTAACTTGGCTACTATGATAAAATAGGATTTTAGGATATTGGGTAGATACATCGTTATTTATTAATTCTCCCACTCCTATGTATAGGTCAGAGATTTTAGCTAGAATTTGCCATTTTATATTCACTTCATTCACCTCCAAATTACCTTTATATCATCTTTCTCTAGGAAAAATGACTTAAGGGACAATATATCCAGTATTTCTTCATGGCAGACTTTTCTTAGAAAGCCTCCACAAGCAGTAATAGCCCTACCACTTTTATTAGTGCACATTTTGTGGTAATATGTCTCAGGTATAACTATCATGCCGAGTACATTGTCTTCATGATGTTTAATTATACTCCGTATAAAATCCCCTAATATTCCTTTATTCCAATCTTGCATCAAAAGTAAGAGAGCCTTTTTATTCTTCTTTGCTATCTTTTTTACTTCATTAGGAGAGCAAATTATAGAGTATCTATCAGGGAATTTGGAGAATTGTATTATTAATTTTTTCAGATAAAAAATACAATCTTCTCCCTTACATCCTCCATATATATCGAAATTTATGCTTTTATTTAGACATACTATGACATTCTTATGATAAGTGAAACGCTGGATAATCGAATCTAAGGAGAAAATCGTTTGTTTTAGTCTATATAAACCCATACCTGTTTGCGGAAAAGCATAGATTAATTCTGCTGAATTAAGGATACTTTCAAGCTTTTTACGCTTATCTTTAAACATTCTTTGAAGGATTTTTGCATAATCGACACTGATTGATATATCTTCAGTAAGAGAACGGCCTATATTCTCAGCAAGAACTATTAAGCTTTTTGGGAAGCAAACATTAGAAGCAGTAACTCTTCTTAAATCCCTAAAGACTTTCTTGGCATATTTAAATGACAAGATAAGTAATGAATAGAGGTATAGGTTAAGATGCTCAGTGAAGTATTTAGTTAACATTTTCATTAAAACATTGTTTTCCTTAGTAATTGTTCCTTCAATCTTATCGGTATAACTAAGTACTGGAATGCTTTCTAAAATGATACGATCACCGTACGACCATAAGTCACCCCTTACTGCTTGTGAAATCAGTAATCTTTGAGGTATCTTTGACCACTCTACTTTCCTAGATATTTCTTCTAAAGTGAGGATAGTGACTATACCTTTAGGCGTTTTAGCAAAAATTAAATAGTCTAGCTCTAGCAAAGCGTCAGTAAATGAATAGGCAACATCTAAGTCGAATAAGTTTACACTTTTAAGTACAAGAAGGGGCCTTAAAGTTATAGTATCAAATTTTTCATTCACGAAATTAAATATTTAATCCTATATCATATATTCGTTTCTTAAAGCCCCTGAGATGGAAATTAAGCATTGAAGATAGTCACTATAAGTTGCTATTAAACTCATAGTTCTGATGGTAATTAATCCTATCTGTAGTGCTTAATAAGGTACTAAATGCAATATGATCCTAGTAATGAAAATAGAGATATAAATTAATGAGAGCAATTCTTATCTCATGAATATAGTAAAGAATGTACTTACATCATTTATTAGAAAGAATGGGCTGAATATAGTAAGTGATGGAGACTGGGATGGAATAGTTGGATCAGCTATATTAGTAAAGTGGAGTAAGGAAATAGGGATGGATAAATACAACATAAACTTTCCATATCCAAGGGAGATTCCTACGCTTACACTTTCAGGAAATATAATTATAGAGTTATCACCTTCTAGAGGATATAAGATAAAATCAGAATGCATCCTCATCGATCATCATGAATTCAGCGGTATAGCAGTACTAAGGGAGGATAGTAAGTTAACACCAATAGTAGAATATAGACGAAAGGCTAGAAGTGTAGCGGAACTAATATATCAACTACTTGGGATAAAGGATGAAAGACTTAAAAAACTCATAGACATAATCAATTGCATAGATCAAGGCAGGAGTAAAGTAAACGAGGAAGTATGGAGGTATCATAAGGCGTATTTAGCGAATATAGATAGTCGAGAATTTAGAATGAAAGTATTCAGATCAATAGTTAATGAGAGGTATAAAGAACTAGAAATAACAATTCAGAAAGCAGCAAGAACTTATGATATGGTAAAAGAATACGTTAAAGAGATAATTAAGAGAAGCATAGCTATAGATCATAAAGTAGCAATTTCATGGTATAATGTTGATGCAAAAACAGAGAATATTGCATTTAGAGAAGCTATGCTAGAGCTTGAAGACAAGTATGATTTAGTAATAATGGTGGGGAAACGTAAGGATAATACAATAGAAAAATTACACTTTGGATCATATAAATTAAATGTAGGCAAAATGGTAGATAGTATTCTCAATATACTAAAAAGCGAGGGAATAAAGGGAGGAGGGAAAGAAACAGCAGGGGGAATACAGTTCACATTATTAACGATAAGGTTTAAGGATTTTGATCGTTTTCTAATTTATTTAGGAAATTCCCTATGAAAGCTAGTTCACTGTCAACGTTAACTATCATCATTACTTTCAATATTCTTCATGAAATTCCTTAGCCGGTTATCCTCCTGAACTCTTTTAATATTCTTCATGAAATTCAGTTCATTAGCTGGGCTTATTTTTCTATTTAGTGGGATTTTTGATTGTTAATTTAAGTTTATCGTGCGAGTTGTCATTGGGTTGTGGGGCGCTATATAAGTGTGCTCGCATGGTGGGGGTGGTTTTATATATGTGGTAGGGTGGGAGAACTGGGCGTGATTAGATGGGTGTCCATGGGCAGTGTTTTCTGTAGCCGCATGCTATGCATTTGGGTATTTGTGGTCTTATGAGGGGTTCTTTTTCGG
>Ga0180301_10002769_pt1 | contig 13792 bp, 14 predicted proteins | sample GuaBasSediGuay16_FD_121797 | JGI IMG/M metagenome (GOLD analysis project Ga0180301, IMG submission 121797) | Subseafloor sediment microbial communities from Guaymas Basin, Gulf of California, Mexico - Guay16, Core 4569-2, 12-15 cm | ecosystem: Environmental > Aquatic > Marine > Hydrothermal...
ATTGGATTGATCGTATTATGGCTTAGTGTTGGAGCAAACATATATAGTGCGTACACATTCCTTGGTCTGCCCGGCTATGCCGCACGCTTAGGTGTACGTGTCTGGGCTATTACGCTATATGGTATGATCTCCTTCATCATAGGATTTATTATAGTACCTAAACTGTGGAGTAGTGCTAAGAAGCGTGAATGGCTAACTATAGCCGATGCCTTTGAGGATTTATACTCTAGTAAGGCACTTGGAGCATTTATTGCAGTAACAGGTGCATTATGGAGTATACCTTATGTACAATTGCAGATACAGGGCATAGGCTATATTATTGAAGTTGCAGGGTATGGACTAGTGGATCCCATTGTTGCTAAGACTATCGCATTCCTGTTAATAGCTATATTCACTATTGTAGGTGGTCTCTTAAGCGTTATATTCATTAATGCATTGCAAGGAGCTATAATGCTCATAGCCATTTGGGGTATCGGGATTATTGTGCCAATAATAGCTTTCGGAGGATTCCAAGGATTATTTGATACTGTATCAGCTTATGCTGCGAATCCTCCTCCAGGAGCAAAGTTCTCACTATACTTTAAACCACAGGATTATGCATGGGCAATTACTTTACTATTCACTGCTCCCTTAGCTTTCTGGCTATGGCCTAATAGGATTCAGAATGTCTTTGGCGGTAGAGACGTTAATACTATTAAAAAGAATTTTGTTATGGTTGGTATATACCAGATTAGCCAAATAGCTGCTATATTAGTTGGATTAACAGCTGTGGGACTATATGTAAAGGGATTACTTAATGTTCCCATATATGAAAAGGAATATGCTGATATGAGTTTTATGCTCGTAGTGAGGACTGTATTTAATAATTATCCATGGCTTGTAGGACTTGTTGGTGCAGGAGCTCTTGCTGCATCGATTTCTACAGCTGCGGCTATACTTCATGTCACGGGAGCCTTGTTCTCCCGTAATGCTTATCAAAGAATCTTTAAGCCAAAAGCAAGTGAACGTGAACTAGTGTTTAGTGCTAGACTCTTTACAACAATAATAGCAATTATATCCTTTGCATTGGCAATAGTTGCACCAGAAGTGCTCATATCATTATTGCTTGTAGGATATGCTGGTATAGTACAGTTCTTCCCATCATTAATCATTAAGATGTTTAGACCTAATGCTATAGGTAGAAAAACTGCAATAGCATCAATGTCCTTAGGTATGGCTACAGTAGCACTAGTAAAATCAGCAGATACTATAAAGAACTTGCTGTTAACAACACCATTAAACCCTATTGGAGAAGCATTATATAATATTAAGAGTTTAGGATTCTATGAGGGATTCTACGGCTTAGTCATAAACCTAGCAATAATATTAATAGTTTATATGGTAACTAAGTTAAAGAAGTAATTCAAAGTTGATGAATGAAGAACTATATAGAGAAGCACAAAATAGTTTTTATCGATTCTCCCTTTATATGATATGGCTATCTTTTACGTTTTCTAGATACTCTCCTCTCTTCAGGTACTTCAATAGCTCTCACACCAACTTCCATTAATTTCCTTAATACAGCGTCTATGAATTTTACATGGAATCCTTTCTGCCCTACAAATGCACCGAAAGCCTCACTATATACCTTTACAGCTAGGTCAGGGCCCGCAAAATCTATATCAGCTATATGCCTATGTATCCAGTTTACTGGATGAATAGCTCTTATCAAAGGCTTAAAGTCTAGCGTAAGCTCTATACCACGTAGTCTTAACCCTGTATCTGCCTCCATAGACTCTATACGTTCACCACCCCTACCGATTAATCTACCGAGATACCCCTCTTTAACAATGATCAGAGCATCTGGAACTCCCTCAGCCTCTATCTGGAATTGTTTCTTCTCATCAATAAACTCTACAACAGTAACAATATCCGCATCAGGCGCATGTACATGAGCAATATCTATAATATTCTTCTCAGTATCACTAAGTTTACGGTTTCTCATACGTGTCTCCATTAATAAACGGATACCGCGTCTAGCACCAGGCCTAATAATATCCTTTAAACCAAGATCGACCACTTTAGCGGTTTCCTCGCCAAGCAGTACTTCTCGTACAATAGATGCACCATCTCTTTCAACACCTTGAGGCTTCTGAAAAACTGGGTCACCAGCTACTATGAAACGGCTATTCCTACCTATTCTCATAAGAATTTCAATACTGCTTTCAGGAGGTATACTTTGAGCATCATCTAGAAATATAACTGCATTATCAAATGTGCGTCCTCTAAGATAATGGGTATCGGCAAAAACTATCTTACCCTCCTTAATGAGTTTCTCGACTTCACTCCATTCAATAAAACCTTCAAGAATATCCCTCAAATAATTAATAGCTATATCATAGTACATCTGTCCAAGATCAACTGCTGTAAGCTCTTTACCTGTAACCACATCAACTACTGGTCTAGATATTATAAATCTCTTAAACTTACCGGTGAGTACAGCATCGATACCATATAGTGTACTAAATAAACTCTTACCAGTTCCTGTCGGACCAAATAATCCTATAACTTCATAGTTCATGTTCTGAAACGCCTTTTTCATCTCTTCTTGTCCAGGGCTCATGGGCGTTAATTTCTCAAATAGTGATCCAGTCATGTCTCTCACCCATATTTTTCTGCCAAATAATTATATCCCATAAGAGTATATTTTATGGGTTTTATAAATATAATCACAAGGTCTATTTATATTCCTTAGAATATGACGTTAGCAATAGATATCTATGGCTTTCTTAAAAAGATTCTTGAGCTCGTAGAATGTTGATGCAGCTCTACCTATATCATTGATTAATCCACAAAGTTTCGCCTTATCAATTCCATTCTCAACTAATCTATTCACATTTATTCTTGAGGAATGAAGAATAGCTAGAGCGACTGCATCTATAATATATGGATACTGGGCCTCCAGAGAAGCCATATATGATATAAATTCTTCAAGACTAGGTATTGAAACACGATACCCCATTATATCGATTGATAGTTTATTATGAATACATCGGTATTCAATCTCATTCTTAGCCAATACTACATAGACCACTGGAATTATAACTGGATTTACAGCTACAGAGCCTTTCTCACGTAATATCTCAATTAATTGTTCACTATAACTGTAAACTCCAAGTACGTAACTTAAAGCATTGACAATGCCTCTCAGATCATTTCCACTAACAATAATTCTTACCTCATTAATTATTCTAGGTACACCATAGAATACTGTAGCTATATCATTGAGTACAACACTATCTTCTCCGATAAGCTCTAATTCATGTTGCAGTTTCCACGTTCTCTCAATAATTTGGGTAGGGAATGAACCTTCTAACACTATAGCACTACCTTCTCCAAGTATGTAATACCCTAACTAAATAGTTAAGTCTATCTAAATTATATTGTACAGAAGCTATATTTGTATATGTCTAGCAAAAGTTCATTCATTATACAAACTATTTATATAAGGATCCAAAGAAATTCCTAAAAGTACTACGGTATATAAATATACTAAAAGATCATTGTCAAGCTTTAGGAGCAAGTAGATACTTAACCTTGCCTTCACCTGTTAAGGCAAACTCTAGGTATATTGGTGCATCATTTGAGAATTTTACTATTGTTGCTTCAGCTATCTGAGTTAACGCCAAAACATATTTCAAGTATTCAATACTATATGCAGATTTTGCAGGATTCTTAACTATAAGATCTATTAATGCTGGCATATCACGTGTAATCCTTGTTTCTGCAAGAGTTGCTCCACGTCCTCTAATATATAGAGCCGTATCATCTTTAGCTTCGAACTCAACGGTATCACCAACAGCTTCAGCATCCTTGATAGCATGCCTAACAGTATCAGCTAATACTTGGGCCTCAACATCAAACTCTAATTCTGCCTCAGGTATCTCAGGCATCTGTACTTCGAGATTCCTAAACCTATACATGCGTTTAATCGTTGCATATATTGTCAATGTTATATAGTCTTCACTTGCACTGATCCCAAATTGATCTCCTTTCTTAAGCCTCTTCAAAAGTTTTGATAAGTTAGCCGTACTTAGACCAATGGTCTCTTCGCCCTCCACTTCATAAGTTATAAAGCTTGTAGCTGGTAAGAAGACCTCTATTAAGGCTATTCTTGCAGGATCCAGAGCTTTAAGATGAAATCCATCTTCATTAACTCGTATAGCTACTTCATCGACAAGTTTTGCAAGAGAGTCAACAATATTCTTAAAGTATTTAGCCTCTGGATAAATAGCTTTAAAAGCCATATACTAACACCCTAACCACCTACTCTAATCTATAGTTATTAAGGCAATATTATATTAAGGTATTTGCCATACTGTATTAGGTTTATTACAAAATATATAACCCTTTATTATTAAATTAGATCAAATAAATGAGCTATATAGGTGTAATAATGGAGGTTTCCTTTAAAATCTCGTACAATATCTCAAGTAATGAATGCAGTAATTTCTTAACAAATATACTTTCTCGGAGAAATAATGAAGTTTAGTTATTCTTAGGACATAAGATCATGGAATTATATAGAACTAGGCCTAAGATCATTAGATCCTTTGGTGATGACGATATATTTGATACCATAGCTTACATACTCGCTAATGATGTCTCTATAAAGAGTGTAAATGAAATAGATATACCGTTGAGAATTGCGGCTAATCCAAGTATAGCTATCAAAGATAATTATATTCATCTATACATGCGAATATCGTCGCTAGGCTCACATCCTATACCTAATCCATGGAGTTGTACATTTATAGGCTATACCAGGCTGGAAATGAATAATCTCTCAGGAAGATTAAAGCCTACTGCTAAAACAATCTTCTATCCATATTTAACAGTTGAACGAGTAGAAGATCCTAGAATTTATATGGACAATTATGAGCTCTACCATGACAAGAGGATTTACTACAACCTTTATTGCAAAACTAGATGATCCATGTAATGTTAAGGAACTTTAAATTGTTAGGTTTAAATGGAAAGATAATGAATACATAATTAAGAGTTATAGAGATACATTTCCATTAAATAATTATTACATGATTGTAAGGCCTTGGATCGGCTATGTAGAAATAGGGACTATAGGTACTGCTCCCAGAAATGGAGGTCTTATAGAAATCTCTGAAATAATATTCTATCCAGAACTTGCTCCTACTGTAAATGAGTCAAAGACTGGAAGTAATTGTATAACCAAGTTATCTAGTAATGAATACCTATTGATATTTCATAGCGTTGATAAAGTATTTGGATGTTACTATGCATATGCAGCCATTTTAGATTCTAGTAGAGAATTACTTGCTGTCACTCAAAAACCAATAATATCGCCAAGAGTACATGATTACTATGGAGCAAGGCCTGGGACTATCTTTGTATGTGGATCGCAGTTAGTTGGGAATAGACTTATAGTAAGTGCTGGAAAAGATGATGAGATCGTATTAATACTTGAGACAGATATTGAGGAATTAATGGAAAGAATGAAGTTCATAAAAGGCTGATTCATCTAAATAAGATATTTATTACACTATAGTACATAGGCCTCTTTTTATCAATATTCATATGGAAACAGTCATGACTACATATCCTTATTTATGTTAATAACTAGTATAAACCCGGCGGTGTCATTATATGATTAAGTATGCTATAATTGTTATTGATATGTTAAATGATTTTATCTATGGAGATCTTAAATGCGAAGAAGCCAGGAAAATAATTCCTAAACTCAAAAAATTACTTAATAAAGCTAGAAAACTTAAGATACCAATAATTTATGCAAATGATGCACATATTCCAGGTATAGATCATGAGTTTAAGCTTTGAGGGCCTCATGCCATTAAAGGTGCATGGAGTGGTAGACACTGTTGTACTCACTGGGATATATATGAATATTTGTGTTAAACACACGGCTGCTGACGCCTTTAATAGAGGATATGATATAGTTGTACTTAGAGATTATGTTCGAATCTTTAGAGTAGTGGATCATGAGCATGGATTGAAATATATGGAGAAGATATATGAAGCAAAAATAATGACTGCAGATGAATTCTTAGAGAATATAGTTAAAGTATAGGCGTAATCAATATTTTCATATAAACAGTTCCTTATCTTTACGAGGCTGATCCTCTAATGATATAGGTTTTATACCAAGTTCCTCCAATACTATATAAAGATCTGATAGAAAGTTATTGAGTTCTCCAATACTCAATACTATAAGCTTATTATCAACATTCCGGATTTTAGGGGTTGTAAATGTTACTAGGACTGGTATAGCGTATTTAACTTTATTAATTAATGGATACTTCCTAGATACCCAGGACATGTACTTTAAGAAGTTCTTAACACGCTCGATATGTCTTCTTCCTACTTCAATTATACTTGATGGAGATATGCCGTGTTTCCAGTGTTTACAATCAATAACTATTGTTCTTCCTGTTCCTTCATCGATCCCGAGTACATCGATTTCCAATCTTTTAGGTCTTGTAAATAATACGTTGGTGTAAACATTATACCCATGACTAGCTAATATTTTAGCTGAAACTTTTTCAAAATCTCTCCAATTAATGTATCTTGATAACCGTTTGACTGGTAAGCCTAGCTTTAAACCATATAAGATCAATTCAAGGCTATTATCAACTATTATAATATTATTGTCAATCTTGACACCAGGTAATCTTTTAACTATTGATTTAAACGTGTCTTTTGATACATGGATATACTTTATTAGTTCTTCAATAGATTTTCCATCACACTTTAATATTGGCTCGATAAAGTTCTTTATATTAGTGCTCAAGTAAGATACCCGCCGTATACCATTATCTAGGTTATAAGATATCTACATAGGTAATATATCAGATTACTCATATTAAAACGGTCATTAAGGATATACTAAATAACCTTATACAACGATATTGTTTTTCTAACATAGGGGGTTCGGGCATGGTTGGAGTAGATGAAATGATCTTTTTAGGCGATATTAGGAGGAAATTGCTTGAGGAAGAAATCGAAGATTATAGTGTAAGAAGCGACATGAGTATATGTGAACTTATTGATGCTTTGGGGAAATCACATGGCTTTATGGCTGGCCATGTATATGAAGCTGCTAAAATATTATCTGAAATGTGGAGTGATGATAGTGTAAAAAGGATCTTAGCTTTTACAGCGAACCTTGTAGCAACAGGTTTACGTGGAGTTTTTGCTCAACTTATAAGAGAGGGCTTTGCCCATGCTATAATAACTACTTGTGGCACTATAGATCATGATATTGCACGAGGTACTGGTAATAAATATTATAAGGGAAGATTCATTACTGACGATTCTGTACTTCGAAGTGTAGATATTCACAGACTTGGCAATATATTCATACCTGTTGAAAGCTATGGACAAGCTGTCGAGAAGTTTACTAGAGATCTAATAAATGATCTTGTAAAGATTAAAGATACATGGATGCCTAGCGAGATCTTGAGAGAGGCTGGTAAAAGAATAAATGATCCATTCTCTATACTTAGAGCTGCCTATGAGAAGGACGTACCAGTTATAGTTCCTGGCATTACTGATGGTGCTTTTGGTACACAGCTTACACTAAATAGCCAGTTTACGGGGCTTAAGCTAGATCTTTTTGGTGATGAAAAGATACTTGCTGATCTAGTGTTTACTGCTGAGAAGCTCGGTGCATTGATCATTGGTGGCGGTATTAGTAAGCATCATACTATATGGTGGGCACAGTTTAAGGATGGTCTTGACTATGCAGTTTACATAACTACGGCTATAGAGTATGACGGTAGTCTTAGTGGTGCGCAGCCCAGAGAAGCTATATCATGGAATAAGCTTAAGCCTACTGCTAAACAGGTAGTTGTATATGGTGATGCAACTATTATCATACCATTAATCGTAGCTGGTGCAGAGTGTTTTATAGAAAATAAAATAACTACGTAATTTATTCTTTATTCTCTATACTTACCAGTTGATCATAATAGAGATCTCCTAGATTACATTACCATAAATTTATAATGCATATCATGTTAGGGCCCTAGATCACGTTGGAGCCGTCTAATATAGTGTTGATAGGTAGTTGCTGAGACCTATAGAGTCATGGAGTTGATATTTTGGATTATCTCTCTAAATCGATAGATCTACTAGAATGTAGATGTATTCAAAAGCTCTATTATACACTTAGATCGGTATATCATATCCTCTTTCCAGATACCCATAAACTTCTACACCATATTTCTTGGCAACTTCTCTAGCCTTATTTGTTATAAAGCCTGCTACTATAGCTAGTTTTGGTTTCACACCAGCCTTTTTCTCATACAATTTCCCAATTCTATAGAGTATAACTATGTCTCCAGGATCAACACGACTCTTGATCTCAACTATTATATGTACATTATCCCTTATAATAACGTCAGCATCAACCATTGAGGGATAACCAAATACTATACCCTCTTCATCGTATACACTCCACTTACTAGCAGATGCCCTAAAATATCTAGAGAGTACATTGCTCATAGCTTCACGGAGTGAAACTTCGGTTATAACACCATATCTGTGAGCAATAGTTATAACGAGTTTTTCTAGATTAGCCATTCTCTTAACAAGCTCATTATGGCTCTTCTTAAGCTCAATAAGTTCTTCCTCGATCTTCTGCTGTCTCTCCTCTAATTTTTGTTGTCTCTCCTCTAGAGCTAACATCCTCTCTTCTAACTTCTGTTGCCTCTCTTCTAGTTTAACGATCCTTTCCTCGATCCTCTGTTGCCTCTCCTCAATAGCTATTATTCTCTCCTCAATTCTAGAGATCCTCTCAAGTACTTCACTATAGCCTAGTAGACCCATTAAAGCATACCTAAAACTCCTATCTTCCTCAATAGCCTTTAGAATTCTCTCTTTCTCCTCAGTACTAAGTGAAGCCATGCACCACACCCTACTATAGATTACTAGTCCTACAATCCTTAATTAAAAATGTCCATGCAATAGAGTTATTTTATATAGCCTCATAGTTCTTTAGACTAAGTTATTCTTTCAAAGTTTGGAATCTCATTTTAATCCTTATAGCACTTTCCTCTTCTACTTCATCAAGTATTCTAAGATATATTCTATAGAGATCATTTAATGCCTTCTCTTTATCACCATAGATTATTATACCTTCATCAACTATCGTTTTCAATAAATGTATTGGAGCACTATCGATATATACAAGATCGATCTTCTCAGGATCAATATTAAGCTCATCGGCTAACTCAATAACTAGTCTCCCAAGCTCTAATGCACTCCTAAACCTACCCTTAACCGCTAGATCAATATCTCTACCACATCCACTCCTAGCAATTGACCCAAACAATACTATATAATCTATGTTCCTCCACTTACTAGCAACCGTCCTAATACCTTCAACAACATCTTCTAGACAAGGATCATCCTTTACATGAGATTTCAAAGCATCTATAATGGTAGGAAGTATCTCCTTAATTTCACTAAAAGCCTTCTCCTCAAGATCTCGATCGATAGATGCATACCCGTGTACTAGGATATTCCTAAAACCAGCTAATCCCTCTAGGAATATCCTATGTTCACTATTTAATCCGATCTTACTAGCTAAATAGCGTGCTAATTCTCTATATGTTGATGGTTTAACAGTCTTCTCCATAGAAGCCATCATAGCTGCCAAATCAAGTAATGCTTGGATCAGTAGTTCTGAAACCCTTTCCATAGCATATATTGACTCTTCACCACTAAGATATTTAGTATAGATGCTGACGTATAGTTCATAGTATTTCTCAACAATACTTAATTGCTTCCTTAACCTCATACTACATATCCTCTCTCAAATACACTCTTATTAATTTCAGATAATATGTTTTGTTTACTAGGGGGAGGTATATGATAATGGATTTTATCCCTATAGTTGATCGGGTTGCATTTATTGCCGCTACACTATATGATATATTCCATGTACCCTCATCGCCATATAGTGTTCTCCCCTATGCATACTATGTATCTGGTTTTGGAGAGATAATGTATACTGGTTACTACATTGAGAAACATGATCTCTGGGAAGAACTTATTCATAGAATACTTGGTCTAGAATATAGAGGCAGTAATGAACTGGATAAGGGCACTGAACTTATCAGGCGTATAGAGATCCCATTCTGGAAAGAGATTAGTGAATCACTTGTGGAAATTCATCCAAGAGTATCAAGGCTATATAGAGCTTTAAAACAAGATATTATCAATACCATTAGGAAAGTATTTGGTTTCCAGAAACTCTTCAAAAGGATCTATGTAATCTATGGATTTAGCCCACTACCCAAGAGTCTCTATGGGTCAATGCTTTATTGGAGTAACGATTACGTTATAGTAGCGATCTATGTTAATGATATGCATGAGCCGGAGAAGGTTATTGATATAATGATCCATGAGGTACTCCACGGCCTTATGAGGCTGAATAATATTGAGCTTAGAGATGATATTGAGGAGTTATTGATAGATATATCTTGTCCAGAGGGTTACTTATCAAAAATACTGGGGCTATCAATGGAGACTAAAGTGGATGAAATTGCTGAGAAATATGAGGACCTAGCTGAACTAGCCTCCATGGCTATAAGCTATTATGAGAACAAGATCTATGATGAGGACCTAGATATTATAAAATGGATCACTAGTTATATAAATGATCGTAGGCTACCGATAATATAGATCAGGCAATTACTTCACTTTCACCAATAGTTCTTAGTAGATGCTTTGAGTATATGGTTTTTAATGTCTCCTTAAGTGTTTCAGATAGAATCTCTGAAGCATCTAGGATCTCTATATCAACAGGTTCCATTACTACTGTAGTATAGTACTACATTTAGTGAAATTCTCCCCATAGTCTGGAGTCTCATTTGATAAAGTTATTACTAATACATCGACACTAGGATTATACTTGATCACGGGGTCCCCTCATATCCTGTCCTCCTAACCCTATATGTTATTATTAAGTGTTGTAGTATCCGTGGATTATTTTTGGTAGAGAATAGATTGATATTATTCTATGTGGTAATATAATAGCTAGACAAGATCTTTATGCATGTAAGGACTTCCAGATGGCCTATAGTAGCCTAGTTTACAGTAGTACTCACGTACACCTATCCCAGATAATACAAGGATCTTTTTACAATCATATTCCTCTCGAGCTATTCTCTCTGCTTCAGCCATTAGCTTACGACCCCATCCACGATGCTGCCATTCAAATAATGGGTTTGGCCTCTTACCTAGTGGTACCATTGGTCCGTAGACATGTAGTTCTCTTATGACTGCTGTCTTGCTATCAATTTCTGGACGATGTGCACATGGACTTGTTATTCTTAGCCTTAGGAACCCGATCAATATATTATTTACCGTATCCTCTACTGCTAGGAATTCCTCGATCCCATGGCTTGCTTCATATGTTAGCCTTGTTATCCTTGTATACCTTGGATCGGGTAGTCTACGGTACTTCCAAAGCTGGCGACCTACCTCTCTGAATCTTATTTCATTAATTGTGATTCCCTTCTCCATACATTTCTTCTCAACAAGTTCTCGGAGATTACCGTATTTAGGTCCAGCCTCTATATCTTTAGCTGGTACATCTCTTTGAACCCTAATTACACGGACATACTTGGGTATATAACGATACATTTCCGATATGAGGTTAATTGCTTCTTCATCATTATATGGTTTATATATTCCTTTTCTCCACCACTCATATAGAGTAGTCCCTTTTATGACAAGCGTTGGATAGATCTTGAGATAGTCTGGCCTATAATCTGGATTCTCAAAAATCTCTTTTACCATCTCTAGATCCCGATCAGGATCACTGCCTGGAAGACCCGGCATAATATGATATGTTACTTTAAATCCAGAATCCTTAAGAATACGTGTAGCCTCAATAGTCTCTTTAACTGTGTGCCCTCTTCTAACCCTTATCAATACATCATCATATATGCTCTGCACACCTATCTCAACACGGGTGGCTCCAAGATATAGCATCCAGTCAGCATGTCTTTCCATAGCCCAGTCAGGCCTAGTCTCAATAGTCAAACCAACACATCTTACATTAGCTTTTTCATTACGTAACTGAGCATCTTCTAAATAGATCCATTTACCGGGCTTACTACGATCTGGATACCTATTCATAGCCTCTAACGCTTGCGCTATAAACCATTCCTGGTAGTCAATAGGCATTGCAAGAAATGTTCCACCCATAATAATTAACTCGATCTTTGAAGGATAGTAGCCTAGTATTTCGTATTGTCGAAGTCTACTCCAGACCTGTAAATATGGATCAAAGCTTACACGAAGACCCCGCATAAGAGCAGGTTCTTCTCCTACATAGCTTTGTGGAGTTCCTTGGTCAGGGCCTCCTGGACAATAAATACATTTACCATGTGGACACGGATATGGTTTAGTCATAATAGCTACTGGAGCTACTCCCGATAGAATACGAGATGGCTTTCTACCTAATCTCCTTAACTCCTCTCTAGCCTTCAATGCAGTATCTATAAACACTCTCTATTCCACCCTCACTATCTACAATAGAATATTACAATTCTCTTAATATAGCTTCTAAGAGAAATATAATTAATGGAATATCTAGGAATTTATCTAGAAGCGTGCTCTAAATGTTATTGAAGGGAGTATTTTATAAAAAGTATTACATCAAGAACATCTAAATTACGAAAAGATAAAATATCTAATTGCAATAATAGCCTTAGTTACCCTGGCTACAATTACTATACCTTTCTTCATAATCCCATTATCTACTTCTACGAAAGTCACTATAATCGACTATATACCCAGTAGAATACTTTATGACTATATTATGGAAGGCTATAACGTTACTTATATGGTCATTAATAGAAGCAATAGAATTGAGCCACTTGTCGTTTATGTTCCTGACAATTACGTACCATATGATCTATTAAATCAAACAGGAATTTATGCCATGGGGGTAATAGGGTTCACCTCTTTATATGTTTGTATATGTTTTTATAATTGGTCATTGGTTCATCCTTGTTCCTCCACGTCGCTCCGGCTTCATTGGTCATTGGAGAGACGTTCACCGCCAACCCAGGGCAACAGCACATCCATACATAAAATAAACCAAGGCACAAATATAAACACAACAAGAAGAATATATAAAAACATATACAAATATATAAACTTGCTACGGCGAATATGGACTTAGAAAACCTAGAAATACACTTTATTCTTGATCGTAAAAGGGGATCAATGACTTATTCAATATCCTATTAAGTATGAAAGAAGATCTACTCAACAATTTTAGTTATGAAGATTATGAGGGCTATGATCTATGGTTTAAAAGCTCTACAAGAGAACATGTTTTAATGGTCTATGATAATAAAGGTAATATAATTGGATATTGTAGGAGTAGCTTATGGGGCTTAAATCAAGTAAAAGACGGATTTATTGAACTTATTGAGCAATTTAAGCATAGTAAAGAATGGATTAGTTGGGAATATGGTATAGATCAGCTTATTGATAAAGTTCCATTAGATGTTAGGAGAAAAACAGTTATGCTTATAACATTAACAAACGGTTTCAATGTACTAATATTTAGTAAGAAACCTATTTATGAGCCAAAAGTTATAGTTGAGCCAAATAATTCATATATTATTACTAGTAAAAATAAAATTAATTATTTTGAAAAAATCTTTGAATTCAGACTAGAATATGAACTCTTATATGAAGTAGGTAATTATGCATTGTATTTAATTAAAGGAGG
>Ga0180301_10002771_pt1 | contig 13788 bp, 2 predicted proteins | sample GuaBasSediGuay16_FD_121797 | JGI IMG/M metagenome (GOLD analysis project Ga0180301, IMG submission 121797) | Subseafloor sediment microbial communities from Guaymas Basin, Gulf of California, Mexico - Guay16, Core 4569-2, 12-15 cm | ecosystem: Environmental > Aquatic > Marine > Hydrothermal...
GAAACAAACGCTACAGAAAGTAATGAAACTTTTGAAACCAATGAGACGAACCTTACGCAAACCAATGAAACCTTTGCTGAAATACCTACTAAACCTCCCGAAATTCCTATAGTCCCACGGCCTGAAATAACTGTTAGTCTAGAATATCCAGAGAAAATTACCAGAGGTGAAGATTTAAAAATCAAGGCTAGAGTTGAAAATTCTGGCTCCGCATCCTTTAGAATTGTCGAAATTGAATGGAAATTGCCAAAAGATTTTGAAATTATCTCTAGAAATGAGGGTTGTAAAGTTTTAAGCCCAAATTCTGCCTGCACTTCTGAAATTTTGGTTCATTCTTCTCTTTCAACCAAACTTGGAAATAATGAGATTAAAGTTGTGATAAAGTATGAATAAAGAACTTAAAATAACATTACCAGGAATTGGATTAAGACAGCTGTTACTTTTAGCATTCGCTTTATCTGGGATGACTATTTTAATTTATGAAGTGGTTTGGATAAGGCCTTTACAAATAGTTTTTGGTTCAACTATTTACGCTGTTTCGACGATGTTAACAACTTTCATGACAGGCTTTAGCTTAGGCTCTTATCTTTTCAGAAATAGAGCAGACCAATCAAGAAATCCAGTATTACTTTTTGCTTTATTGGAGTTTGGTATTGGAATTTATGGATTGATAATTCTTGCTTTGTTCAAGATACTCCCATCAATTTATCTTTCTTTATTGTTTGTTCCTGGATTTCAGTTTATTCAATTTGTTCTTTGTTTTGTGGTTCTAATAACTCCAACAACTTTGATGGGCGGCATATGGCCGGTAATAAATAGGGCATATGTTGATATGGATAAGCTAGGAAAAGATGTTGGATTGCTTTATTCATTTAATTCCTTTGGTTGCGCTTTTGGTAGTATAGCAGCTGGGTTTTTGTTAATTCCACTGCTTGGAATCTGGAGAACTTCCCTCCTTACTGCATTTTTGAACTTCTTGGTAGCTATTTTAGTTTTAAACTTTGGGGAGAGAAAAAATGAAAGTTGATACGAAAAAAATCATTTTGATTGCATTCATGCTTTCAGGAATGGCCGCCTTGATATATGAAGTAGTATGGACAAGACCTTTACAGTTAATTTTTGGTTCAACTATTTATGTAAGCTCAATTATTCTCGCATCCTTTATGTTGGGTATTGGCTGGGGTTCTTTATTAATGAGTAAATTTATTGAGAAAATCAAAAATCCTTTGTATTTTTATGCATTGTTCGAATTATTCATAGGATTGTTCGGGATTTCTTTAATCTTTCTATTCAATAGTTTACCCAATTTTTATTTAAAGATTTATGAATCTCTACATCAAAACTTTGCTTTATTTAGTTTTACCCAATTTGTCTTAGTATTTTCTTTATTGTTGATTCCAACCTTGGTCATGGGTGCAACATGGCCAATAGTTGCGAAATTTTATGTAAAAGAAAAAGTTGGAAAGGGGATAGGAGAAATTTATTCTGCAAATAATGTAGGAGCTATTTTTGGTTCCTTTACTTCCGGCTTTCTTCTCGTTCCTTTGTTAGGAATAAAAGAAAGTATAATTTTTGCTGGAATTTTAAATCTAATTGTAGGATCAACAATCTTATTAATAGCAAATAAAAAAATTGCTTTCAAGGTCTTACCCTTAACATTTTTGATTTTTATTTTATTCGCTATCTTCTCTCATTATAACATAAAAGAGTTGAGTTATGGAAAATTTTATTATCCATTTGTTCCCGAAGATATAATAAAGGAATCCAAGCTTGTATTCTATAAGGAATCACCCTATTCTACAATAAGTGTTTTAGAATGGAGAGGAGCTAAATCTCTGATGTTGAACGGTAAAGGTCAGGGTGGAACCATGATAACCGATCTTAGAATAAATTTCTTACTTGCCTACATACCTTTACTGCTACATGAAAATCCAAAAACGAGTCTTTTAATTGGTTTGGGAACGGGAACTACAGCAAGCATTTTAGCAAAATTTACAAATACAACAACTGTTGAGATAGATCCTTATATCTACGAAGCTGCTAAAGAGTTTAGACCATTAAGTGAGGGTATTTTTAATAATCCGAACCATACGCTCGTAATTGCTGATGCAAGAAATTATTTGCTTTGGGATAAAAACAAGTATGATATAATAGCCTCTGAACCATCCGATCCTTGGCAATCGTTTTCTACTTCTCTATATTCAAAAGAATTTTATGAACTTATAAAAGAACATTTAAATGAAAATGGTTTATTCGTCCAATGGGTACCCATATATGAATTTACACCACATGATTTCAAAATGTTTTACAAAACCTTCAATTCAATCTTTCCTTATGTTTTAGGTTTCGTTAATCTAAAGAATTTCACAAGTAAAGGAAAAATATTTAATCCAACTGAGATAATTTTGGTCGGGTCCTTAAAACCAATTAATTTGGATAAAGTTAGAGTAAGTCAAAGGATAATGAAAGTTAATGAAATTCAAAAAGATTTAATCTTCATAAATATTTTTACTCCAAACCAATTTTTTGATCTTTATCTCTTTAATCAAGACAATTTAAAGGGTTATGCTGATAATGCCCTTATAATTACAGATGATAGGCCAATTCTAGAATTCTCTTCTGCTCGAAACATCTTGACAAGAGAAAGAACGTTTAATGAATGGGTAATTTCCGACCTAAAAGAGTGGTTGGAGAAACATGGATGAAAAAACTACATTAAACAAAGGACAGATAACCTTAAGTTTGGTCTTATTACTACCCTTTATACTTTTACCCCAATCATCGATATTTGTTTTAATTTTTTATTTACTTCGATTAATTCACTTACTTGGAAAGAAATCTGAAGTTGGCCAGTCTCAACTCTTATTGAGCTTACTTTTTGTTGTTCTAGCTTCTGCTTTAGTAATTGCAACCAATTCAACTTTAAATGAAAATATTACAGGGATGTTTCCTCAAGTTAATTTAACGAATAAAAAAATTGAGAAAGTTGTAAACATAGAAGTTTGGGCTAATACTTCCATTTCTCTCTACGTTAATCAAACTTTCGCAAGAGCTTTGATATCACTCGATAACGGAACTTCCATCCAAGAGCAAAAAATTGAGTTTTACTTGAATGATAGTTTAATCGATTCTCGGCTCACAAATTCACAAGGCTATGCCGTAATTGATCTAAATCTAAGCAAAGGTGTTTACTTAATTAAAGCTAGGTTTAATGGCAACTCTTCTCTCTTCCTTCTTCCATCTGAGGCAATAAAGGAAATTAAAATTAATGCAACTCAACCTGAAAAAATTACTAAACCCGAGGAAAACATTACTAACCAAACTTTCTTAACAATTCAAACTGATAAAACGAGTTATACGCAAAATGAAACAATAAGCATTTTTGGAAAAGCCGTAATTAATAAAATAAAAGTTAACACAAAAATTAACCTGACGATCGAATTTAATAAAAGTTTAATTCACTCTTCTTCAGTCGATGTAATAAATGGAAGCTACTTCTACTCTTTACTTGCAAATTTTGAAAATGTGGGAGAATACTTAGTTAAAGTCTCTATTGAAAATTTAACAAATTCAACCACTTTCCATTTTTATCTTTCTCAAATAAATGCAAGTTTGCCTCCGACTAAAGAGGTAATAATGAAAGTTTATCCTTTCCAACAAGGAGATATAGAAATTAATAAATCAGTCGAATGGAGAACAAACGTTTCTATAACCAATCCAACCAATCATACAGTTTACAATTACTCTTTAAAATTACCATTACCAGAAGATGCATTTGATATAAAAGTATTCAAAGATAGGGTTTTAGTTTCCAATTCCAGTGAGGTTTTAATCGAAGAGATGAAGCCAAATGAAACAATTTCATTTGAAGTTGTATTTTACACCTCTCCTGTTAAAATTAAAATTTTGGAAAATTCTTTTGACTTCTCGGAACTAATACCGCCAGAAGCATTTAATATTAAGGTATTAAGTAAAGGAAAATTACTTCATAATTTTTCGAATGCTCGGGCGCTAAGAAAGTTCAAGTTACAGGGAATAAAGAAGGAAATTATAGTCTATCATAACTCTTCTTTACACTATAGGAATGTTCCTGTAGAAATTACTCTTGAAAGGAATGTTAGTATCTTGGAAGAGGGAGAAGAAATAACAAAAAAACCAGAGTATCAATTCAACCTAACAGAAAATAAGGTTAGATGGATTATACCTGAACTTTCTGAGAAGAGATTTGAAATTATACCAAAAGTTGAAAGGATTCAAGGTAGAGCAATAGTAGGTTTACCAGTTAATTGGACACTTGTAATCGGTGATATGGAAATAGTTTATCAAACACCCGCTCCAGAAAAAGAGGAACTTACAACTTCATCTGGTAAGATAATTAAGATTAAAGCAAACACAACTATCCATTACAAAAATGTTTCTGTAGAAATAGAAATACCTCCAATTAAAACTTTAGAAATTAAAGGTAAAGAAAACTTTCAAGCAAACGAAATTCCTGAATTCGATGTAAAAGTTCCTTTGGAATTCGAGCTTATAGATTTGGCTACCAACCACAAAGAAAGTTTCGAATTAGAGGATACAGATTCGGATGGAATTGCTGATGCTATTCATTTCATAGTCCCACAACTTTCTGAAAAAAAGTATTTGCTTAAAACTAAACCAAGAAATCTCTCTGCTTGGATAGAATATGCTTTAGGCTTAGCTTATCCTGTTAGGGTTAAAAAAAAGATTGATGGATATAAAATCGAAATTCCCATGAAAAGTTTTAAAGCTGGTTTGTATAAGCTCGTAATTCAGACAGAAGATGAACAAAAAGAGTTTTGGTTCAGGTGGGGACTGATTTCTGTCAATACTAAGAAATCGATCTATAAACCGAACGAAACAGCCGAGATTTTGATGGTTGTTTTAAATAATGAAGGGCATTTGGTTAGTAATGCAAATGCAAGCTTACTTATAAAGACACCATCTGGAAAGGTTGAATTTTTCGGAAATGATAAAATAGAGGAAATCGAAAGGGGAGTTTATAGGGTATTTTATAAAACTAGCGAGGAAGGAAACTACTCTTTGGTTGCGAGTGTTTTCGACAAAAATGTGAAAGCATCTATCTCTTCTTATTTCTTGGTAAGGGAGAATTACGAGTTCGATATTTTGAGGGAAATTCCTGTAACCACAGATCCAAACAAAGGACCTTTTGTTTCAAGAATAAAGATAATTTCTTATACCTCTGAAACATTTGAGTTAAAAGAACTTTTACCAAAAGAATTCAAGATAATCGATTATGGAAATGCCAGTCTCGAAGAAAGAGAGGATGAAATAATCTTAACATGGCATAACTTAAAGAACAATTCTGTTGTAAGCTATAAAGCTTTGCCACCAAAAGTTTGGCCGTATCTCTATCTTATAGGGCCATTAGAAGTAAATTACGAGAACAAAACTTTTAAAGAAGCAAGACCTTGGTTGCTTGCTGTAGATCCAGCCACAGAACCATCTCCTGTTTATAAAGCTATAACAAATCCGTGTTCAGAAGATGCTCCATGTAAAGTTGGACTTATAGTATATAATCCAAACAATGAAACGATAAATGTCACACATATAGATGAAGAGATAGTTGTTGGTGAGGACCAACTTGAATCGATTACAACCTGCACATGGGGTGATCTTGAGGGAGAATATTCAAGTAGTTGCTCAGAGAGTCCAGCGGGTCATATAAAATGGACGAATGTTCCAAAAGAAATACCGCCTTATGAATGGGTATACTTTACTGCCGAATTCGACAGTGCTGTCAAGAATCTAGCAGGCGAGACTGCAAGGTCAACTGTAAACACAACTACAGTAAATACAACTCTTGATACTTCGCCCTTTGATAATGGTATAGATAAAGCAGGTTCTATGTGGAGCACTATAAGAACTAATACCACAAGTAATAGAATTGCTATAGGCCATCTCGATCCTAATACACCCTATGAATTTTATGTTAAAGTCGAAGAGGTTGGAGGAGGTGCAGTTGCAAAGTTAGATGCTCCAAACACTAAAGTAGATGTTTACTTCCCTTCAACTTTCCCAGATCCTACAACAACTCCAAGCCATTGTACAAAAATTGAAGTTAGGCATTGGCAATGTGAAGTTCCGGCCGATACGGATTCGTATGAATGGGGACCTTGGGTAACAACAACTCCTTCGATTTCTACTCCAAACAACCATACAATCAGGGTTACTGTGACAGGAACTGATACTTCAGGTAAAACTCAAAGAGTAGATAACACCCATCTAATTACGATTTACCCATATGAAGAAGTTGCTCTGAAAAGTGTCGTGGTTAAAGACCCTGATGGAAACCCAGGATGGATGATAAGAGGGAAAAAAGGTACTGTAACAGCAACTGTAAGAAATTATTTCTCCACCACTGTCCAAAACATCAACCTAACTCTACTTATACGAAATGTTTCTGGCTATGAAGATGTTGGGTGGCCGGTAGATGAAAGTAAAACTCAGGTAATATCATCTCTTGCACCAGGAGAAGAGCAAGAAGTTGTATGGCATGTATGGGTACCTCCAGACGCTGATAAGAATATAAACTACATAGCCAATGTAACCATAACTTACGATGGGAATGTAAGCTCTAAGGAAAGTAGCGAGTTTTTCCTCACAGATGTAGCTATAGGTATTTACATCATTCAAACAGATCCTGCAGATTCGAAAGACGGTCCACAATATTCTGGACGTATAGTTTACAATCCGTCAGATTCTCCTCAAACAATCACACAATTAAAAGATATGTGGGGAGGTACTACGATAGATACAGCAAAAACAAAAGGCTGTGAGGTAATGGACGCTAATGGTAATATACTCTCAACAGCTTGTACTTTTACTGGTAGCGAAGTTACATTTACAGATAGTTTAACTATTCCTGCACATTCATTTCTTTATTATCGCTATTATTTCGTTCCGGCTGACATAAAAGGTCAGACACGAAAACCTACAACAATAGCTACAGTTGGTGGAGTTGATTACAGTAGAACAAGAGAGGATGCAGTAACTTTCTTGGATAAAGCGGCATCAAGCTATACTCATTTTATAATTGATAACAAACCTTTGCTAGGAGCACAAGGACCTGTTAATGTTAGTGAAACAGTAGAGTTTACTTTTTGGATAAATGAAACTTCTAACGATGATGCTGGTCTATTTGATGCTGCTGGAGAGCAAGCATATGTTTACCTGCCAGAGGGATGGACTAATGCTACTACTTACGATCCAAATGTTCAATTTAATCCCAATCTAGGGGATAATGGAGCTTTTGTATTCACAGCACCTTCTGCCGTTTGGGTACCAATAGGAGGGAGTAATTATTTTGGATTTAATGCAACACCAACTCAATGTAAGAACAAAGCAGATATATTTTTATTTGAATCACACTTTAAAGATAGCACTAAGGGTTATCAGCATGAAGAAAGGAACGAGCATTTAGTCGTTGTGCAATCTCCAGATATAGATACCCTTTATGTTACCTTACCAAAAGTAGTAGCTCAGTATGAAAACTTCACCTTCAATGCAACCTTTAAAAATAATGGTTGGCTTATTGCTGAAAATGTTAAAGGTTATGTTGAAGTCCCTTCTGGATGGGATGTTTATCCAAGTGTAAACCAAACCATAGGTAATTTAGCACCCGGAGAGCAAGCTACTTTAAGCTGGACCATAACCCCAAACACACCAGGAACTTTTATCATAAATGCTACGGCAAACGAAACCAAATGTCCTTCCTTGGCTGATAAAAAAGGAAAAACCATAAAAGTTTTAGAATCCTTACCTGAACAATGTCCTTATGTTGCAATTCATGTTAGAGATGGAGATATTACTTCAAAAGTTTGTACTGCTGAAGGGAACTTAGGCTCAAGTTTAGAGGACTTGACTTATGAAGCAATTTTAAGGAATAATACTGAAGAATGGATAACTGCTTACTGGAAATGTCCAATGGCAACCTTCTATGAACCAACCATTAAAATCCATTGGGAAGGAAAAAGTGGGAGAGGGAGAATAAGGCTTTCAACTTGGAATGGAACTGGCTGGGTGGATAAGTTAATCGATTATGAAGTAAGTGATGAAATAGAGGAGAAGTTGGTTATTCTAACAAGCGATGAAATAAGACCAAATGCCACGGGCTACTGCACGGTTAGAATTTACGATGAATCTGATGAAGAATTTAAAGATACTTACATCGATTACATAACTTTTAAAACATCTTTTGAAAGAGGGATCGGGATTTCTGGTATAGTTCAGTTTATTAACGGAAAACCAACAAACGGCATGGAACCAGGAGATGGTGATCAGAACGTAACGGTTTACATAATGAACAACTTAACATCAAGCTATACAGCTAACCTAACTCTTACCATACTAAATTCTTCTGGGCAGATAATTTATTCCAACGAAAGCTATAATATAAACTTACCTCCGAATTCTTTGGTTGGAATCAATTTCTATAACCTTAATTCAAGCCTTTGGCCACGAGGAGTTTACACTTACAACGTGACTTTAATTTATGACTCAGGAAACTTAAGCTTTTCAGAAAATTTTGTTATAGATAATGCAACGATTGAAGTAGATTATCCAGAAGGAATGTGCCCCAATACATTAGATATAGCTACGTTGAAAATAAATCAACTATGGACAGATGACTTAACTTACAATGTTTCTATTTCCACTCCAACAGGATGGGTAGTCGAACCATCTTATAAACTTGTTTACATAGATAGACCAACTCAAGGAAAAGTAAGCTTTACTCTTAACTCTTCTTCTACTACAGGGAATTATCAACTAAATGCTACTGTAAAGTTCAACTATGCCGATGAGCTTCAAAAGGAAAGGAAAGAAATTTTTACAATAGTAGATGATTACATAGGGATTATTGAAGTTACGAGGGAGATCCCTACTTATATAGGATCTTGGACAAGCTTTGAAGTAAGACTTGTAGTTCACAACAAAGGTTGTGGACAGGCAAAGAACATTAAGTTTAACGATACTCTGCCAGCTGGTTGGTCTTACCTTGCAGGAACAGCAAATCCGGAAGCAACTTATTATAGTGACCTAAATAAACTTGAATGGAGCTTAGGAAACTTAGCAATAAACGAGTTCAAGATAGTCACTTATCAAGCTAAATCTCCTCTTTCATCCGATGAGAAAACTTGGGGTCCGTGGGAAGCTTATTGGGAAGATAAATTTGCAAACTCCTACTCAAAACAAGAAAAAAGTGAAGAAAGGGTTACTGTTCATTCCGATGATTTAAATTATGGTCATGTGTTGTTCAATCTGACAACAGGAGAATTGGTTGAAGGAACATATTTCCCAAGAGTTATAAAGCCAAACGAAGAAAATACTTTAAATTTGACCGTAAAGAACATCGGAAAAGAGAATATGACAGCAAATGAATGGAATATAACCTTTTATGTGCCAGAAGGTTGTGAGGTTGTTGACACAGGGGGCGGAACTTGGGATAATACTAATAGAGAAATAAAATGGATTCTGGATGAAGATTTGGGAACAGGTTCAGAAAAAGTTTACTCTTTCAAGCTGAATTGCAGTTCTTTGGGCAAGTATGAATTTGTAGCACAAGCCACAACCTATACTTATGGTTCAGCAAACTATAGTGACGAATTGCCCTATCCTTACTCAGCAAGTTTTGAAACAAAAACCTTTACTCACACTTTACAACCAAAGCCTCATCCTTTAGCTCATTTAACAGAAGTAAAAACCTACGTAGAATATGATTTCAAGTGTGGGTATGGTGAATGGGAATATGAGGGTGATACAAAATTCTATGACGATTATGGAACTAATTATTTACAAATGCTTTCAACCTCAGGCTATCAACCAGCTAGTGGAGAAATAAGCGGAAGTGGTTGGTTTACTCAATCCATTCCAAGCGACCAACAATCAGCTTATCAAGAAAGAATTCATGATGTTGAGGTTTACCATGATGTTATAGGTTGTGTTTATAAACCTGGAGGGTATGTAAGAGTAACAAAAATAAACTATACCTGGGAATGGGGTGGTTTATCTCAAGAGCCAGAAAAATTGTTTGTTAAAGTAAGGAACGATTTTCCACCTTTTCTCCAAAATGAAACCGTTAACGGTATTTTGGAAGGGGCTTCTAATGGATGGGGAGAAGGCTTTAACTTTTCGGTTTGGGTAAAGGATGTTACTGGTGATGACGTTAACGTTAGTTTATGGGTTAAAACTAAAGGAGGTTGGGAAAAAATTGAAACTAAAAACTGTACATCCTGCTCTCAATGGACCCAAATTAATTTTACCCACATAACTTTTGATTGCTCCGACATAGGAATAGCCTATTATAAGTTTGAGGCAGTCGATCCTGCATGGTTTATAACCGAAACCGTACCCCATAATTTTACAATAGAAAAAGACCATGTAATCTTTGAGGTAAAAAGTGGAAATGGTACGGTAGCAAACCGTTCAGGAATACAAATAACCCCATTAATTTTACAATTAAAGGATGAAAATGGCACTTATTTGGGTCCTGGTATAAATGTAACTTTATGGATATCCTATACAAGTGCACCTTACTACTTATACGATCCTGGACATTTCTTATACACGAATGAAAGTGGTCACATCAGTTACGATTTTGATCCCCTATGTGATATACCAGAAACTCCTCTAACAGATCCTTATGAAGTGGGACCTCAGAGATGGAAAGCACAAGTTAACGAAACAGAAGAATGTTACTATCCAGATGAATCGCCAATCTATGAGTTAACTATTAAGGGTGACTTAATTCTTGACATACTACTGCCAGATGGAAGTAAGAACTATACTTGGGGAGAGAATATATTCCATCAAGGTAAAGTTATAAGTGATTGTGGAGATACTGTAGATGGAGCTACTGCAATTTTTAACCTAACTACAGGTCAGCGCTCTTATAGTTTCACACCAAGTGGTATAGGTGGTGGAGTTTATCAGGGCTACTGGGATTCAACTGGTGCGTCCGAAGGTTGGTATAATATAACTTTAAAAGTTAATAAAACTTATTATTGGGACAATCAAACAACCAAATATCCACCGAATACATTCTACTTAAAGACAATTCCTATACTGAAAGAAGCTAATGTTAGCGCAAGAGAGGTAGGATGGGGAAAAGCGAATCTCAATTTTACAGTAAAAGTCACGGACGAGCCTGGAGATACAGTTACTCTAACTTTCTGGGAGAAAAAATCAGGAGAAGCTTGGACTCAAGTTGGTGAAGCAAAAAGTTGTACGTCCTGCTCTAATACAACTCTATGGTGGGAAAGGAATTATTCGTGCTCAGAAATAGGTACATGGTACTTTAAATTCGTAGCCAATGATACGAAAGGAAATACTTATGAAACGCAAATTGCTGAGCATGATTATGTGGATGACGATAATTCTTTCCTTATCGAAGAAGATAGGGTAGCCTTAGAATATATCTCTGGAAATGAAACTACGGCAACCCCATCAACTCCAGCCGAGTTTATCTTAAGAGCAAAAGATTTAGAGAAAGACAATTATAACATTTCAGAAACCCTCAGAGTAGGGTTTAACGTAACTCAAATAGCTTGGCAAGGAGAAAATAAAACAGTAGGATATAATACAACCGATTCTTCAGGTTATGTTTACTTCTATTTCCTTCCAGATGGAAGTTTCACAAGTGGGAAAAGACAATGGTGGGGATTCGTAGATACGTTGATTTCAACCTGTTATAAATACAATGAATCCGATAAATACAACGTTACTATTGTAGTTAATTGGCCTCCTAAGTACGCGAACGAAAGTGTCAACGGAGTTACAGAAGGTGCTTCTGCAGGCTGGGCAACTACTTGGAATTTTTCAGTTGAGGTTAAAGATGGAGAAGGGGATGATTTAAACATAAGCTTATACGTCGATACAGGCTCTGGATGGACTAAAGTAAACGAAACTCAATGCCTAGCCTGCTCAGATTGGACAAAAATAAGTTTTCAAACAAGCTTCAGCTGTTCAGATATAACACCTACAGCAAAATATAAATTTGTAATAGAGGATAATTCTTCAAACACCAATGAGACAGCTGAACATCTATTCGAAATAACAAAGGAAAAAGTTTTTCTCCACTACATCTTTGGAAATACTTCAACGGCAAACAGAAGAGGCGACCAAACCGATTTGCTAATATTTAAAGTACAAGATGAAAATGGTACTTACTTGCCAAACTTTGCAGTAAAGTATTATGTAACCATAGATGGCTCGACTTATTATTCCGATTCAAACTTTGAGAATACAACCAATTCTTCAGGTTATGCTAATTTCTACTTCAATCCCACTTGTAGTGGAGATTATAGCGGGGCACCCAAGTTTTCGGTTGGGATACAAAAGTGGAAAGTCGTGGTAAACGATTCCGAGCTAAATTGCTACTACCAAAACGATTCTTCAAACTATTTCTATACAGAGCTTAAGGTTAAAGGTGATATAATCCTAGAGTTTACTAAGCCAGATGGCACGAGCAATTACACGCAAGAGCAAAAAGTTCCTTTCTTAGGTGCTACCTGGGATGATTGTGGTGATGCTCTAACCGCTAACATAAGCTTCTACGCAAACCACTCAACCCAAAGCTTTGAATGCTCTCCAGTAACCAAGGTAGGTGCAAATTCATATACGTGCGATTGGCAGACTGACATAACTACACCCAAAGGCTGGTATAACACGACCATGTATGCAAACGCAACCAACCATTATCCAAACATTACTTATAAAACTCCTTCTCCAGGCTTGTTCTACTTATACCCAATTTATAAACTAGAAAATCCTCAAATAGTTCCAACTTCTCAAGGATGGGGCTATAGAAATTGGAATTTCAGTATAATTGCTTCAAGCGGTGATACAGATGCTTATGATGTTAAAATCTTGCTAGCAAAAACCTCGCCCACAGGCTTTACTGAATGTAGCGATTGTGTTAATCAAACTCCAGTGACTTGCAAATATCCTGAATGCTTGAACAAGCAGATTTATTGGTACAAGAATTTCACCTATCAGGATATAGGAACTTGGTTCTTTAAGTTTGAGTTAGCTACAGAATCGACCTCTGGTTATGACAGCTTTACTTTAACCAAAGATAATGTAAGCATCGAATATGGAGATCAAGGAAATAATTCTTTAGCAAGTTTAAGCCAAGCTGTCAATCTATCAGTTAAAGTTTATGACTTGATAGCTCAAACTTATAATTTAACTCCAAGCGCAAAGGTGACCTTTGAATTGTTGCATGCTAATTATCCTGGAGGTAAAAAGGTTATAGGAAACGCTTACACAGATTCTGCTGGCTATGCAACCTTAGAATTCCAACCAACTTGTGAATATGTTAATGGAATTCAAGAATGGCGTGCTTATATAGCTAGCGACGATCCTGCCTATAATTACAACGTTAGCGAGAATTTCACCATAACTTTAGATTTAACTGGCTGTCAGGCAACTCCTTCGATTGAATTTTATTATCATCCTAACGAAACCTTGCAATATAGAAACTTTACTATCAAGGCAACGATAACAAGCTATGTAGCGGATTCGAGCGAAGTCTATGCTGAATTGATTGCACCATCAGAATGGCAAGTTGATAGTAGAGTTAAATACTTAGGAGGTGTTGCTCAAGGTTCTACAAAAGATGTTACCTGGCTTGTAAACGCAACTACTTCTGGTAAATTTAACCTAACGATTAAAGTTAACAATTCATTCGGAATAGAGGATTCTGTTTCATTCTTTGTTAAAAATTATGAATACTATCAAGCAAGCTCA
>Ga0180301_10002772_pt1 | contig 13785 bp, 9 predicted proteins | sample GuaBasSediGuay16_FD_121797 | JGI IMG/M metagenome (GOLD analysis project Ga0180301, IMG submission 121797) | Subseafloor sediment microbial communities from Guaymas Basin, Gulf of California, Mexico - Guay16, Core 4569-2, 12-15 cm | ecosystem: Environmental > Aquatic > Marine > Hydrothermal...
TTGAGGATTCTTTTGAAGGTTTTTTCGAGTTTTTCTGCGTTTTTGTTCCAGTCGTAGTTTTGGGCTATTTTTCTGGTTTTGGATTTGAGGTTCTCGTACATGGTTGTGTTTTTGTACAGTTCAATAATTTTGTTTGCCAGGTTTTGGGGGTTTGGTTTTTCTACGATCCCGCCACCTTCTGATATCAGTTCCTTAGCGGCGTTTTCTGGGAAGTCTGCGAGGAGCACGGGGGTTCCGGAGGCGAGTGCTTCCAGTACTGCTATTCCGTAACCTTCCCTTTCGCTTGTTAGTATGAAGAGCCAGCTTTTTGCGAGGAGTTCCTTTTTTTCCTCATCGGATATTTCTCCTAGGAATTTTATATTGTGCTTTCCGTCGTATTTATTTTTGAAGTGTGAGAGTAGGAACCCGGATCCGGCTAGAAGGAGTTTGAGGGAGGGTATTTGTTTTTGGGCTTTTATGAAGGATTGTATGAGGAGATCTATTCTTTTGTGGGGTGCGAAGCGTCCTATGTAGGTTATAGTTCCCCACTCTTTCTCCTTTTCATAGAACTGTTTGGGATCTATTCCGTTTGGTATGAGGGTGATGTTTTGAGTGGGGATTTTTAGGAGTTTTTGCATTCTTTCTTTTGTGAAGTTGGAGACGGTTGTGTGGTGTTTTGTTAGTTTTGCGAGGAGGCGTTGAAGGTGGAGTATCTTTTTGGTCCACACTTCTGCCCAGTCTTGTACTAGTATGTTTCTGTAGAGGGGGGCGAGGAGGAGGGAGTGTGTTATTGGCCATTCGTTTGAGAATATTATGTCGAAGTCTATTTCTTTGGTGAGGGATTTGGTGAGGGAGGCGAGGGAGTATTTGGCGACTCCAGTTGCGGATCTCCATCCGCTTTTTGTGATGTAGTTAAAGGAGTCGGTGATTCTGTGGACGGTCATTCCGTCGATTTCTTCCATTTTGGGTAGGTTCGGGTCGTATCTTATTGTTAGGACGTTTATGGTGTGTCCCTTTTTTGCGAGTCTTTTTCCCAGTTCGTAGAATCTGATTTCGCATCCGCCGATGTGGGGGTGGAACAATTCGCAGAGGAACAGGATTTTCACGGTTATCACCAGGCATTTATGTGGCGGATGAGAAATGCTGGTGCCAGTTACATTTTAATTAACGGGTTTGTGAGATTAAAATATTCACTAGGTGGTGCTAATGATTTGGTTTATGGGCGTTTGGCACGTTCTTTTATTTGTTGCGATAGCCTTAGTTATTAGTTTCTTTTACGGGTATTTCTTGAGAAGGCTTATTTTTGACAGGGTTTTGGACTTAGGGGTTTTTCTTCCTGGAGAGATGTTTTTTCTTACGGTGGTTCTTGGTCATTTTGGGATTCTTCTTCTCATGATGGTCATCTCGATTTTTAGACTCATTGATAAGCTTCTTCTTTGCGTGATTACACTTGGAGTAGTGGGTTATAGCGTGTTGAGATTTTATGGTGAAGGTAGAAGATTTTCGGAGTTATTGAGCTACCTGAAGCGGGATTTTACGTTTTTAATGCTTTTCATGTTTTTGATTGTAGGAATATTTTATTATTTCGGGCCGGTTTTTATTAAACACATAGCTAACTACCCGGGAGGCGATGATAAGGCTTATATTTTTACGACAGTTCATATACTGAGAAATAAGGGTTTTAGTCTTGATTTTAGTTATTATCCTTATGCATCATTTCATGGACATGTGTTTGTTTGTGGTTTTTCGCTCTTTGCGATCTTTTTCTTGAGCATATTAAATGCGTTTTTGCTGGAGGTTTCCATTACAGCGGTTCACTTATTTCTTGTCCTTTATTTTAGGGCTTTAACTTCTATTTCCTTTTATCTTTTTGTGAAGAAGTTTACAGGGAATATACGTTTTTCTGCGTCAGTTGCAGTTGCATGTATATTTTTATGTCACAGTTATTTACTTTTCTTTTACTGGGGTGGAATTGGTGAGAGTTTGGGGTATCTTCTTGTTCCGTTACTTTTGGTGATTGACTATGATTTTATGATGAGAGTTTTGAGGTGGGAGGGTTTTTGGCGGGTATATATTTTCTCCTTTCTCGTTAGGTTTGTTTTTGTCGTGGTATTAATCCTTTGCCATGTTTATTCGGCGATACTTTTCATCTTTTCGGTGACGATTATAGGGTTATGTTATTTACGGGAGGAGGCCGGAAAGAAGGGGGTTTTATTTGCGATGCAGTATATGATTATGTACTTAATAGGATCGGTGCTTGTAATTGCAGTACTGCCTTTTCTTTCGGAGGAATTAAGAAGTAATCTTCTTGGGATTTTTGCTTGGGATGTGGAAGATGTCTTGAGATGTGAGCAGCAGAAATTATGGAGCCGCCCATATTTGGTATTTTCGAGGGATTTAGAGGCCATGTTGATTCTTACGAGGTTCATGAGTGTCTTTACTAATTATTTTGGCTGGTACTTGTTACCAATGGTTCTCTTTGATGTGGTGGTTTTGGCATGGGGAAGGAGAGTTATAATCTCGGATGAGGAGGTTAGGAGGTTTGTGGGAGTTGTTGGTTTGACATTTATTGCACTTTTCCTCTTTTCTCAAAACAATCCCTTTGGATTGTACTATATTCCCTACGTTGGGGCAGTTCAGATATATGTTGTGAGAATGTATTATCCCATAGAGATGCTGAGTCTCATTTTTAAGGGATTGTTTATTTATCTTGTCTGGGGGGTTGTTGTTTCCCTTATAAGATCCGGAGTGAGCATTCTTAGCGGGTTACGTTATAAAGATATTGCGGTATTTATTTTTACATGTGCAACTTTTGTTTTAATATTGATGGGATTAATTATCGGTAGAGTTGGAGGGTTGCGGGTTTCTTCTTACAAGTTCTATTACGATGTGTATATAAGTTCGGCCAATGAGGCTGTGATTACCCGATATGATATTATTGCATTTGAGTGGATAAAGGAGAATGTTCCTGAGGATGCTATTTTTTGTGTGAATCCTTCTGATGCTGGGCCTTTCATTTATGTGATTACCGGAAGGGTAATTTTGCCTCCATATTCTTTGAGGCTATGGACTTTCAGGGAGGTTCGTGAAAGTTTCTCATACATTCTAAATGGGCTGATTATAGGAAATGTTAGTGAGAGATTGATACATGAACTTGCTAAATTTGGCGTTGATTATATTTATGTTGGCGCAAAGACACAGTATGGGCACTTAAAATTTAATGTTACAGCTCTTGAGGTATCTCCCTTTTTCATCGAAGTGTTTTCTTACGGACCTGTTAAGATATTTAAGGTGAATTATTCCCTACTCAAGCTTCAGGGAACTGTAAAGATCGATTATGTGTATTGAAAGCGACATTATCAGATAGTAGTTATCTTGGAAATTTTTGCCCATTTAAGAAGAAACGATGTGTTATATGCATATTTTTTGTTCCTTCTTATCAGTTCAAGGAATTTCCTTTTTAGTAAGGTCTTGTAAAGAAGGTTGCCCGTTTGTGCTATTAGAAATAGTAGGAATGCTATAGAAAGTTCTAAGATGTTTTTAGGTGATAAGGACACTGTATTTCTTAACTCTCCAAGAGCGGCTTTCAGCTGGCGTGCTTCGAGGAGATTTAATATTTCTTGTGCACATGCTATCTTATTTTCAGGACATAATATTTGGAGTGTATCATTTACGATACTATCGATCATTAGGAGGAAGAAGCTTCTCTTGAAGATGTTCCAAGGGTGCATTTTTTCTCTTGATATTATGTGGTACACGAGTGCCCTCTTATTGAGGTAAACCTTTTTATGTCCCTTGTAGTGAATCCATACTCTCTTCGAAATTTCAACATCTTCCCCTCCAATATTTCCGTAAAAAGCGCCGAGAGACTTTGAGAAGGATAGGAAGTTGCAGAAGCCGCCAATTTCATCAATAATTTTCTTTTTTATGCTTAATGCGCACCCGACAGCATTTCTGATCCTTAATATTTTTTGCTCGTTGGGGGGGACATACTGTCCGCCAAGCAGTGTGTAGAATATTTTGGGAAAAATTATGTTGCGTGGTATGCTTAACTCTACTCTGCTTCCCACGATTGCGGCATCGTCTCTTTCCTTGAAAGTTTTTATAATTTCTCTGATACAATCATTTGCGGGAACCACATCGTCATCTAGGAAGATTAGGATATCCCCTGAGGAGAAGTTCATTCCGAGGTTTCTGGCTTGTGACAGGTTAAGTCTTCTTTCATGCAGAATTAGTTTAGCGGAGAGATTTATTCTTTTCTTTAGTTTTTTTAGTTTGTCCATGAGCGTATCAAAGTATTTTTTATCACGTTCAACGGTAATTATGAACTCTACATCATTCTCGGCGCACTTTTCGATGGTTTTAATTATGTATTTTAATTTTGAGATGGAGTATGTGCTTATTATGATTGATGCTCGCATATTGTTACTCTCCACAGACCTTAACAGACTGGTACGTTAATACTTACAGGTTCTTTGTAACTTTTTTAGATAATATTAAACGATGCGGCACTGGTGGTTTTGTTTCAAGAATCCGATTAAGAACCACGTGTTCAAGGGGATGCTCATTGTGCCATATTTTGCATTTCGTTAATGAGTGCGGAATGCCGGATCAGTTATGAGGCTGGTTTAAAGTGCTTTAGAGGCGTTTCAGTTTTTTCTTTATTTTAGCTATCTTAAGGGCCGTCAGGTAGTTATATGTGGGGAAGTATTTACCCTTGAGATATGGTGTGATGGGAAGTACCCTCCCGTCTGTTTTACTTGGAATGGGTAATTGTAGCATTGCTAAAACTGTTGGAACCATGTCGTAAGGCCTTATTGGATTCTTTAAATCCACATTATGCTTTATTTTCCAACCATAGGCTATAAAGACGCCTAGTGGATGATGTCTGCCGACTATACGGTATGAGAATTTCAGTTTTGTGAAGTATTTGGAGAACTCTGAGAAGAACACATAATAATCATTTACGAATTTTGGTTTTATGAAAAGAGAGGGTAGTTCTGGAAAGTAGGGACCGTTAAATATGTTTTCTGGTCTATTTATATCCAATAAGTCCGCAAAGTATTTACTGAGAATTTTCTCGCATGTATTTCTTAGCTCTTCATTTATGAAGTAGATGAGCCATACATTGTCGGGATCTGCGATATCCACTGATATTTTGGTGTTAAAAGTTTCCTTTTTTATTTTATTGAAAAGAGAGTCTGTTAAAATGTTTTTGGAGGTGATTATTTTGCCTATAAGGAAATGTATCAGGGACAGATGTTTTGAGCCGTATATTATTCTCACGAGGTTTTGAATTATCGCATCTGGGAGAGTGGTGAGTTGATTATTTAGTATTTTGTACGTATAGAGAGCGGCTAGGGGACTTATCCATTTCCTATATATTTTCAGGCCGTGATCCGACACTATGATTAGGTTGTCCGCTATATTTATGAAGTGGCCGATGAGGTTGTCGATCGCGTTGAAAACCTCGAGGTCTGCACCTTTTAGTCGAGAAATTATTCTGATGTCTTTGTGGAAAAGTTTGTCCGGGGCGTCCAGCATACAGATAAGGAGGTTCCAGTCAACTTTATCGGACAGTATTTCGATACCGTCGATCATTCGTAGAATTTTTTCGTGAATATTTGATCCGTTTGAGGTTTTGAAGAATTCCTCATACTGTTTTAGAGTGGTAGGATGGAACTCGGGTTTGATTCCGAGCAGGGTGTCGCTCACGATGGCGTTATTTTTCAAATATAGGGCTTTAAGAGGATATGTCAGGGGGTAGTTTATTACTAATGATTTTATACCGAAAATTGCTGTCATTTCGAAGAGTCGGGGGTACTTTACGTCGTAGCTATTATAAAATCGGTGAAGGATTCCCTTACGTGGATGAAAAACTGGTTTTGTGAATCCCCAGATTCCATGGAGTGCGGGGTTCACGCCTGTAATTATACTTGTCCATCCCACGGGGGTTGTTGGAGGGATACTTTCATGCACTCTAATGAAGGACTTTTTAAAGACTTTATGGAAGTTTCGAAAACGATTATCTTTAGCAAGTCTTAGAAACATATCTAAGGACAGTCCATCCAAACCGAGGATGACAATTCGTGGTTTTTGCATAGAGATCCTTCCGGTATCAGTCTAATTTTAGGACTCATCTAATTATTTTTCGTATTAAAAGATTTTGGGGCCCTCTTACGTCATTTACTAATATCATGAGCGCGCTTTTTATGGGTAGTTTCCAGTTTGGATGGAATAGCGATAACCCTAGAGGGAAGATTAAAAGTGTCAAAGATTAAAAACATCATTTTAATTACAATGCCGATCTACAACTAGAACATTTACAGAATAGGACTACGCCTGTTTTCCAATTTTCCTATGTTATCTCTTTCTAGGCTGGTAGATACTTGTTGCTTTTTTGTTTATAATAGGATTATTTTTGCAACATCACGCTTAGTCGGATAAAATGTAAGGTGAACTGTTTTTGGCGGAATGCTTGATATTACAGTTATTGCTCTTACGCAATTGATGAAACCCATCAATTTAAATATTAGAAGGCAGAAGTGTCTATCAGCGCAGTATTTGGTGAGAAGATGAGAAGCTCAAGGGAGTATTATTACCACGTGAAGTGCAGGGAGTGCGGGTGGGAAGGGTATACTTTGCTCAGAGGTTATCACGGTGGTGGCTATCTTTATTTGGAATGTGAGAGGTGTGGTGCTAGGAATTTGTATTTGAATCCTCCGTCGAGGAAGGATGTTATCTTCATTGGCGGAACGGCGATCCACGATTTTGCTCATGCGATCGGGATGGCGGTGAGGGGCGGTTGGGATCGAATTAGTGCTCAACCCATGTCTAGGAAGATTGTGTTGGGCGGTGGCATTACGATTGCCTTAGTGTTTCTGGTCTGCTTGATGATGTTTAGGGAGTACACCTTACACTTTCTGATTGCTGGTGCGGGTACGATTGCCAGTGCTTTGGCGCTGGCTCTCCGGAGGGGAGAATAGATTACTTGAGGAAGAAGAGGAGAACATTCAATTTTCTTAAGCGCACGTTCGTTCGCAACCATTCGTATTCGTTTACCTAGGTTTTCCGGATGCCGAAAAATTTAACGATTTAGTGCGTCATTTTGGGCCTAAGGTTAAATTTGCATGCTAAGGGGCAGATGCGACGTATTGGAGGAGGTTATTATGGGAGGGCAGATACTTGATGCGCATTATGCGAATGTTATTTTTGTCCACCTAATTGTGGTTGATTAACCTCTGAACGTTGGTGGCAGGTATGAAGGCGGCAGTTTTAAGTGCTCTTCTTTTGTTTTACTGCTTGTTTTGTGAAATTTAGCAACCATTCTACATGTCGTATATCCATTCTAACCTTGTCTATACTATATTTTGCTTCGTGAAACCCCCATACATGAATATCGTAAGCTACGCCCCATACATACTCGATTTTGGGCTCATTAAGCTTCTCGGCCAATGTTCTTGCGGTACTTCCAAGAAGCCACGTCAACCATCTACCTCTCTTGCGAACTTCTTCGAGTTCCGGGACCTTATGGTACTCAGCCAACGCCTTGATACATTCCTCAACGACTTTATACATTTTTTCAGAAGATTGTACGGCATCGCCCTTGTCTAGGTAATTTTTAGCTTCGCTCAAGTACTTCTCAGCCAATTCAATACGAGATTCGATAATAGTTTCGGGGTTAAGCTCATCGTATAGTGCGGAAATTATTATATCTACTATGTTTAGGCCTTTACTTTCAACTTCCCTAATGAGCTTCTCCGAGATATACGAAGCCATATTCAACCCGCCTTAAGCTATTAACAGTTTTTCGAGATGTGTTTTCCAGTAATCTATAAACCTCTTAGCCGAACGATGCTGAACGATCTTACTAGTTCATTTACGTGCTGAACTCCTTAATCTATTTACTCTACTCTCCATCATCTATGCTTTTACAATCCACGCCTTTCATACTCCGATACCGTGTCCAAGTACTGAAAGTTTACACCACATCTCTGCATATAGCTTTTTAGTTCTGTAAGAGCCCACCAAAAGGTTGTCACTTGTCAAGCTAACGATTACTATGACAGATGGGGCGAAAAGTAGAAGGGCGCGGCTGGCACCATAATACCGTGAACAAACTGGCAGGAGGAAACACGTGATGCCCGGTCGCGCCCATTACTACTGTTGTGGTGGTACTTCTGAAATTTTTTGATGAATGGACATTTATAGTTTATCCCACCACTTGCGTCACCTCTCACCCCTGCGACTAAACGTGCGCTGGCGGGCGGCCGCATAAACCCTTCGATTTCTCCGAGAAGAAGTTTCAGAAGTACTAAATAAGTATAAGCCTTGATAGATTGGGACACAGATGTATCAATCAATAGATTTAGGGAGAACTTATCTCCAAGACAAAGCCTGAGATTATTACTGGACTCGGGATCTCTTTACCCAATTTTATCGATATTTTAAACGTTAAGACCTATCAATTTCTTCTGGCGATAGGGCCCGAACTTTTTAATTCAATCCTCTAGTGGCATTCCAGGCGCGCTGATTTTCACATCTTTGACGTAGTAAAAGTCCAAATCGATCGTATACAGAACATTTACGTCCTAGTTTCGCCGTGGCCAGTATTATCGAGTCGGTCAGTGCCGGCCATTTTCCTTCAGGAGTTCTTATATTGGAATGATATCTCGCGGAAAGGGATACAACATCCTTATCGACATTTCTCACCCTAATATCGAATCAATCTAGCCTCTGTACGATATATGGGCGAGAGTTGAGGAAATGCCCGAATGGGTGGAGGCTCTTGAAATGTAGTAGTTGCAGAGCGGAATTTAACCGGGACATTATTGCCATATATAATCTGTATAGGAAAAATCAGGATGCGGAGAGCCGTTCCCACCATGCTCCTACATTCAACTCTCATTTTGATACTTCCCTTTGAAACGAAATAAATTGGATATCATAAGTATACAGGCTTATAAGTAGATTAGTTTACATATCTACATGGTGACAGCGTATGAGCACTACTATTAGGATCTCATTAGGGGACAAAAAACGTCTTGCTATATTTGCAAGAAGAGTAAATGCTAAAAGCCTAGCAGAAGCTCTCAGAATAGCTCTCTTAATGGCCGAGGAAAAACTTGATGAGTTTAAGGGAAATGTAGAAGCTTTAAAAGAACTTTTAAAAAACGCGAGACACATTGGCGGCAGAACATCAGAGAGAGTAGATGAGGAGCTTGCTAACATAATATACAGGGAGAGCAGGGAAGAATGAGCATTTTCATAGATACTGGTGTCTTTTACGCCCTACTTGACCAAGGCGATATAAATCACATGGACGCTCTGGCCATAATGACCCATGCCCTTGAAGGGAAATTCGGTCGAGTGTTCACGACCGACTATGTGATTCTGGAAACAACACTGCTTCTTAAGGCAAGAATTAATTCTAGAGCAGTTGAAGCTTTTTTGAACTTTCTTGAGAAAAGTGGAATAACCACCATCGTGATTGATGAAAAAACATTCAGGAAGGCTTTAGAACTTGTAAGAAAACGCCCTGAAATCTTAAGTTTGTGCGATGCCGCCACGCTGTCCATCATAGAAGATTGGAACGTCAAAAACTTAGCTACCTTTAACCTGAGAAGCTTCAGGAACCTGACAATAAATATCATAGGAAAGGGATACTTCAACGCACTACCCGATAGCGAAAAGAAAAGAATAAAATTTCTGATCAAGAAGTGAAATTTATAGCTCAACCCATCAAAAAATTGCCTCTATTTTACCGTTTGTCCTATCGCATTATTTTGTTTGAAACTGTAATGTATAGTATCGGCGGTAGGGACTTCCACCTCACCCATAGGGAGTTTTGGTATCCCATGGGGTCATGGGTGGCGGTCGAGCCCAACGGCACGGGGCTTGAAGCGTAGCTCCCATCGCCCACGTGCCCACGGGGGCCATCAACACATCCCACTTTAAATGTATCGCTCGAACGGAATGATACAAGACGATACAAAAAGTTACGGTCTAATGCTTCAGCCCATAGACCCTTCCCTTTACTTTTGTAAAATTATGAAACAGCCTCATTTGTTAAATGAAGAATAAGAGAAGAAGAGAAAAAATTATGGAAGTATTTTGTTGGCTAGTGCAGGTTCATGGCCGGGGTAGATGAGGTCCCTTTTTGATGCTGTTTTTAACGCCTTCCAAGAACTATCAAACCATTCAGTCAGGTCTACGTGGATAGCTGGTGGCATGAATGGCAAATCGGGTCTTGGCGTGACTTTTACCTCTGCCCCCGTCAGATCGGTGGCTTTTTCGGTTGCGGGATTTAAGTTGAAGTATGTGTAGAAGTGATCACTGGCAAGAAGTGCGGTTCCCTTTTCTGTACTTACAGCAACTCCTTGCAACCCTTTCGTATGGCCGGGAAGCAATACCAATTTTATTCCTTCTAAAACTTCGTAATCGCCGTCGACGATTATCAAGTCCATTTTTTCAAGGGGTTCGAATAACTTTCTATCGTATACTGCCCTTGCTGTGGGGATGGGGTCGAAGGCGAATTTCCACTCTCTCTTCTGAACATAAATCTTTGCGTTCTTGAAGAGCGTAGCACACGCTATGTGGTCAAAGTGCAAGTGCGTTAATATGAGAATATCGATGTCTTCGGGTTTCACACCAACTGCTGAGAGGGCCTCTAGAAGGCCTTTCTCACCGCCGCCCTTTATTGGGAACCCGTGAACTAGGCCGTCGGGACCGGGTGCCTCTACACCCGCATCTACCAGTATCTTTTCTTTTGCTCCTTCAATATACCAGATGTATACGGGAGCCGTGAAAAAGGTTCGCATATCGCCAAGCGGGATTGCAACACCAAGGGGTGCCGTTATTTGGGCCTGCACTAGAGGCCTTATGCGATAACTCATGGTTGGGGTCACCACCTTTTATTTTTCACCCGTTTTGGCCGCTGCCTTTTTTCTCTCCTCCTCTTGGAGCACCCTCCATAAGATCTTACCCGCTCCGCTTTTCGGCAGAGAATCGACGAATTCTATGATACGTGGGTACTCATACGCCGCCATGCGTTGTTTTGCCCATTCAATTATCTCCTCAGGCTTAACCTTACCCTTATACTCCGGTTTGAGAACAATGTACGCCTTGACCTCCTCACCAACTCTGGGATCCGGAGTTCCAACGACACATGCTTCTTGGATCGCAGGATGCTGATAGAGTTTCAATTCAACGCTAGTAGGCCAGACTTTGAAGCCAGCTCTGTTTATCATTCTCTTCAGTCTGTCAACTATGAAGAAGTAGCCCTCTTCATCCATGTACCCAACATCACCCGTCCTGAAGTACGACTTTCCGTCTATTTCTATAAACGCCTCCTTGGTGGCCTCCGGCTTCTTCCAGTAGCCCTTGAATACGCTAGGTCCTCTCAGCACGATTTCGCCTTGTTGACCTGGTGGGAGCACCTTTCCCGTCTCGGGATCTATTATTAGAGCGTCCACGCCGAAATGCGGGATTCCCAAGCATTGAAGTTTAGGCCTATGTGGGGGGTTTACATGAGTTTGGGAGATCGTCTCGGTAAGTCCGTACCCTTCCACGTACTTAAGTCCGGTGAGTTCTTCGAGTTTTTTAGCAACGGCTTCTGGCATTGGGGCTCCTCCGCCACCAACAAGAACCAACGAACTAAGGTCTCTCTTCTCTATTCCAGGAGTGGCTAGTAGATCTACAACCATAGTTGAGATATTCACCCAATGGGTAATCTTGTACTTTTCTATCGCGTCAAGAGCCGCCTCTTTATCCCACATTGAAAATAGAACTATTGTACCACCGGCGTAAAGTGGCGCATTTAGTGAATGAATGAGGCCGGTCACATGAAACAGCGGCAATACTGTGAGATGAACTGCTGACGGGCATGCAGAAAACCATGTCGCCGAGCCAAGTGTGGTTGCCCATACGGTGCTGTGGGTGTGTATACAGCCTTTTGGTGTTCCTGTTGTGCCAGCCGTGTACGGTATCATCGCAATATCTTCATGCGATACTTCAACTGGAGGAGGAGTCCTTTTCTCCTTAAAGATTTCACTCCACTTTATGACTCCCTCGGGAATTTCAGGTTCTTTTAGCATTAATGGGTGCACCCTTATTTCAGGCTCCTTCGGCAAGTAATCTTTGAACTGTCCGACTATAACGTGCTCCACGGGGCTTTCTTCTTTGACATTAAGCACTCTCCGCGCGAATAGGGAAAGGGTGACTACTACTTTTGCTTCACTATCCTTAAGTATGTATAGGAGTTCATCCTCCACAAGGAGCGGGTTGATCGGGACAACTACGGCATTCGCCCTCAAAATTCCATAGTACGCAATCACCCAGTGTGGAGAATTCGGCATGTAAATTGCAACTTTATCTCCTTTCTTAATACCGAGTTCTTTAAGATAGCCCGCGAAATTCAGTATACTGTCCCACAGCTCACTATAGGTTATTCTGGTGCCGTAATAGATTATTGCGGTCTTATCGGGATACCTTTGCGCGGATACTTCGACTATATTGAACAATGGGACTCTCGGGTAATCTAGAGTTTTAGGAATGCCTGGGGGCCAGAATTTAAACCACGGTCTATCCTTTGGTACTTCGAAGGACACCTCATATCTCCTCTCACAAAATTTTGAATTCTCCTAGTAATTAGTATTCTTGGTATCGAAAATATTATATAATTAACGAAAAAGAGTTCGCTGGGAAGTTGTCTTCTGTAAAGATGATGATTACCTATGACAAGTGACGGAAAGCAGAAGTGCATCTCTTCCGCTTTTCGGCGAGAGGGTGTGCATTATCTCGTAGATGCGGCAAGATGCAGAAATATTTGCTTTTCAGGTGAATGAGTGAGAATCAAGGAAGTCTTCTCAGTTTCCCGTGAGATTCACGATAGAATGCCTTATAAGGAGCTCATGGTCCATGTAGGAAACTTGATGGTAAGATTCTTTTTTACCTTCATGATGCCCGGTAAAGAGTGCAAATCCTTTTCTTATGGCCAATGACCTCTGCATGGATGCGTGGGTGATGTTACGTTACTGGATGGGGCGATGAGCAGTCGGAAGTTACACGAGGAATTGGAGTGACTTTTTCAATATTCGTGGGATTTTTCTACGGGTCGAAGAGCATGATTAAGGGGAAGATATCGTTCTGCTACCTGTTACATCATGTGTTTTCGATCATGGCGTAATGAGATTTCGAGAAACGGCGTTCATGTCATCGCATACGATTTGTGGAGGGAGTATCGCGGATTGGAAGGTCTTCTGCTGAGGGTGGGTAGAATTCGTTTATATCTGGATAAGGTTTCGTAAAATGAGTTTTTGAAATGCTATTTCAACATATTTGAGTAATTTAATACTTCACTTAAGAACGCCGAAAATCTTGGTAGAGGAAGTTTCTCTTATTTTGAGTTCATATCCTCTGTTTCTACTAAGATAGGGATGTTGTGGCGGTTCTGAACCTTCGGATGTGGGGCTCGGGGGTTTACCCCGAAGGGGGGACAAGCCCGAAAAGACGATGTGCCCCAAGGCTTATGTGGGCTTATCAACACCTACATAAGCCGAACCCCGCTTATGAGTACTAACGTTTTTTGGAAACAGCATTTTCCGCTAGGAAAAATTAAATTCGGTTCTTGCAAATTTGACATAGAAGAAACTCAAACCTAGGGTGTTGCGTCTTGAGAGGTGGCACGGAGAGTGGCGGAACGGAGATCTCCCTCAGGGCAATATATGAGGGAGGAGTGTTCAGGCCGCTACAGCAGGTCGATCTCCCCGATAAAACTCACGTTGTTATCACGGTAAAAGTTCCAAA
>Ga0180301_10002773_pt1 | contig 13785 bp, 18 predicted proteins | sample GuaBasSediGuay16_FD_121797 | JGI IMG/M metagenome (GOLD analysis project Ga0180301, IMG submission 121797) | Subseafloor sediment microbial communities from Guaymas Basin, Gulf of California, Mexico - Guay16, Core 4569-2, 12-15 cm | ecosystem: Environmental > Aquatic > Marine > Hydrothermal...
ATGCCTCTATCATGAGAGTCCTTTTCAACTATTCTGAGTTTTTCTTTTACAGAAAATTCTATGATTTTCTCCACATTCCTGAGTTCTCTCATAAGAAGCTCGTCGTTGAAATAGTTCAAACCTTTTCCAGATATCAGGCTCATCTTGAAAGCTTCTATTATACCTTCCTTGAGTCCTTCATCGCTCATTAAAAGTGGCGCTAGTAGGTCTATAACCACCAAATCAGGCATCTTGAAAGTTCCAAGTAAATTCTTCACTCCCTCGAAATTCACAGCGTTTTTCCCACCAATCGAAGCATCGACTTGTGCAAGAAGAGTTGTAGGATAGAGAAAAAGTTTAGTGCCCCTTTTAAAGGTCGATGCAACAAAGCCAGTGAAATCAGTCAGAGCTCCTCCTCCAACTCCCGTAACGACCTGTGATCGTGAAAATCCGATATCGCAGAGCATCCTGTAGGCTTCCAGAACATATTTCATGTCTTTTACATTCTCACCATCTGGAAAGATATGGGATTCCCCAAGAGATTCTCCATATATCTTCTGAACAGTGCGAGTTGTGAACACAACATCTCCTTTGATATCTTTAAGTGCCTTTCTTTCGATTAGCACTTTGTGAACAGAATCCATGATCGAAAGATTCTCTCTTTCCAACACTTTGTACAGAACCCTCGCACAGGTTTCCCAAATGTTCAATCCTGTCGATTCGACTGTGGTGAACTGTTTATAAAACTTCTCTCGTTGTCTCCAGATCGAAAATCTTTTCTTTTCCTCTCTCGGGCAATGGTCTATCATTCCCTTCTATTCTTTTTAAAAGTTCTTCAGGTTCCACCATCAGAGAGATGGTTTTGTGCTCTTTAAGAATCTCTCTATTCTCCTGATCCTTTATCACTCCACCGCCAGTGGCAACAACTAGATCTCCCTGCATCTCAACAACTCTTTTGAGGAGCTTTTTCTCTAACTTTCTAAAATACTCCTTACCCCGTTGTTTGAAAATATCCTTTATTCTCTTTCCTTCGGATTTTTCTATCCCTTCATTCATATCGATGAATTTGTATCCAAGGATGTTGGAAAGAAGTTTACCGATCGTACTCTTTCCAGATCCCATCATCCCAACAAGGAAAACCTTCACTTTCGAACCTTCTTTTGATACTCTCAAAGGAATCGTTTCCGAATCGTTCAAGGAAAGCTTCAGATATCACTATGGAAAGAGTGGATTCTCCGATGACACTCAGCGCTGGAACCACCGTCACATCAGATCTTATGTAAGGAGATGGTGCTTGCTTGAAGTTTTCATATCAACAGATTCGATACCTTTCCTCATGGTTGGTATCGGCTTTACAAAGACCGTTACAACGATATCTTCACCGTTTGTTATACCCCCTTCGATTCCTCCCGCGTTGTTCGTGGGTCTTCTTACTCTCCCATTCGATACGATTATCGGGTCGTGATACTCAGAGCCTCTGACCGAAGTATCGTCTCTTCCTATAATCAATCCCTTAACTGCCGGCAACGCCATGAAAACTTTTCCTATCCTTGAATCCAGTTTCTTGTACATACTCGAAAAACCTCCAAGACCTGCTGGAACACCTTTCGCTACAACTTTGAACGTTCCCCCAGCGTATCTCCTTCCTTCATGGCAGAATCTATCTCCCTCATCATTCCCTCGGACGCTTTCAGATAAGGAAATTGATATATTATTTAACGTGAACGTTTACTTAAACGTTTAAGTAAACGGTCAAGTTTAAAGAGAGGAGGTTTTATCATGAAGGTCAACAAAGTTTTAACGGTGATTTTGTTGATTGTCACTTTGTGTTTAACTTCGCCGCTCCAAAAATCTCCATAAGAGCGGCAACTTGGGATGTCCCTGAAGGTGTCAAATGGATCGAGGAAGTCTTCAAAAAGTATGAAGTGATAACCCCATTTGGTGGTGTGAAGAAGCTTTCGAAACCCTTTGAGGGGTGTGAGATAATAAACACTGGGAGGGGGAATATCATACACATCAAAAGAGAGGCGAGGTGATGATGGGAAGGAAATACACTACACTCAGGGATATAGCCCAATCTTCAAGAGTATCTATAACGACAGTTTACAAGGTTCTTCATGGTCATCCAGATATAAGTAAATCAACGAAGGAAAGGGTGTTGAAAGCCATAGAAGAGTTTGGTTTCATAGTCTTTGGAATATCGAATCCGTTCTACGAGTCAGTTATCCTTGGTATTACTCAGGTAGCTAAAGACAAAGGGTACGACCTTCTTATCGTTAACCTCCCTTACAACAGAAAAGAGGACATTGATAAGGCTATAGAAAATTTGATGATGAGACGAATAGAGGGAATCATAATAGCAGCGGATATAACCCAGCTCGATGAAAGGGATTTCAGAAGGTACAAGTTGAGGGAAAGAGCGATAACTTTTGGTTTGACCTTTCCCACAACGTTCATGGATGTTATAACACCAAACAACCTCAAAGGGGGTTACATCGCTACCAAGCATCTCATAGATATTGAGAGGAAGAAGATAGCGATACTCCATACATCAGATTTTGAAAAGGAAAGAAACATGAAGGAAAGATTTCAAGGTTATATCAAAGCTTTGAGAGACCATGGTATGAGCCCTGAGGAGGAACTGATCTTCGTGGAGAAAGAACCTTCTGGAAGAGCTAATTCGATGTTTGAAGCCTATGATCTGATAAGAAAAAAAGTCAGGGAAGTAGAATTCGTGCAATGTTCTGTTACAACGACGAATTAGCCTATGGCGTTATAGAAGCTTTAAAAGATGAAAATGTTAAGATACCAGAAGATGTTGCGATAGTTGGATATGATGATCTCGAATTTTCAAAACTCATATCACCATCTCTCACATCCGTGAAGTTCGACAGATATCATTTAGGATATAGAGCTGTTGAGATGTTGCTTGAAAGGTTAGAAAATCCATCGATGGAACCAAGATTAGAATTCGTTGATGTCGATCTTGTGATTAGGGAAAGCACAGTGGGGGTATGAAAATAATGTTGGATATGGATTCGAAAAAGATTCCTTTCTGTATCAGGGGATCATATTGGGCTATATCTCACATGACAAGGGATATCTGGAGAGATAAGTTGAAAGGGAGGAGAAAGGTCTTTATCTTAGGCATCTCCACGCATGTTCTATAAACCAGGAGATGATTTATTTCGATATACCCGGTGTACGGGAAGTGAAAGGTGGCGTCGGAAAGATCGATGCTTTAGGGGAAAATGGGAAGGTGAGCTTCACGTTCGATGGATTGGAATGTATCAGAATCCGGGGTGAAGGAGAGAACATAAGAATTCTCAGTACCTCAGAAGATGATGTATCCCTGTGGCTATCAAAAGATCATTTCCTTCTCAACTTTCCTAGATCTTGTTCACAAATTCATATCAAGATTCTGAAGGGGAAAGCGGAAGTTAAGCGTAAGTGGGATGGTATATCTTCTGGCAAGGTGAGTATGCACATAAAACCAGAGAGTGGTATCTTTGAGCCTGAAATTTTCGAAGAATCACCAGGATCTGGAGATTTTGAAAGAGCTGTGAGAAGAAACGAAGAAAATTTCAGAGATTTTCCGAAAAGATTCGACCTCCAAAAGGAAGGAAGAGTGAAAATCTCCGCTGCTTATCTTCTCTGGTCAAGTGCTGTTAGACCCTTTGGAAACATAAAAAGAAAAGCGGTCCTTATGTCGAAAAATTGGATGAACGCGGTTTGGAGTTGAGATCACGCTTTCAACGCTCTCGCGCTATCAAAAGCTCATCCAGAGCTTGCATGAGATCAATCGAAAATCATCTTCGACCATCAAAAAGAAGATGGAAAGATCCCAGATTTCGTCAACGATGCCATTTCTTATTGAGATTTCGTGAAACCTCCAATCCATGGGTGGATCTTATCGAAAATGAAGGAAAAGATAGACCTGGACACTGAACAGTTGAAAGAAGCATACGAATGGCTCTCCAGCTGGACTGAATGGTGGTTGAACTACATGGATTACGATGGAGATGGCGTTCCTCAATACAACCATGGAAACGATTCAGGATGGGACAACAGCACGGTGTTTTTGGAAGAACCCCCGATAGAAAGCCCCGACTTGTCATCATACCTCATACTTCAAATGGAGACACTAGCAGATTTAGCAAAGATCCTTGGAATGCGGGATTCATTTGAGAGATGGAAAGAGAAAGCTAAAATGCTTTTTCTGAGAATGAAAGATCATTTCTTCAGGAAAGGAAAGATCACAGCTGTGAAATCTGGAAGTCATGAGGTCATAAGCTCAAATAGTCTCCTTCCTTTCATGTCCATCCTCATCATGGATAGACTACCAGAAAAAAATCAGAGGATATATTACGAGTGAAATCGATGATTTCATCACACCGTTTGGTCTTGCGACCGAAAAACCCATGAGTGAGTATTACAAAAGCGATGGATACTGGAAAGGACCAACTTGGGCTCTACCAGTTCTCATGGTGTGCGAGGGTTTTAAAAAAGTCGGCCAACTGAATAAAGCAAGGGATATAGCAAATAGATTCCTCAAGACGGTTGAAAGGGAGGGATTTGCGGAAAATTTCGATTCCCTAAAAGGTGAAGGACTTAGAGACAGAACTCTAACATGGACTGCGAGTGTGTACCTTATCCTATTTGAAGAGTAACAGAAATCCTAACCCTGTATAGAATCCCCCTCTTGTAAATGCCATGTAACCTTTTCTCACCTTTTGAAAAATGTCGAAATCCTTCTTAGAAATCTTACTTTTGACGTACGTCTTAGGAATAATGAAATATAATGACATATCTAATAAAATATCCAGAAGTTGTGATAATTGATAAGGTTCTCCTAATATATTAAATCATTATGATAAAATTTTTTTGGGGTGAAAAGTCTTGAAACTGCTTGTTATCTTCTTGATTCAAATCGCCATATTTTGGGGAATCTACTTCATTGCAAAAGATAGAGTGTCACCTACAAACATAATACAAGTGACGGAGATAACATCCACTCACGTTCTGCTTCTGATGAACGCTTACCTTCTGAAAAATTTTAAAAAAGCTTTCCCCCACTCTCTCTTTGCGGTAATGGGATGCCTTTTTCTCTCCACAGGAGCTTCTGTTGATTTTATGTCCTATCACTCGAACTTCTTCAGGGAACTCGATCGAGGAAATGTTTTCCATAACGTTTTCCTCATGGGAGGTAGTTTCTTCTTTATACTAGGAAATCTTCTTCTGATAGAAAAGTTCAAAAAACAGAAAGAGATACTCTCGAAAGCGATTGAGGAGTCGGAGAAAATAGATGCGAGTTCCTCAGTGGAAGATATAGAGAAAATGAGAATGTGCTTTATGAAGGAAAAAGAAAGGGAAATCTCCGAGATTTTGAGGAAATACTACGATTCTCTGTATGAGAGGCACAAGTTGATAAAAACTTTGGAGAGGAGGTTTCTCTACGATACATTAACTGGTGTTTTGTCCAATGAGGGTCTAAAAAAATATATCGATGAACTGATAGAAAACAAAGAGAAGTTCTCAGTAGTGTTCATAGATCTTGATCGTTTGAAATCCGTTAACGATCGCTTTGGGCACGACATGGGAGACAGATTTCTGAAATATTTTGCAAAGAGACTTTCTGAGTTCTTCCGTGCAGAGGATAAGATAGGTAGATTAGGAGGAGATGAATTCCTGATTGTTCTTAGAAATTGCCCCAAGGAGATAGCTGAGAAAAAGATAGAAGAGGTGCTGAAAAACCTCCCCCCATTCTCACCTGAAGACGATCCCTCAATATCAATAAATGTTTCCTTCAGCTACGGTGTTGAAGAGTGGAAAGAGAATATGTCTCTCAGAGAAGTGATAAAAAGAGCGGATGAGAAAATGTACAGGATGAAGAGGTCACGTTTCGACGCATCTTGATTGAACACCGAGCTCTGAAAGGTGACGCATGAGCCTATCTTTTGTTTCCAGGAAAAATTCTTCACTCAAAGCGTATTCAAGACCTGATCTCTCGTATAGCTTTTTCACTTTCCAGATATAGTTCATCCTATCTATCAACACATAATCAACGATTTTATGGAGTTTTCTTGCAAGATTCTCTGGATTCATGGGAAGCATGGGGCCAACGAAAGCGTACGTTCTCATGCCTTCCTTCTTCAAGATTTCAAGAACCTTCAACCTTCTCTCTATGGAAGGAGCCCTTGGCTCGAAAATCCTCCTGATATCTTCCCTATCTGTAGTCACAGTCACGCCCAGTTCCAATTTTTTCATCTTTTTGAAAACATCAATATCTCTCAGTATAAGGGTGGATTTTGTCAATATAGACACTTCAATGTCAAGGAGAGGAAATTCAAGGAAGACTTCCAAACACTTTCTTGTGATTTTGTAGAAAGCTTCGACGGGTTGGTAGGGATCACACACTGTACTCAAAAATACTCTTTTCGGGCTTTTTCTCATAATCTCTTTCCTCAAAATCTCCGGTGCATTGATCTTAACTTCCACGAAATCTCCCCATTCCTCCTGGATTTTTCTGAATTTCCTAATGAAAGCTGCGTAGCAATAGGAGCATCCATGGAAACACCCCACGTATGGGTTAAGCGTGTAATCCGAGATCTTGGATCTTGTAAGAACACTCTTTACCTTCCTTTCATATATTTTCATATCTTCCCCTCGCTTCAGCTTAGCTCCTCTATTATTCTCCATCAAATTGGTAGAATATCAACCATGAAGGGGGGAATTTCGTGAAAATACTGGGATGGTTCTTCATGATCTTTTCCCTTCTCCTTGCGTTTTTTGGTATAGTTCTGATATTCGGTTTGGAAGAACAAGGAGCTTTGGCAGGAGGGATAGGTTTCATCGTCTTGGCCATTTCCATATTTTACTTGGGATGGAGAAGAGTTAGGAAAAGAGGTTAAGTCCGATGAATAGCACACTGAAAAGTCTCTTAGTAGTTCTTATAAGTCTAATAGCTTTTTGGATACTTTTACCTCTGAGTGTTGTGAAGGTTGGAAATTACCTCGTGCCGTATACCGTGCAGGTCCCAAAACCTTTAGGTGTCCTTATCGCATTTTCTGGTTTTCTTTTTGCGATGATCTCTTTCCTTCACTTTATGGTCGATGGTGAGGGATTTCCCATAAGTTTTTACACTCCCCCAGAAAACTTGTGAAATGTGGCCCTTACTCAATGTGCAGACATCCAATCTACCTTGGCTTTTTGGTATATCTTTTCGGATTATCGTTTCTGAAATCCAGTCTTGACAGTTTAATATCCTCATCAATATTTTCAGTTTTCACAGTTTTGTGGGCTGTTCTCTTTGAAGAAAAGAGACTGTTTGAAAGATTTGGAGAAAAGTATGAACGATACAAAAAAGAGGTTCCCGTATTCATATCCCAAAATTTCCCAAAAGATCGAAAGCTGCTCAACACCTCTTTTCCTAGTTTTGTACGTGATAGGACATCTCATTGTACCCTTCGTGTGGAAAATAGAGGTTGAAAAGGACTGGGATGTATCGGAAAAGGAGGTCATTTTCGTCTCAAATCACGTTACCTTCCTGGATTTTGCTCTTCTCATATACGCTGTGAAAAGATTCATGAATTTTCCAGTATCTTACATACAGTATATGTGGAACAAGTGGTTCTTCAAGATGATTGGAACCTCTCCCATAAAAAGGCATGAAGTCGACGTTGGTGCTATAAAAAAGATTTTGAAGATAATATCAGATGGAGGAAGGGTTGGGATATTTCCAGAGGGCGAAAGAAGTTGGGATGGTAGGTTTCTAGGATTCAAAAAGGGTGTTGAAAAACTTTTTGAAAGATCTCCAAATTTAGTCGGCGTGAGAATTGAAAAATTTCATCTCCTCTTCCCAAGATGGTCAGGGTTCTTCCACAAGGGAAAGATAAAAGTGATAGTGAGATGCTTTGAAAGTGTGAAAGAGCTTGAAAAGTTTCTGGAAACCCCTTCTGTTGGGCCAGATGACGTGTACAAGAATTACAAGGGAATAGAAAGATACATTTATCTGTGTCCAGAATGTGGGACTGTAGCTTCCATTCGATCAACCAAGGACGCGATCTTCCGCGAAAAATGTGGTTTTCGTATGGAGAAACCAACAGTGAGCTTTGGAAAATACACGATGAAGCTAGAAAAAGGATCCCATTGTATATCACCAATAAAGTGGAGGAGCTGGATTCTCTTGGGAAGAAATCTGTGAAAGAAGTTATCCTGAGGTTTGAAAAAGATAGGATACTTGCAAGTGAAAGGGAAATACTCGTGACTGATATAAAATCTGTTCTTCTCGAAGGAAGGGATAAGATATTCTTTTTCACGGGAAATGAGATCTTTGGTTTTAAATTTTGAAAAGAACCAGTGTATTGATGTGGAAAGAGCTGATTGAGGATGTTAGATCAAAAATGAAAAGACCACGACCAGAGCTATCAAGCTGATGATGGTGTGAAGAGAGAGTGTGTTCAAAACGTACTGCATATCTCTTTGGTTCTCTTCTCTTATGAACAAGGGCATTATGAAAGGTGGGGGAAGCACCATCATTGTGATGACGGCACGTTTAAAACCAATATCGAATCCAAACAGCTTTATAACGAGAAATTCTCCTGCAATCAGGGCAATCGGAATAGAGATACCAAGTCTTATTGCTATCGTTTTGAGAGCATCCTTCACATTTCTTCCTGAAAATTTTATGTCATAACCTATTATAAGGCATATTAGAGGAACGACCAGAGATCCTAGATACTTGAGGGTTTGATAAATGGAAGATAGTATGTAATTGCTTTCAATATTTTTGAAAACACCAAGGCTTCCAAGAACCAATCCTCCAAAGACTCCTATTATCGGAGGGGATGTTATAAAAGATAGCAGAAAACTCGTTTTTTTACTCCTTTGCTCGAGTTTTAGCATCAATCCCACGAAAACTGAAAATATGAAGGTGACGTGTCCAAAATCTATCAGAGCGAATTCATACAACTTGTCCACACCAAAAACAACGGTATAGACAGAGTAACCAACCATTCCTGCTTCAAAACCTGTCATCAGCACAGGAAAATAAGGTTAACCTATCCTGAAGTACTTTTTGAGGATATTTCCTATGAAAAGTAGAAGAACACAGATCGAGAACATCATAATGAACAGTAGAAGATACTTCAATTTGAAACTGACGGTGGAGAATGCCGTAAACAGGAGCGAAGGAAGACCTATGTTGATAACGAGTTTTTTCAGCGAATCGATGGTACTTTCTCTGAAAAATTTTAACTTTCTGAGAAGGTATCCAAGAGTTATCATCAGAAATACCGGCAGTAGCTTCGATACTATCAGTAAAGATTTTTCCATCTTTCAACACCTCTTCACCTGATCAGTTGACGTATCTCATCGATTACAAAATGAGAGAAGTCCTCGAGGATCTCCATTTCCTCCAAAAGGTCAAGGATGGTGTACCTTTCCCTAATGGAGTTTGAAAAGATCACAACTTTTCTGAAAAATTCTAAATCAAGCTTGGAAAAGAGTTCTCCAAGATTCAGGAGTCTGAGGTGCTCCATTAGAACATCCTTGAATTCCAGATAGATTGGTAGAATCACATTTTTCAAAGAAGCAAGATCCACAGTCCTTTTCTTTATCTTTTTCTCATGTATTTTCAGAAATTCCCTTGCCTTTTCACCAAAGGTTTCAAACAAGAATTTCTCCCTGTCTTGCCGCGATATTTCAAATTTTTTCATTGGGATATTCTCCAGTATTACCTCATAAGCTTTCAATGAAACGAACGTTCCCATAGCAACCTGAAGGCCATGAAGCATGGGGATCTTTCCGTTCATCTCATAGTACATTTCCAGAAAATGAGAAATTATATGTTCGGCTCCAGACGCCGGCCTTGAGCTTCCAACTATGACCATCGTGATTCCTGAAAGCAGCAGCGTATCGACAAGGTACCTGAAAGATTTTCTATCTCTTTTGAGGATATTTCCTGTTCTCTGCAGCATCTTTTTCAAGAGATCCTTCATCAACTCCCACACGAAGTTACATATGTATTCGTCGTTCAAGAAATTTGATAAAACCCAGTCCAAACGTGCTATAACCTTTGCTCCCATATCGCCAAGTCCTGCCCTTATAAGATCAGTAGGAGCTTTTGTTAAAACATCCATATCGATAACGACACGTTTTGGAGGAATAGCTTTCAGGGTCCTTTTGATACCATTCTCAATTACAGCAGAAACTGAAGAAGTATAAGCATCCACCGAAGGAGCTGTGGGGAAACAAGAGAAATTCCTACCGGTGAGGAAAGAAGCGTACCTTGTGATATCAGTTAAACTCCCTGATCCTACCGATACAAGGTCCCTTCCTTTCTTCAGTGATTTCAAGACCTCTTCCACTCGCTCCATCGTTGCAAGAACTCTTTCACTGCCGTTTAACATGATAACCCTTTCCCCTGGTACGTTGACCAGGGGAAAGGTGTTGCTATCAACTATGAACATTTCATCTTCGAAGAAATTTCCAAGGTCTTTCGATATACCATCTTCAAACACGAAATCTATCTTGGGAATGACATGTACTCTTCCACATTCACATTCTATAGTTTTTCCCAGTATTTCCTCAAACAATTTTCACACCTCAAAGTCTCCACATCAGCTCTTTGGTTTTTTCATAGAGCTCTCTAAACATCTCATAATAGGTATCGTAGATCTTTTTGTTTTTAGGATCAGGTTCTACAGGCTCTTTGTATTTAACCCACTCCTTTATCCTCTCGGGTTTATCTATTATCCCCGTTCCAAGCCCTGCAAGGAACGCGTCTCCAAAGGGTGCTTCCACCAAGCTTGCGACTTGTCTCATCTTGTACCCCGTAACATCCGCAAATATTTTGACCCAAACGGATGATTTCGATACCCCTCCAACTATCCAGCATTCATCGTTCAGTTTGAGGCCAGCTTTCAAGCCTTCCTCCATGTTGTGTCTTAAGGCGTAGGCTCCACCCTCCATCAACGCTCTATAAAGATGGGCTCTTGTGTGATACAGTGTGACACCGAAGAACACACCCTTTGCTTTGGGATCCCAGATGGGAGATCTTTCACCCATGAAATATGGGAGAACTATGATTCCTTCACTCCCTGCAGGGATGTTTTCAACTTCTTTATCAAAAAGTTGATAAGGCGACATACTGGTTCTTTCTCCAACAACACTCTCAGATTCACCAAATTGCTCTTTAAACCATCTGGCAAGAGCCCCGGTTGTTGCGGATCCTCCAAAGGTGTATATCCTTTCTGTGTCGTGAACTACGTTTGGATAACTCACCAAACCAAATGGGAGGTTTTTCGCGTCGTGAACCGTTCCCCAGCAAGTCGATGTTCCAACCATAGCGACATGTTCTCCTTCTTCCAGAGCGCCAGCCGAAAGTTGGGCAACTGGGGCATCTATTCCTCCTGCAACCACGGGTGTTCCTTCAAGGAGCCCACAGAGATCAGAAGCCTCTTTCTTCACTTTGCCAACTACATCAGAAGATTTTACAATTCTCTCCGGTAGGTACTCTATGGGAATTCCAAGGATTTTACACATCTCCTCTGACCAGGTTAGTTTTCTTATGTCGAAAACACCCCCTAAATTCCCAGCGGATGAGTAATCTATCGCGAGCTCTCCTGTCATCTGGTATATGACGTAATCCTTGGGCGTTACGAACTTATATATCTTCTTCCACACCTCAGGTTCGTTATTTCTTATCCACATCATTTTGGTGAATCCGTAATATGAGTCAACGTAGTTTCCTGTTATCTCGAAAATCTTTTCCTTTGGAATGTTTTTCTTAACCCATTCTGTCTCTTCAACTGCCCTTCTATCCATCCATATCAAACAAGGTCTTATAGGCTCCATATTCTTATCAACTGGAATACCGGATCCTCCATAGAGTCCACTTATGGCAATCCCAGCTATTTCCTTCTTGTTTACTCCTGATTTTTCGACGACTTCTTTCACCGTTTCATACACAGCCTTCACCCATACATCTGGCCATTGCTCTGCCCATGAGGGTTTGGGGGTTATGACATCGTACTCTCTCGTTGCTTCGGCAATGACGTTTCCTTTTTCATCCACCATAACGGATTTGGTACCCTGTGTTCCTATATCACTTCCTATCAGATACATTCGAACCCCCCTCCTTCTGTCACTATATATTCTCTGCTTCTCCTCTGAGCCACGCTCTTATTTCTTCCTCACTTGGCTCACCTGGATCAAATTTTACACCTTCCATGTATTTAACTGCTTCGTAAATGACTGGGGCTATTTTCTCATGAACTCCCGCCACATGATGGATGTATGGGCCATATATTATCTTTTCTTCGATCTTTGGCCAATTTTTGAATTCAACCCACAAATACGTTCCTTTATTGTAGGGGCCCGTAGTTCCTTTAGCATGAGATACGAACAGACTGTATTCTCCATGATCTCCATCGAATCTCAGAATACTTATATCCCCTCCAACTATCTCCCATTCTGATACTCCCGGGCTATGACTTTCAAGGATGAAATGTCTTCCGACTTTTGGCTTTCCCTTTGCGAGTGAGAGCGGAAATGGCCCACAGTGCCACAAAAGCTCTGCGTTATCATTTTGAGGATGTCTGATTGTAAGATCTGCTAAGAACGCTGGTTTACTGTAAAGTGTTGCAGATTGTGCAAGGGCCATACTAATGGCCCCATGAACATCCGTTTCACACGCCACAGGAAGTCCTTCATCAGAGAGGAGAGAGTGAGCAAAACACGGCATTATCCCAAAAGCTTTCTGAAGGGCCGTCCAACATTGTATGGCTATTGCCGTTAAGTTCCACTCATTTGCCCAATTTTTCACGGCAACCTTGAGAGCAAGAACCTTTTTGAAGTTTTCTTCTCCAACTTCCGAAAAATCCACTTTTTCTTTCAGTTTCTCAAATTCTTCCCTGACTTCTTTCGAATCGAGCATTTTCTGAGCGCCATCCACGATGTCAACCAAGGTCGTTGGGACAAGCTCTATTCCAAATCTCTCAACGAGCTCTCCCTCGTTGTGTATGACAGTCCAGAAGTCCCTTGGTCTTGTACTTATAACACCAACTCTCATTTTTCTGAAAGTTTTAACGACAGAAGCCGCTTTTATAAAATTCTTGAACCCTCTCTCGAACACAGAATCATCAACTGAGGTGTTGATTATGTAGGTGAACTTCACTCCGAATCTTCTCAAAACCTTACTCGTTGCGAAGAGACCGCACTGTGTATCTCGAAGCCTTGTACCATCTGGAAGAGGAGCCTCATCCCTTGGCCCCCAGAGAAGAACAGGTACATTCAAAGCTCTTGCCAACTTCGCCACAGCATCTTCAGTCCCGAAGTTAACGTGAGGAACGAAAAGAGCGTCGACCTTCTCTGACATGAATTTTTCAACGACCTTTGGAACATCCCTCTCATCAAAGAGGAGTCCCTCTTCATTCAGCCAATCAAGCCCAACGAAGTCAATTTTCCATTCTCTCAATTTATTCTCTATAAGCTCTTTTTGCTTCAAGGCATCTTCCCTGCTGAAGACGTTTCTCCTTGTCGGTGCGAAACCAAGTTTCACCTTCACTCTGGATCACCTCCGTTTATCCTTTTACAGCCCCGAATGTAAGGCCTCTTATGAGGTATCTTTGCATGAGTATAGCAAAGATAATGACTGGAAGCATCGTGACGATACCAGCAGCAGAGAGTGGTCCCCATGCAACCCTCCAACCTGTTATGTACCTTCCGAGGAATATCGGAAGGGTCTGGGCTCTTGAGTCGTTCGTTAGAACCAGAGCCAGTAGAAGCTCGCCCCAACTCTGTATG
>Ga0180301_10002774_pt1 | contig 13785 bp, 12 predicted proteins | sample GuaBasSediGuay16_FD_121797 | JGI IMG/M metagenome (GOLD analysis project Ga0180301, IMG submission 121797) | Subseafloor sediment microbial communities from Guaymas Basin, Gulf of California, Mexico - Guay16, Core 4569-2, 12-15 cm | ecosystem: Environmental > Aquatic > Marine > Hydrothermal...
GGAGTGTGAGTGCTACCCTGCTTTCAGGGGTAAATATTCCCTTGCTCGTCGGATTTGCCACATCCACTATAAATCGCTCTGTAAAATTTTTTACATCAATATGATATCTAACTACAGGCCCGGCATAACTGTACTTTACTACGAAAGAAAGCTTTGTACCTATGGCGGTGGTCCATCAGTCTTCTAGCTGGGGGACACACTGCAGGCTATGCCCGCTGGCTTTCTTTTGGAGCAAACAACCACCTAAGTAGTTTCCGCTTAAGCGGAAACTACTTAGCCCTTGCAGGGCTAGCAAAGCCTCAGGCTTTGCCGGTGGTTGTTTGCTCGTACCGGGAATAGTTTCCGGATGGATTCTTATGGCCACCATGTTCTTCCCGGAGCTCTCTCTTTCTGCAGTCCTCTCAAGACCCGGTACAGAGGTTCTGGCCGTGCAGATTATACGTTTTGCCGAAGATGGTCTGTGGGGCAGACGTCTGCACTTGGGATTATCATGATATTCTTCTCCACTCTGATGGTGGGAGTGGTTACTTTGATAGGAATGAAATTACAGCCCGTTGAGAAAGAAATAAAACCTACCACCCTTGACCGGTAGCAATGCTCTCTTTATAATCCCTACAGTCTGGAATAATTGTTAACAGGGGTTACAGTGTATGAGTATCAGGGTAAGGTATGCTCCCTCCCCTACAGGTTTACAGCATATCGGGGGGGTAAGAACGGCACTTTTTAACTACTTTTTTGCCAGAGCCAATAAGGGTAAATTCATACTCAGAGTGGAAGATACGGACCGGGCAAGGTACAGCAAGGAAGCACTGGATGATTTGTTTGAGACTATGCACTGGCTGGGTATTAGCTGGGATGAGGGCCCCGGGGTTGGGGGAGATTACGGGCCCTATTTTCAGTCTCAGAGACTTCATGTCTATCGTGAACATGCAGAAAAACTAATTCAAAGGGGAGAAGCGTACTACTGTTTTTGCCCTCCAGAGAGGCTTAAAAGATTGAGGGAAGAACAGCAGAAAAAGAAAGAAAGCATAGGTTACGACCGGTTCTGCCGGGATTTGCCCCAAGAAGAGGTATCCCGGAAAATAAAAGAGCAGATTCCCCATGTTATTCGTTTAAAAGTACCCCTCGAGGGAGAGACCCTATTCTACGATAAACTGCTGGGAGAGATAAAAAAGAAAAACAGGGATCTACCTTCCGACCCGGTACTGCTCAAATCGGACGGATATCCCACCTATCATCTTGCCAATGTAGTTGATGACCACCTGATGGGAATCTCTCATATTCTTAGAGCCCAGGAGTGGCTTCCTTCTGTACCCATCCATATTCACATATACCGAGCCTTCGGCTGGGAACCTCCTTTTTTCTGCCACGTTCCCATGGTGATGGGGAAGGACGGGCAGAAACTTTCCAAAAGGCATGGTTCAACCAGCATAAGAGAGTTCCGCGAGCAGGGTTATCTACCCGAAGCACTGATAAACTATATCTCACTTGTGGGATGGTCCTACGATGATTCCAGGGAGTTTTTTTCAAAGGAAGAACTGGAGAGGCTTTTCACTCTTGATAGGCTTAACAAAGCACCGGGGGTGTTCGATTACAAAAAGCTCGATTGGTTTAACGGTCAATACATAAGGATGAAAGACGATGAGGAGCTTAAGGCGCTCGTACTTCCCTATCTTCTAAAAGATGGGCTTTTATCCAATCCTCCCACCGAACGGGAGTTAAAGATTGTGGATGGAATGATTCCATTAGTTAAAGAGAGGCTTAAAAAGCTATCCGAAATATCGGGAATGGTTAAATTTCTCTTTGTTGAAATTGATCAATATAGTAAGGAGGATATAATTCCTAAAAAGATGAATGCTGAAACCACCATCAGAGTACTTAAAGAAGGACGAAAACTAATAGAAGAGTTCCCGAAGCATACAGACGAGGAGAACGAAGAGTTGATAAGAAGAAAAGCCGAAGAGATGGGGATGAAAGTAGGCTCTTTTATGATGCCCATAAGAGTAGCAATAACCGGAAGCACGGTATCTCCTCCGCTTCTGGGTTCCATACGATTGCTTGGTACGGAAAAGGCTGTTAAAAGAATAAGCGGTGTAATAGAGGTTTTAAAAAAAGCCGTTTAATTAGAGGTTTCATGTAATTCTAGATTTTAATTTATCTTTTAATTTATCAAGGAAGGCAGGTTATGGCGAGACAGATGACTCAAATCACCATGGAAGAGCTTGTTTCTCTATGCAAAAGAAGGGGGTTTGTCTTTCAATCGAGCGAAATATATGGGGGATTAAGCTCGGCGTGGGATTACGGCCCCATGGGGGTGGAACTTAAAAACAATATACGGGACTTCTGGTGGCGAGAGATGACACAGTACTACGATAATATAGTGGGACTCGATGCTGCCATTCTCATGCATCCGCGAGTCTGGGAGGCTTCCGGACATGTAGAAAGCTTTACCGACCCCCTTGTGGATTGTAAGGGCTGTAAACAGAGGTTTCGTGAGGACAATGTACTCGAAGAAAATCGAGTATCCCGTACCTGCCCGGAATGCGGAGGTGAACTCACCGAGCCGAGGCAGTTTAACCTCATGTTTAAGACTCATATAGGACCGGTGGAGGATGCAGGTTCCATTGTCTATCTTCGCCCTGAAACTGCACAGGGGATATATGTGAATTATAAAAATGTCATGCAAACCAGTCGGTTGAAAATCCCCTTCGGCATAGCCCAAATCGGCAAGGCCTTTAGAAACGAAATAACTACCAAGAACTTTATTTTCAGAACCTGTGAGTTTGAGCAGATGGAGATGCAGTATTTTGTCAAACCGGGGGAGGATCAGAAGTGGTTTGAATACTGGAAGGAGCAGAGATGGGAGTTTTACAGGAAGATAGGAATCAGAGAAAAGAAAATGCGCTATCACCAGCATGGCCCCGATGAGCTCGCCCACTATGCGAAGGTAGCCTTTGATATTCAGTATGAGTTTCCCTTCGGGTGGAAAGAACTCGAAGGTATACACAACCGAACGGATTACGATTTGAGAAGACACACGGAGTATTCCGGAAAGGATCTATCCTATCTGGATGATGTTACAAGAGAGCGTTACATCCCCTACATAATCGAAACATCGGCCGGCTTAACCCGCACTGTATTAACAGTTCTCTCCGATGCCTGGGAGGAGGAGAAGCTTGAAGATGGAGAGACCAGGTCTGTGATGCATTTTCATCCGGAGATTGCACCGATTACCGTGGGAGTTTTCCCGCTGGTAAAGAAAGATGGCCTTCCCGAAATCGCGAAAGAAATAGAACAGAAGTTAAGGGTGGACTTTACAACATTCTACGACCAAAGTGGTGCCATAGGTCGAAGATACAGGCGTCAGGATGAAATAGGTACCCCCTACTGCGTAACCGTTGACTATCAGACAAGGGAGGACCGTACCGTAACCATAAGGTTCAGAGACAGCATGGATCAGATTAGAGTTAGAATAGAAGATATAGCCACAAGGATAAAACAGGAGATTGCCACTTACAGGAGGGTTGAATGAGAGACGGTTTGGAAGTTTTAGAAGAGAGGGGTTTTGTTAAACAATGTACAGATCTTGAAGCACTCCGTAACCGCCTTCATACAGAAGAGGTAACTTTTTACTGCGGATTTGATCCCACTCATTCCAGTCTCCATGCAGGCCATCTTATTCCCCTGTTTGCAATGGCTCATCTGGCCAGAGCAGGACACAGGGCCATAGCTCTGGTGGGAGGAGGTACTGCCCGCATTGGAGACCCTTCCGGTAAAACCGAGATGAGGCAGATGCTTTCTGTGGAAGAGATTAAGAGTAATGCACAATCAATCAGAGAGCAGATATCGAGGTTTATTGATTTTAAAAAAGGCAAGGCTATTCTGGAGGATAATGCTAAATGGCTTGCCAATCTTAACTATATCGATTTTCTAAGAGATATAGGCAGGCATTTTTCCGTAAACAGGATGCTCAGTTATGAAACATACAAAGCGAGACTTGAAACAGGGCTTACTTTCATAGAGTTTAACTATCAACTTCTCCAGGCTTACGATTTTCTGGTTCTGTTTAAAAAGTACGGGTGCAGACTCCAGATAGGCGGTGATGACCAGTGGGGAAATATAGTTGCCGGAATGGATCTTATCAGAAGGGTAGAGGGGGAGGAGGCCTACGGGCTGACCTTTCCTCTGGTAACCCGTGCCGACGGCAAGAAGATGGGAAAAACCGAGGAAGGTGCACTCTTTCTTAATTCAAACTTTACAACTGCATACGAGTTCTACCAGTACTGGAGGAATGTGCCCGATCAGGATGTTGAGAGATTTCTGCTTTTATATACATTTCTTCCGGTTGAGGAGATAGGCAAACTGGGGAAACTTAAAGACAAAGAAATCAACTTCGCCAAAGAAAAGCTCGCATTCGAGATTACAAAAATCGTGCACGGAGAGGAGAAGGCAAATAACGCCCGCGAAGCCGCAAAGGCTGCATTCGATCGCAGTCAGGCAGAGGGCAACCGTTCTGCCATACCCTATGTGACTGTCTCGGGCACTGCATTAAGTGAAGGCATTTCAGCCATAGAGCTTTTTACTAAGACACCTCTGTGTAGCTCCAACAGTGAGGCGCGAAGGCTGATAAATCAGGGCGGAGCTTATATAAATGAGAAAAAAATCACAGATATAAATGAACGAATCGACTCATCCTGGCTTGAGGATGATGAGCTTCTCCTACGTGCTGGGAAAAAAAGGTACTTTCGAGTGATAGTGGAGGTTTAAAGAACCTCTTCTTTATTGGAGGATCTCACCCATCCTGGTAATCTCCTCCATTAACGCCTCATCCTCGGAGTGTGCGTTTGCATAGTTGAAGAGGGCAGGCATCGATTCGGTAGAGAACTTCTCGCTTGCCTTAAGAAATCGCTCCATGGAAGATTCAAGCTCGGCGGGAGGATTATCGCCCCAATCGGGATATTTCTCACCTACTTCCCGTATCTTGGGGGCCAGATCTTTAAGCGCAGTGTTAAGCTCCTTTACTGCTTTTACAATATCCCCGGAAGAATTGTATTCTTCCATTGATTGGGAGAACTTCTCCATTGCAGCAGACATCCCATCTATCACCTCTCGTTCATAGGTAAATTGATTTTGTGCAAAAGCATTAAAAGAGAAAAGCAGACATATAGCCGCTATAAAAGTTATTCTTCGCATTACTTCCTCCTCATAGAGATTCAACTTTAAAGAAACAAGTTTCTCTTAAAAAAGAACAAGTGTCAATGGAATTGATTATTTTTCAATTCCCACCCTCGCTTTAACTCCCTTCGAAGCGTAATGTTTGATTTCCTGCATCTCTGTAACAAGATCTGCATTCTCAATAAGCTCCTGGGGAGCATCTCTTCCGGTAAGAACAAGCTCCACTTTTTCGGGTTTTTGTTTAAGAAGCTCTTTAACAGCCTCCAGGGGGAAAAGACCAAATTTTAGAGCAATGTTTACCTCTTCAAGAATAACCACATCATACTTCCCGGATGTAACAGCCTCTCTCAAACGGTTTAGCCCATGGAGAGCTCTTTCCCTGTCTTCTTCGTTCGGCTTCCCCTTTATAAAACCTCTTCCACCGTATTGCTCCAAGGTAATCCGGTCATCGAACCGTTTCAGGGACTTGATTTCGCTGTATTCGCCCTTTTTTATAAACTGTCCTATAAAAACATTCATGCCCGCACCTGCTGCTCTTAAGGCCAGTCCCAGAGCTGCTGTGGTCTTCCCCTTTCCGTTTCCTGTATAAATCTGGATATAGCCTCTTTTCAATTAAGGATTCTCCGGTACATCTTTAGTTAGTATGATAAATAATATAGAGAATGGGGTCAATCAATAGCAGCCGCCTCTTCTTGCCTCCTTGAGTAATATGACCGGTTTACAATATAATCATATTTTTAAACGGATTGACAGAAGTAATAAATAAGAGAATGAGCTTGAAAGACATCTAATATTTTGGAACAAAAAAAGAGGATAAAGATGAAAAAAATTTTCTCCAGTTACTGTGAGCTTCCAAGATGGATAAGAAAACCTCTCTGGAAAGCGTGGCACAAGTATCTGGCAAAAAAAGATAAACATGCACTGACGATATTCATGAACTATGGGTATGCGGGCTTGAACGGAGAAGGTAAGACTGTAGATCTGGCGGACGGGGACGAACCAAATCGTTTTTCCATACAACTATATCATCACGTTGCAAGTGGAACGGAGCTTAAAGGCCGTGATGTATTGGAGGTGGGTTGCGGCAGAGGCGGAGGTGCTTCTTATATTATGGGATATTTCGCGCCGAACTTATACGTGGGTCTGGACCAATCGAAAAGTGGCACTGCCTTCTGTAATCGCTACTTCAAGATGAGCGGTCTGTCCTTTGTGCGGGGATATGCTGAAAACCTGCCTTTTAAAGAAGGCTCCTTCGATTGTGTGATAAATATAGAATCCTCCAGATGTTACGGCGATATGAATGCTTTTTTATCGGGTGTGTGGAAGGTTCTCCGCCCCGGCGGGAATTTCCTTCTGGCAGATTTGCGAACAGGTGAAGGAAAGGAAGAACTTAAAGCTCAGTTACAAGCTGCAGGATTTAAAACTCTTAAAGAAGAGAAAATTACTCAAAATGTAATAAGATCTCTTGAGCTTGACGATGCAAGGAGGAAGAAGCTAATAGAAGAAAATGTTCCCGGATATTTAAAAAACTCTTTCTGGGAATGGGCCGGGGTTAGGGGATCGGATAGGTATTATTCTTTTATTAACGGAGATATGGACTACTGGAACTTTATTTTACAGAAAGCCTGATAATGACCTTGAGAGGGTATGCTCTATAGGTTAAACTCGCTAAAATAGAGCTTCACACCGGAGGGAAGAATATGGCGGAACATAACAGACAAGAAGAAAAACTTTTAAAATTACGTCACTCAACTGCCCACGTAATGGCAGAAGCGGTACTTCAACTTTTTCCGGATGCTAAATTGGGTATCGGCCCGCCTATAGAGAACGGATTTTATTACGACTTCGACCTTCCTTCAAGCCTTACTCCAGATAATCTGGAAGAAATCGAGAAACGGATGAAAGAAATTGTAAAGCAGAACCATTCCTTCAAGAGGAAAATCGTGAGCAAGGCTGAGGCAAGGGAGCTCTTTAAAAATCAACCCTACAAGATTGAGCTGCTGGATGAGCTTCCAGATAACGAGGAGATATCCGTATATGAACAAGGCGGGTTTACAGACCTGTGTAAGGGGCCGCATCTGGATAATACCTCGGAAATAGACCCTGAAGGATTTAAGTTACTCACTGTAGCAGGGGCTTACTGGCGAGGTAAAGAGAGGAATCCCATGTTACAGCGTATATACGGTACGGTCTGGCAATCTGCTAAAGAGCTACGCACCCATCTCCAGCAACTTAAAGAGATAGAACAGAGGGATCATCGGAAACTGGGAAAAGAGCTCGATCTTTTCTCTACCCATGAGGAAGCAGGACCCGGACTTATTTATTGGCATCCGAAGGGTGCAAGAATAAGGCTGGTCATAGAGGATTACTGGCGTAGAGAACATCTTAAAAACGGTTATGAAATACTCTTTACTCCCCATATTGGAAAGGCTCAGTTGTGGGAAACATCGGGGCATCTTGATTTCTACAGAGAGAGTATGTATTCGCCCATGAAGGTGGATGAACAGGATTTTTATGTAAAGCCAATGAATTGTCCCTTTCACATTCTTGTTTACAAATCTGATATTCGCTCCTATCGTGATCTTCCCATGCGCTGGGCCGAACTGGGCACCGTTTACCGGTACGAACGCTCGGGAGTAATGCACGGCCTGATGAGGGTAAGGGGATTTACTCAGGATGATGCACATATAATATGCACGCCGGAACAGATAGAGGGCGAGATTCTCGAGGTTTTACGTTTTTCTTTAAAGATGTGGGCAGCCTTTGGGTTCTCAGAGATAAAGGCATACCTGGCAACAAGACCTAAGAAGAGTGTTGGGGATGAGAAAAGCTGGAGTCAGGCAGTGGATTCTCTTGAAAAGGCGATAGAAGCAGAGGGACTCGATTATGAGGTCGATGAGGGCGGTGGAGCGTTTTACGGTCCGAAGATCGATCTTAAGGTAAAGGATGCTCTCGGAAGGGAGTGGCAAATGACCACCATTCAGTTCGATTTTAATCTGCCTGAGCGATTCGATATGACCTTTGTGGACAGGGATGGGAGGGAGAAGAGGCCCTACATGGTCCACAGAGCTCTCCTGGGTTCTCTCGAGAGGTTTTTCGGAGTTTTAATCGAACACTACGGTGGGGCTTTCCCCGTCTGGCTTGCTCCTCTCCAGGCTGTAGTTATTCCCGTAGCTCCCCCTTTTAACCAGTATGCCGAAAAGGTGGCTAAGAAATTGGAAGATGCGGATATACGGGTAGAGGCTTCTGTGGGTGAGCAGAGGATGAATGCAAAGATAAGAGATGCCCAGAACAAGAAAGTTCCCTATATGCTAATTCTGGGTGAAAAGGAGAGAAGCGAAAGTACGGTTTCCATTAGAACACGAAAGGGTGAGCAGATTAAAGATCTAAAAATTGGTGAATGTATTTCCTATATCCAGGATAAAATCGATAAGAAGGAGCTCCTCTGATAGATTTACAAGATGCGGGGAAGATTTTGCCGCTTTGTTACTGGAATCAAGCTCTATCCCGGATAATCGAAGTCTTCCTTATTACCCGGGCCTTTTAAGAACTTTACAATTTCGTGAACGATCTTTGCCGTGATCCCCCAGATTTTCTCATCCTTCCATTTATAGACAAGAATCTGATGATTCTTGCTTTTCCATGGTTTATGGTATCTGCCCGGAAGACCCAGTTCCCAGGCTGGCAGGAGAATTGTCTCTTTCCCGTTTTCATCGAAGTAGGATGGTTTTATCTCCAGATAAACACTGAATTTATCGGGTTCGTTCTCCATAAAATAGGACACAGGTATGAGTATAACTTTTTCTACTTCTTTAACATTAATATCGAGTTCTTCCGGTCCTGCAATATCGAGAACCCCGATAAATACATCAATTATTGCACCCATAGGAGCAATTACGGAGTTACACTGACCCTCAATAATTATTTTCTTTCTATCGATGCCTATCTCTTCTTCCGTTTCCCGAATTGCCGTATCCCTTAAGACCTTATCCTTTTCGGGATCGAACACTCCGCCGGGAAAACAGATTTCATTCCCCTGGGGAATATCGATTGCTCTCTTCTCAAAGAGAAAATAGTACTCTGTGTTACGAAAAACCAGTGGAACAAAAACGGCAGTATTTAAATAGTCGTCTCTACCCAGAGTAGTGCGCGAGAGGGCAAGTCTCTTCTTTAAGGTTAAATAAATCTCTTTATCCAAGACCCTTTCCCTTGTAAAAAGTACAATTTTGTGGTTAATCTTTTCTATGAGATTACCTCGATTTGATAAATTAATCAAAGGGAGAACAGATGCTTCCAATCATTACCTCTAACGCATTAAATTATTAAAGAACTCTGTTTTGTCTCCAGAGATTAAAACACCAGAAAGAAAGGAGCTAAGTATGGAAGAGGATTTAAGAAGGCTTAAAGAAATTGGCAAAGAGATAATTTTGCTTGACCACATAAAGGCGATTCTAACCTGGGATCAGGAAACATATATGCCCCCTAATTCTATTGAGGAAAGATCTGAGCAAATAAGTTTTCTCGAGGGACTTTTTCATGAAAAGATCATCAACCCTGAAATCGGAGATCTTCTCTCAAAATTAGGAGTCACTCAGGATAATCCCGAAGGCAGGTTTGATCTGGAACCAATCGATAGAGCCTATCTGCGGGAGTTCTACAGGGATCACACACGAAATATAAAACTTCCCGAAAGGCTGGTGGTAGAACTGGCTAAAGAGAGTAGTGTGGCTCAATCGGTTTGGGTTAAGGCCAGGCAGAATAGAGATTTTAAAATGTTTGTACCACACTTGAATAAATTGGTCATGCTTAACAGAGAGAAGGCGGAGAGACTTGGATATATGGATCATCCATACGATGCTCTTCTGGATGAGTTTGAGCCATGGATGAAGACCGAAAGGGTAACGGAAGTCTTTTCAGGATTACAGAAAGGTCTTAAAGAAATCATTGAGAAAATAAAAGAGGTACCCCAGGTAGACGATGGTTTCCTTCTAAGAGACTTTCCCGTTGAAAGGCAAAAGGAGTTCGGAACGATGGTTCTTAAGGAAATGGGATTCGATTTTGACAGGGGTAGGCTCGATGTTTCAGCTCATCCGTTTACTACAACTCTTGGAAGTGACGATGTGCGTCTTACTTCCCGCTATAATAAAAATTTTTTCAAAACGGGAATTTTCGGTATAATTCACGAAGGAGGGCACGGACTCTACGAACTGGGTTTTCTTAAGAAGATCAAAGGGAATATCCTTGCCATGACCGCATCTCTTGGAATACATGAGTCGCAATCGAGAATCTGGGAAAATATGATCGGGAGAAGTCATGCTTTCTGGCAGTATTACTATCCAAAGCTTAAAGATTTTTTCCCGGAAAGTCTTGGGGACATATCCCTTAATGATTTTTACAGGGGCATAAACAAGGTTGAACCTTCTCATATACGGGTAGAGGCAGATGAAGTTACCTACAGTCTGCATATAATCCTTCGATTTACCCTGGAAACAGAGATTATTTCGGGAAACCTTGCAGTTAAAGATCTCCCCGATGCGTGGAACAGCAAATCCGAGGAGTTGCTTGGAATTATACCTGGAGATGATTCGGAAGGGGTGCTTCAGGACATTCACTGGTCGATGGGGGCAATCGGTTACTTTCCCACATATGCACTTGGTAACCTTTACGGAGCACAATTCTATTCTGCATTGAAAGGAGCTCAACCCGAATTGGAAAAAATGCTTGCATGTGGAGATTTTTCCGGGGTGCTTAACTGGCTAAGGGAGAATATCCATTGCCATGGGAGAATCTATAAAGCAGAAGAGCTTGTTAAAAGGGTAACAGGAGAGGAATTAAATCCCGATTATTTTATAAAGTATTTGAAGGAAAAATATAGCGAAGTTTATGGATTGTCTGGGTTTTGATACCGGAGACGCCTTTTTCTGGGTCTTCCTCTCTGCATTTTTCTTTGGTGCTGCCATAAGCAGGGCTTCATCCATACCGTCCAGAAAGAGGAATCCGGAGCGGGATAGGAACGTAAAATGGTCTTTCTTCTCAATATACCTATCAATTTCTATCTTACTCGCCCTGGCAGGTCTGTTTATAGCAGGTTCCGAAGAGATACTAACCATCAGATTGCTTTTTTTCTTTGGTGGAGTTACCGGAGTATCTTTCTTTGCCGTAAGATTTAAAAAGTCGATAGGATTAAGCCTTATAATAGTGGTCATTGTTTTGTTTTTCTCTCTTCCTGTAATTCTTCAGCCCTGGACATGTTTCAATATGAAACAGAAAAAAATCATGGAGTTTCGTGTCCTATCGATAAAGGATGATATTATAAAGTTGGAGCTGCTTTTCGAGGAGGAGAGCTCAGAAGTGATAGATCTCGGATCCTCGGCCTTGAGTGTTATTGCAGGGGAACTTGTCTTTTCAGAACATTTTATCTTCTTTAGGAAAAAGAGATTATACAGATTGGAAGGATTCAGGGCATACTCGATTGAGGAAAAAGATGGGGAAAAAGTGTATGCGAGAAAAGAATCTGCAGACTATTATCTGAGTCTAGTTGGACTGCAGGGTCAGATAATTAAACTGCTTATAGAGAAGAGTTCTCTGATTCCCGGAATTGCCTATACAAGAATGGGGACAAAACCGTTCAGACCTATAGTTATTCAAAAATACGCCTTAACAATTCCCGAAGAGGGAGAATTAAAGGTAGAACCTGTTTATCCTTGAGGGGATAGTTTTTTCTTGAAAAAGATTATCTTATCAAAGATTGATACGAATACAATCGATCCAGCCAGATATTCGGTATATTTTAGAAATATTGCATACCACGATATGTGAAAATCAAGGAGAGATAGTATTTTTAAGGCATAGAGAGTCATGGCCGAAAATATGGCCGCCTTTCCGAGATAGGTAGTTTCAAACTTTATCTCTTCATGTTTGAAAAAAAGAAGTGCCATACCCACAGCATGAAAGACAAGTCTGAAGGTAATTAACAGGAAAAACCACTGAGAAATAAGATCGAAGGTAAAAAGCACAACCGAGATAACAAATACAACCGAGTAGTCACTCGAACTGTCAAGCATTTTGCCCATCTGGGTTATCTGTTTTGTTTTTCTGGCAAGGTATCCATCAAATAGATCTGTAAGGAATGCCAGGGTGGTAAAAATCAGGAGGATGGAGTTGATATGATAGTGCCTGGATAGAAGGAAAAGAAAACAGATGGTGGGCAGAGAGCTTAGCCTGAACATGGTGAGAAGGTTTGCGAAGTTTATGTGATCCAGCATATAACCATCGGGAATTACCTTAAAATAGTCTTTCATTTTTAGAAGCAGGAAGAGAAGAAGAAAATGAAAAATAAACAGTATCGATATAAATACAGAGACAGATGATACATACATCCGGTAAACCACCATGATGGTAAGAAAAAACAAAAGTTGAAAAGAAAACAGTGCCAGAATTACAATAAAAATACTCCGGGTAATCATATCTCGTTGTGTCATTTTATCAATACTCGAATAAAGAAGGTTGAGTGAGTCAATAATATCCGTATAAGTATTTCCTCTTGACAAGTAATTTTATTATTACTACTAATTAGCTATGACACTATCTGATTTAATAACTACAGTAAGGATAGTGCTTTCACCCATTTTTTTCCTTGTTTTTTTCTCCCCCGAATGGTTTGGCACTTCGGCCACATTCACCATTGTATTTTTATGGGTTCTCTTCATCATAATGGAGTTTTCTGATCTTTTTGATGGATATTTTGCCCGCAAATTAAAACAGGTATCAGAAACAGGGAAGCTGATGGATCCCTTTGCAGATTCCATAAGCAGGCTTACCTACTTTATCTGTTTTGTTGGGTTTAATTTGATGCCTTTGTGGATCTTTATACTTGTTTTATACAGAGATGTGAGTGTAGCATTTATTAGACTCATTGTATCCCGAAAGGGAATTACGATGAGCGCACGTGTTTCCGGAAAATTAAAAGCATGGGTCTATGCCTTTGCCGGTGTTGGTGGTTTGGTCGTTACCTCTCTGCAGAGGCTAAATATTTTTAAGAGTATAATTCCCCAATCAAAAGCTGTCCTATTTATTCTATTTTTCGTGGCTGCAGGTATTGCCATATGGTCACTTTTAGATTACACTTCTGTCCTGTGGAAAAAAGATAAGAAACACTAAAATAGTACCAGGGAGCTTACACTTTTTAACACACTAATGAACAAGGAGAATTGACAAAAAGAAAAAACTTATTTATATTCTAATACAGTTTAATGATATTGAAGAGTTTTATTGGAAATATAGAGGCTTTAACCGATAACGATAAAAGAAAATAATAAAAGTGTATTGATAGGTTATTGACACTGCTGTTTAATAATGATAAATTTTAATTCTGTCTGCATCAAATGTGATTACAGCGTTGTCTCCTTATCACAGTAAGTGAGAGAGAGTGTTTAATTAACAATAGAGTTGTTATACGGTGTCTTAAAACAGCGAATAACAATCATCGATCTTTAAAATAGCAAAATCAGGGAAGGGATTAAGAGCGAGCGAGGTAAGGTAGTCAAGCTAAATTTTGCTGTCTTCTCTTCGGAGGAGGCAGTAAAGATATCATTATGGAGAGTTTGATCC
>Ga0180301_10002775_pt1 | contig 13781 bp, 17 predicted proteins | sample GuaBasSediGuay16_FD_121797 | JGI IMG/M metagenome (GOLD analysis project Ga0180301, IMG submission 121797) | Subseafloor sediment microbial communities from Guaymas Basin, Gulf of California, Mexico - Guay16, Core 4569-2, 12-15 cm | ecosystem: Environmental > Aquatic > Marine > Hydrothermal...
CCCGGGTGCGCGGGCGGCATCCATACTGGCCGTGCTCGTAGCTCTGATACTGGTTACGCTGCTGCCCCCGAGCAGGGCCTGGCCGCGGTGGCCCGTGGACAAGGCTTTCCTAGCGACCTCGCTATTCATAGCCCTGAACTACGTATTCACACCCCAGATGCTCCTCATGATAGCGCCCCTAGCGCTCCTCGTTCTGAAGGGTCGCAGGTTCTGGTACTACGTGGCTGTGGACGTCCTCAACGCCCTGATAATCCTGCTGTGGTTCCACGACTCGGAGCTTAGGAGCGCCCTAGCCTTCCTGGGGATCCCCCAAGGCTACAACCCCTGGGGTATAGACTCCCCGATCCAGATGATCGCTGCTGTCCGGAACTTACTGCTCCTCTACCTACTGCTCCGCGAATCGCTGGAGCTGCTATCTCCTCTAAAACCATATGCTTATACCCCTCCCGGCACAGATCTCTCCAAGGCTATGGAGGGTGGAGAAGGGGCGTAGGTGGTGCGTATGCCTGAGCTGATAAGGGAGGTGAAGGAGGAGTCGAAGAAGGAGATCCTGAAGAGGATAAGCGCCCACAGCCACATCAGGGGCCTCGGGCTTGATGAGAAGGGGGAGCCTATATTCATAGCTGATGGCCTGGTGGGGCAGCTAGAGGCTAGGAAGGCCGCGGGCATAGTCGTGAAGATGATCAGGGAGGGGAAGCTTGCTGGTAGGGGCATACTCTTCGTAGGGCCCCCAGGCTCGGGCAAGACCGCACTGGCCATAGCGATCGCTAGGGAGCTTGGGCAGGACACCCCTTTCGTCATGCTCTCAGGAGCGGAGCTCTACTCAGCAGAGGTTAAGAAGACCGAGGTGCTGATGAGGGCTGTTAGGAGGGCTATAGGGATAAGGATCAAGGAGATCAGGAGGGTGTACGAGGGCGCTGTAAAGGAGATAAAGTTCGTTATGACCCGGCACCCCTTCAACCCCTACGTAAAGGTTCCCAAGGCAGCTAGGATAACCCTGGCTACGAGGGATGAGGAGAAGACCCTTGAGGTCAGCCAGGAGATCGCGCTCCAGCTCATAGATCTGAACGTTAGGCGCGGGGACCTGATATGGATAGACGCGGATACGGGCACGGTTCACAAGGTTGGTAGGGTCCGGGGGATCGAGAAGGCTAGGTACTACGACGTAGAGGCGTACAGGGTCTATAGGGAGCTTCCGAAGGGCAGGGTGTTCAAGGAGAGGGAGATCGTCAGGACCATAACGCTGCACGACATAGACGAGGCGTTCGCTGCTCAGCGCAGAGCCATAACGGTATCGGTGTTCGGCTTCGAGGCTGCTGAGAGGGAGATCGATCCGGAGATCAGGAAGGAGGCAGATGAGTACGCCAGGAAGCTTCTCCAGAGCGGACACGCAGAGCTAGTCCCCGGTGTCCTATTCATAGACGACGTGCACATGCTCGATATAGAGGCGTTCAGCTTCCTAAGCAGGGTTATGGAGAGCGAGTTCTCACCAATAATAATCATGGCTACGAACAGGGGGATAACGAGGATAAGGGGCACCGATATAGAGTCACCCCACGGAGTACCGCTAGACGTCCTCGATAGGCTCCTCATAATCCCTGTAAGGCCCTACACACCCGAGGAGATGCGGGAGATCATAAAGATAAGGGCGGATGAGGAGGATGTTGAGCTCACCGAAGACGCCCTGGACGCCCTTGTAAAGATAGCACAGGAGAGGAGCCTGAGATACGCCGTCCAGCTCATGCAGCCCGCCAAGATCATAGCCTCTAGGAGAGGGAGCAAAGCAGTTACGGCTAAGGACATCGAGGAGGTCGCTAAGCTGTTCGTAGATGTTAAGCAGAGCGTCGAGTATGCTAGGAAGTGGGAGCAGCTCTTCCTCAAGTGATCTAGCCTTTAGAAACAAAACACTATTTTCCAGAATCGATTAAGAGATTAGATCGATCCTAACCCTCCTTCTTGCTGGCGATGTATTCATAACTTGAGAGGGTCTTCACCTCCCTACCAAGCAACCTCTTAACAACATCATCGCTAGACTCGATCTTCTTCCTAAGCCTGCTATCATCTGTTACTAGGGGTACGTTAAGCTCCTTTGCTACAACTACGTATGAAGCATCATAATACGTTATCCTTAGAACATGCGCAGTCCTCAACACAAGCTCTATGCTCTTAGGTTCAACAGCGTTGAGGTAGCGGTGTACAAACCTAATACGGTTTAGCAGCGCTAGTGCCTCATCTATACTCAACCTCTTTAGCAATGTAGCCTCCTTCCATATAGCATTGCCTATCTCATATGGTGTAAGTGTTAGCTCATAGCAACCGCGGATGTAGCTTAAGGAATCTGACCCTAATTCCCTCACGATATTTAGTATAGCTGATGCATCTAGGAGCGCCTTCACCGCTCCTCCCGGCTGCTCCTCACTACAGAGACTATCTCCTCAGGCGGGATCTTCCTCAGAATCTCTTGCGCTTGCCTAAGCGCCTCCCTAACCTCAAGCTCCTCTCTTTTCCTAACTTCCTCCTCTAGCGCTTTCCTGATAACCTCGCTTACAGGTATGCCATACCTCCTAAGCTTTTCATAGAGCTCTCTCCTAATCTTAGCCGATACCGTAACCCAGCTCAAGCAATACACCACCTATACTACTGCATAACGCCTATATTAAGCATGACTACCATGTTTTGGGACTACAAGGTTTCAGAAGGCTCTCCACACATGCAACTGTTATACCACGCTCCACATTAGCGTGACTGGGCTATGCTTAACCACTAAGAAGGATTGGTAGTGCATTAGCTAGTACTCAGTTCCATTTAATGGTTTCTTAGGGTAAGATTAGCGGAGAAAACACCTTGCTCTATGCACATCTTACCGAGAGCTGAACACTACTTCTCCCCTAACCAGCACCTTCTCTATCCTGCTGCTGGGCTTAACGGGGTGTCCTCTGGAGAGTACTATGTCCGCGTCCTTCCCCGGCTCTATGCTGCCGACCCTATCGTCTATGCCCATGGCCTTGGCGGGGTTTATCGTTATAAGCCTAAGCGCCTCGTTGGGGCTGAGCCCGTGCTTAACTGCTGTTGCCGCTAGCGTTCGGAGGTGCTTCTGCGGAATAACGGGGTGGTCTGTCATTACCGATACCAGCACACCCTTCCTGTACAGGATCGCAGGGGTCCTATCGTCTACGTAGCGGAAGAACGCTGCTACCCTAGCAATCATCGGGGGTCCGTAGATCACCGGGACCCCGCTCCTAGCGATCTCATCAGCCATTAGGTGCCCACCGAACACGTGGTCTATAGTTGCCCTCAGCCCGAACTCCCTGATCAGCCTCAGGACAGCCAGTATCTCGTCGGGTGATGTGGATAGGTGTATCTTCGCTATCAGCTCCCTCCTCAGAACCCTTACGAGCACCTCGAGCATGGCCTTCTCCTCCTCATCAAGCTTATCGGGCTTGAGCCTACCCTCAGCAAACTCCCTAGCCTTCCTAAGCCAGGTCCTCAGAACAGCTACGGTCCCCATCCTGGTCGTGGGGTAGGGCATCTTGCTCCTGTACTCCCTAGGCCTCTTGGGCCCCAGCGCCATCTTGAGGGCGGCCTCGGGGATCACCACCATGTCCTCAGGGCTCCTGCCCCAGGTCTTGATCACGGCGCCTATACCCCCGATCACATTGGCGCTCCCCGGCCCGGTGTAAACGGTTGTTACCCCTCCCTGCACAGCATGGGTAAACGCAGGGTCGTAGGGGTCTAGAGCGTCAATTGCCCTCATATGCGGTGTTACGGGGCTGTAGAAGTCGTTCACATCGGCGTACTCCCACTCGATCCCCTCGGGCACCACACCTATGTGGCTATGCGCATCTACGAAACCCGGTGCGGCGATGAGCCCATGGGCCTCTATAACCTCGGCGTCCTTCGGAACCCTGACCTGCTGTACGCTGCCAACCTCCGCGATCCTCCCATCATCCCCGATCACTATGACCCCTTCGGGTATCTCGGGCCCGGTAACCGTTATGATCCTCGCACCTACAACCGCCTTCATCTCAACCACCCCGGGAGTAGACCACTTCACCAGACATGATCGTGTACACAACCCTGCTGCTCGGGTCTAGCGGGTCTCCGCTCCACAGCACCAGGTCCCCTACCTTCCCCGGCTCAACGCTCCCCAGCTCCTTGTCGAGACCAAGTATCTTCGCCGGGCGAAGGGTTATTGACTCGATCGCCTTGATGGGGTCGAGCCCATCGCCCACCGCGGCCGCTGCTACGAGCGTTAGGTACTGTATCGGGATCGTTGGGTGGTCCGTTGTTAATGAGAATAGGACCCCCAGCTCCTCCAGCTTAGCCGCTAGAGAGGAGTCTAGCTCACGAAGCTCGACGCTCCTCCTAGAGAAGACTATGGGGCCTAGGATCACGGGCACCCCATAGCTCTTAAGCAGGTCCGCCACCCTGTGGGACTCAGCACCGTGGACAACCACCATGCGCTCAACACCTAGGCTCCTGAGAAGTCTCGTCAGGATGGCTATGTCCCTAGATGAGAAGGCGTGGATATAGGCTACGAGCTCGCCCCGGAGGACACGTGCAAGGGTCTCGGACACCGGGTCCACACCCCTCTCCTCAGGCTTCTTACCCATCCACTCCCTAGCCCTCCTGAAGGCAACCCTGATGAGCGCCGCCATACCCATCCGGGTGGTCGGGGCGAGTTTGTTCGCCTCGAAGAACCTCTTTACATGCTCACCCATCGCAACCACAACACCGTGCTCCTCGACCAAGGGGGCCCCATCGGTCCTGTACACAGCGGTCGTGCCCGGCATGATGTTGGTCTCGTCCACCAGCTTCCCGAAGCTCATGTAGGACCCAGGGTGTACACCAACTGTTGTTACGCCGGACTCCCTAGCCTCCCTGAACGCCGGATCGTAGGGATCCACAGCATCAACAACCCTTAGATGAGGCGTAGCAACATCGCTCTTCTCAACACCGTGCTCCCCGTACTCCCACTCGAGCGGGTATACACCGATATGCGTACACGGATCTATGAGGCCCGGGGTAGCGGCTAGTCCACCACCATCTATAACCTCGGCGCCAGGGGGAGGCTCGATCCCCTTTCCAACGGCCCTGAACCTACCATCCTCGATGAGGATCGAGACCCCCTCCAGTACATCGCTCGGCGTGTAGAGCTTAGAAACCCCCTTCACGAACAGGGTTCCCAAGGAGGGCACCCTAAGACAGCTTATATTTCACTTTCTGCCTCAGCTACATCTATCCTCTATATAAGCTCTTCCAACCTCCACCCTTCTCTACCCTAAGGGCTTAACGGCATAAACAAGTATTAGAAGACATTACCGGTTACCCCAGGTATGTTCAGATAAGTACTTATATCAGCCCGCATCAGCAGTAAGCGCATGAGCACTCGAACAAGTGTCGATCTTGAGGCTCGGTAGGCTCATAGCCTTAGCAGTCGTGGACATCTTAGCCCTCGCCCTCATCGCGCCTCCCCTTATGGGCTCAGAAGAAGCACTACATCAAGGTTTCGCTGAGGTCGGATCTCCTGACCATGAACCCCTTCATACAAAGCCTGATAGTCAAGTACAGCGTTATGGAGCCTACGTATGACACCCTATTCCGCCGAGTGCTGAACGAGAGGTGGCAGAACCTGGATATTCCACATAAGGAAGGGCGTTAAGTGGCACGACAGCACAGAGCTGATGGCTAAGGACGTGGTGTTCACCATAAACTACACAGTGAAGCACATGTTTCTTATCTGCATAACCGTGTGGCAGCCCATCAATGGGTCAGAGTGCTGGACAAGTACACGGTTGTGGTCAGGCTGAAGTACCCCTGCGTAACATTCCCACAGGCCCTGACAAGACCCATAGTGAGGAAGGAGAAGAAGATCAAGGATCCGATAACGTACTCCAACTTTGAGGACCCTACAGGCATTAGGCCCTTCAAGTAGGGTGGGTGCGAGGCCAAGGACTACACCAGGCTCAACGCTAATACGGCAAAATCATGACCACTGGGGTTATAGTCTTCAAGTGCTTCAGGAGGGCGCTACACCTACGTAAGCTGGCTGAGGACCTTCAGCAGAGGCTCGGGGAGCATTGGAGGTCCATGAAGCGGCTCCTGAGGGTTTACAGGAGGTGGATAAGGCACGCCAAGAACATAGTCAGGGATACCACTCACTTCATGGCTAAGAGTATTGTCGAGATAACAGTCGAATATTATGACACTTATAGTTCTGGAAAGCCCTAAGGGGCTAAGGGCTGCGCCTCAGAGAGGAGCAATAGGCCGGTGTGTCTTTTCACACAGCTAGTATACAGAATGCTCCACAGCTTCATAGAGTACAAGGCCTCATGGAGAGGATTGAAGACCATCTGTGTGACCATCTATGTACCGCTAAGAAGTACAAGCTGAACCTCACCGATAGGCAGAGTGAAGAGACTAAACCATTGCTAGTACTACCGCGTTAACGATGTTACAACCACGAGAGATGTTACAGCAGCGTGGAGCCTAGCGCTGAGGGGCCTCACGCAGATGAGGGGCTCCCACGGCTTAAGTGGAGCCCTAATAGCCCCAGTAGTGCGGGGATGAGGACCCAGCCCAAGCAGGGAACAATGAATGGGATAATGCAGGAACAATCCCACATACTCCCAGAGCCTGTAGTCCTCATAGAGACTAGGAGCCCCAGCGCTCTCGAGCCTCGTTAATATCAGGGAGGTTTTGCCATATCTCCTAAGCCCCATCACCAAGAGTAGCGGGTCACCTCTGAAGCTACGCCTAGTCTTTGGGCGAGGTTTGGAAAAGAAGCGACTGGTTATCCCCTAATTAATAGCGCCTTGCGCAACCCTTAAATCTAATTACTGATCCAGGAGGAAGCGATTTGCAGGGTGCTAGGGAATTGAGGCTTGAAGGGGTCGTGGTACCTCTCATAACCCCTTTTCGCAGAGACCTATCCCTAGATCTAGAGGCTCTTGGGTGGCTTCTCGAGAAGCTCGGAGAGGCTGGGGTGCACGCCGTATTCTCATCGTCAACAACGGGTGAGTTCCCGCTCCTAACAATGGATGAGGTTAAGAGGCTTAACGAGTTCGTGGTGCAGAAGAGGCCTAGAGGTGTACATGTACTTGCTGGGGTAACCTCCAATAATGCTGAGCATGCTGTTGAGCTGGCTAGGCACGCTCTTGATGTGGGTGCTGATGCTGTTGTCTCTACAACGCCATACTACTTTAAGCATGGCCGCGACGGGTTGAAGAGGTACTTCACAAGAATTCTGGACTCTGTAGATATACCGCTGGTGCTCTATACAATACCCTCCACAACGGGTATCCTATTACCCGTGGATCTGGTTAAGGAGCTTGCACTTGAGTACAGCAGCGTCATCGGTATAAAGGCTACGTATGACTCGCTGCGGTATCTAGCTAGACTCGTTGATGAGGTGAAGAGCCTTAGAAAGGACTTCTCAGTATTCACCGGGAGTGCCTACGCCATGCTCCCCACGCTTGAGCTTGGAGGCGATGGTGCTGTGGCTGCGATCGCTAACGCCTATCCCAAGACCTTTGTAAAGCTCTTCGAAGCATGGAAGAGGGGTGAGCTCTTAGAAGCCTTAAAGCTTCATCGCCGGGTTCTGAAGCTCTCTAAGCTCTACGAGATCGGGGAACATGTAGGTGCTACCCTCAAAGCTCTGCTTAGGTTTGCTGGGGCACCTATAGAGCTCGTATCGAGACCCCCAATAACTCCTCCTAGTCGCGAGGAGATTGAGGAGTTTCTTAGGATGTACCCAGTAGAGCTCTAGCAATGCTTATAGACCTGTTCCCTAGGGTTAACAGGAAACAGGGTTCGGTGCTATGGAGGAGGGGGTTAGGAGCGTTATCAATGAGAGGGACCTCCTAGTACTAACGCTGTTCTCAGGGGTCTTCGGGGCAGCGATAGTGTTTGCGAATATAGCCGCTGGTGTTAAGCTGATCAACTTCTTCGGATTCATAGTCCCGGCGGGAACCATAGCGTACTCCGTGACGTTCCCCATAACCGATATCGTCGACGAGCTCTACGGGAAGCGCAAGGCGGTGTACATAGTCTGGGCGGGGCTCGCGGCTGAGCTGGTCATGCTGCTGCTCATAGCCCTCGACTACATACAGCCACCTCTCGAACCCTCGCAGCAGCAGCTCTACGAAAGGGTGTTCTCCCCCCAGCTACGCATAGTGCTTGGAAGCATAGTTGCCTACCTCATCAGTCAGCACCACGACGTCTGGGCGTTCTGGAAGTGGCGCGAGGTTACGAATGGGAGGCACCTGTGGATAAGGAACAACGCCTCCACAATGGTTAGCCAGCTTATAGACACATCGATCTTCACAACGATAGCCTTCTACGGCGTTGTCCCTCTTCCAGACCTGGCAAACATGGTGCTCAGCATGTGGCTCTTCAAGGTGCTGATAGCAGCGCTGGACACCCCATTCGTCTACGCAGGGGTAAGGCTCGTTAAGAGGTACGTAGAGGGGCTGTCAGCAGCAGTACCTAGCCCCTCGACCACTACGCCGAGGACCCCGCGTATAGATACGGGTGTTTCCCTCTACAGCTAGGGTGCAGTGTTTTTCCTACAGATCCTTAGGAGACCTACCCCTTAGCGCACCCCAGTATGCCATAGATACCCCCAACATCCTTCGGGTACATGGGGCCAAGCCTCATCCGGATGCACCGGGTAACCTCCTCAGCACCCAGCTCCTCTACAAGCCTTACCGCATCTCTACTAGCGCTAGGCACGATCATCCGCTGAGCACCCAGCCTGATAGCCCTCGTAACAAGCGTTTTGGCGACCCCGTAGCTGCGGGCTATGACGGGTCCTAGAAACCCCTTTCTAAGCAGTGCATAGCCATCTCTCGCAACCACTAGCACCTTAGCCCTTCTCCTAACCCATGACGCTAGAACATGGGTTCTATCAGCCCCGAAGGCCCTGCGATCGAACTCTAGGGCAAACTCGGGCAGCTCGTCGAGAACCTCTACACCTCCATAGCTAACCTCTTCGGAGGCCTCTCGGGAAAGCCTATACATGATCGTGTGGTACTCCTCTACAAAGCCCAGCTTCCTGTAGAGGCGCCTACCCTGCTCCGTAGCGTCAAGCCTAACGGTTTCAACACCCCTCGCCCTGAGCTCCCCCAGGATCCTCAGCATTATCGCCGTTCCCACACCTCTGCGCTGGAGCTCCGGAACAACAGCTACGTTACCAACCCACGCAACCCTGCCGTAGTCGAAGAAGCAGCCCGTTCCGATAACAGAGCTGTTTAGAAGAGCTACGAAGCACCCATCTGGCTGCACTTCCATAGAAACCCCGAAATTCGTAACCACGGGCTCTAGAGGCCCCCTGTGCCCAAAGGCCTTGACGAACACGCGCGCCATAGCTCCAGCATCGCTGGGCCTGGCACGCATAATAACTACTCGGCCCACCACATCCCTACCCATAGCTATTCCCTGGGACCGCGATCCTCCGCAGCCTTAAGCAACCCCCAGAAGATCTCTGAGAAGTCCACAGCTATGGAGCCTTCCCCAATACTCATCACGGGTTCGCTAAGCCCTGGAATACTCCTAGCGATAACGACGTAGTGGTTTACCCTCTCCTGAAGCCCTGTATACGAAACCTTTGCCCTCAACCTCCTTGCGGTGCGGCGCGCCTCATCTAGTGATAGGTCGCCCCACTTCACCTCTAGAAACGATGCCGATTCCCCGGGGTTGATCACGACAATATCTGTCTCCCCACCCCAGTGCCACCACAGCCCATAGCGCAGGGGCTCGATGGGGGACGCTCCCAGCATGTAGAGCTCCTGCAGGTGATCCCCCACAATCCTCTGAAAGGTCTGTGCAGCGTAGCTATCTACGGTTCTAAGGACGTGTTCCGCTATACGGCTAAGCCCCCTCCCAAGCTCTAGGGCGTGCCTATTGGGGAGCACGTAGGTGAACCAGAACCTGTAGTAGTCGTCCCTGAAGAAGACCCGTGTACCCCTTCTGAACCCTAGGGGCCTTCTAAGATCAACTATGTCGAGCTCCTCAAGGATCTCGAAGTACCTATGAACAGTCCTAGGGTCTATACCCGCAGCCACCGCAGCTTCGTAGAGAGATGCCCTGCCCTCGGCAACCACCCTCAGCAGAGCCATGTACCTACGCGGCTCTCTGAGTTCCTGCCTCAACAACCCCTCAGCCTCATCAATCAGCGGAGATCTGGGGATAGCACACTCTCAACCACCTCCCTAAGGCTCTTAGCACCGTAGGCGAGGTAAGCCGGCGTGCCCTCGAGGATCAAGTACGCCCTAACAGCATCGAGGGGCTCTCCAGCTCTCTGAGGAAGCCGTAGGCCTCCGCAAACCTCATGGGTCTTAGCCTAATGGTGGCGGTTCTCCTTCCGTAGAGAGGCGCCCTGTACCCAAGGAGCCTCTTCTCGAAAACGATATTGCAGAGCCGCAAAGCACATGCATGAGCCTACCCCCTTAAGCACACCATCGATGCTGCACTGAAGCCTAGAGGGTAGCGAAGGCTCAGCCTCAATCACGTACTGGAACTCGTCTATAACAACAACTGTTCTACTACCAAGACCAGCTAGCTCTTCCAGGATCTCCACAAGGTCTCTACCACGGGGCAGGTAGCCCAACGAGTCATAGACAGCTCTGCTGAACTCCTGAACTATCTGAGGATACATAAGCTCCGAAGCAACGTAGTACACACCCCCGTGCTGATTGATGAACTCCCTCAGAAGCCTAGTCTTACCAACCCTACGCCTACCATAGACAACCACGAGGCTGAAACCACTAGCCCCATACTCCCTCTCCAGAACCTTAAGCTCAGCCCCCCTATCGATAAACGGAACTCGATACGCGTAACTCAATACGAGTACCCAGATAATACTAGATCGAGTGGGGTAAAGTGTTATGGCTAGCCTAAGCCTTCGAACCAGCTAGGAGATGCAGCTAGGGCCACTGCTATTGAAGGGCTTTCGATACTCATCCAAGATGCTATCGAGATGCCGCGTATAGACCCCTTCGTAGCCCCTTACCCTGCATAATCCCGCACCAGCTACTGGCGTACTACACAGCCGTTAAGCGCGGATACAACCCTGATAAACCTGGGCTGGGAACCTCGCCAAGACCGTAACCGTGGTCTAGCACCACCGTCAATGAGACGTCAAGCGGTATTCCTTCAACAGTGCAGCCGCTACGGCTACCGAGAACCCCGTTGCTATCCCCGCGAATAGTGCCGAGGAGAAGAGCAGGGATGGGTCCCTGAACCACGGGTCGTTGGCTAGGGTAAGCAATGCTGCGAATCCCAGAAGCGCGGCTAAGGCTACGGAGATGAATAGGCCTGCTAGGATGACAGCGCTTTTATTAGAGATCCTCCACCCATAAAGGAGTGCTGTTACCAGTACGCCGGTAACCATGGCAAGCGAAAAGAAGAAGATGAATGCTTCACCACTTGTGAACACCATAGACGGATCCCCAGAAGCGGTGCTTACGCAACTATTTAAAAACCTGCCTACGGATCTCTCAAGCTAGGTGTCTACGGTGAGCGTGGTGTTAAGCATAAGGATTCCTAGGCGCTTGAAGGAAGAGATGGATAGGCTTAGAGACCTCGTTAACTGGTCTGAAGAGATCAGGGCTTTCTTAGAGCAGAGGGTGCGCATGTATAAGAGGATTAAGGTGCTAAACGAAGTGGATAAGGCTCTTGAGAAACTACCCCCCACTCCCCGGGGCTTCGCAGCATCTTCGGTGAGGGATGACCGTGATAGTGGTTGATGCCTCAGCACTTGCCAAGTACATACTCAAGGAGGATAACTGGCGTAACATCAGAGAGGTTCTTGAGGAAGAGTCTGTATCGCTTGACCACGTTGTGAAGGAGGTTGCCAACGCTATATGGAAGAGGTCTGTAGTGCTTAATCAAGAACCACCTGATGTCGCTAGGACAAGGCTGCAACTCCTAAAGAGGTTGGTAAACGAAGGTATTGTAGGAATTGAGAATGAGCTTGAGTACCTGGACAAGGCCTTTGAGATAGCCGTGGAGAATGGCATAACCGTTTACGACGCGCTGTACATAGCCCAGGCTATCGCTCACAGAGCTGAGCTTCTAACAAGTGATAAGAAGCAGGCTGAGGTAGCTAAGAGGCTAGGCCTCAAAGTTCGTTACGTACCTTAGCCTAACTCTTAGGCCCATATACAGTTATAGTCAATCCCTTGGGATCCGTAGCTACGGTCAGTGAATGATACGGTGGCGCATACACCTTCTCTATATAGGGCTTAATGGCATCGGGGTTGGATAGGGTGTTGTGTGCTAGTAGCACAGCTCCGGGGATTAGTAAGGGCTCTATAACCCTTAGGTACAGATGGTACTCATCTTTCTTGCCATCTATGAATGCTAGGACTACTTCCCCCTCACCCTGCTTATACTCCTTGGCATCTGTACACAAAACCTCAACGTTATCTAACCCTACTTCCCCCATAATCTTCTTGGCGTAGTCTACCCTATCGCATCTATTATCTATCGATACCACCGGCGCACCAACCTCTTTAGCTGCATGTCCTAGCCACATAGTTGAGAAGCCACGTCCCGTACCCACCTCTAAGACCATTTCTCTCCTACGTGATAGCACGAACTTTGTGAGTATGTACAGCGCATACGCGGTATTGTAATCAACCGGGTTGGGACCTTGTATGAAGGAGTCTCTATAGACCTCTATAGTCCGCTTGAAGAACTCAGGGCTAAAGCCTCTCTTGATGAAGAGCGCAAGCCCCTCCCCAACGGGTAGGAGACTACGCATGAATCCATGAGCTCCTAGCTCCTTGGAAAATGTTGGGTGCTTATATATGCCTGATATTGCGTCCACAACGATCAGCAGGGTATAGTCATCAACCCCTACGAGATCCCTGAACTTCTTTACAACTCCTTCAACATCTATGAGAATCATATCAGCCTCCTGGAACTCATTCACGAGCTCGGCAGCGCTGCCGATACCGCTAGTGGCTGGAAGCGCATTAGCTATCCTAGCCTTACGCCCCTCGAAAGCAGCTGAGCTCAGTAGTATATCGAGGAGCTTTGAGGAGAGCAAAGGGGGCACCTCTGCGCGGCTCGTTAAGTGTCCGAAACTAATTAAACGTTTATAGAGGGTAGCATTGAGTGTTAAAGACTTTACTCGCTACTGTGTCTCAGGTGGTGAGGGGCTTCATGAGCACTAAGCTGCGGGATCCCGTGACCGTGGTTCTGCTAGCCCTTCTCATATTCAGTAATGTTGCGTGGGGCTCTGCGTACCTCTCGATGAGTATCCGCGTCTCGAAGAGCCTTAGGGTTAGCACCTCCCTTCTGGCATCTATGGTGAGCCTCGCTGGGGATAGGCTTGTTAGGTATGCTCAGGAGGGTGATCGGGGCTTCCTAGACGCCGCCTACATGTATGTAGACCGTGCCCTGATCATGTCCCAGGCGATCTACGAGCTCACCCGATCTGAGGAGTGGAAGGCACTTCACAGCGCCCTCGAATGGCTTCACAGTGTCCTGGCGGATATGCATCAGGGTATGAGGGTCGATAAACAGGTGCTTATAGAGCTAGGAGCTCTTCTACAGGAGCTCTCAAAAGCTATCAAGAACCTAGACAGCCGCTACGTAAAGAGCTACTCAGACGAGGTATCGAGGATTGTTAAGGAGGTCATCTACTCGTAACCGTCCTTTTCAGAGCCGTTCGTGCAGAAGTGCCATGGGCTCAGGGCATAGGCTAAGCAATATAAAACGCTTTGTAAAGTCCCTATATCCCTAGGGGTGCAGTGGTGTCTCGTAGGGCTGAG
>Ga0180301_10002776_pt1 | contig 13780 bp, 10 predicted proteins | sample GuaBasSediGuay16_FD_121797 | JGI IMG/M metagenome (GOLD analysis project Ga0180301, IMG submission 121797) | Subseafloor sediment microbial communities from Guaymas Basin, Gulf of California, Mexico - Guay16, Core 4569-2, 12-15 cm | ecosystem: Environmental > Aquatic > Marine > Hydrothermal...
GCCTCGGGCGCAGAGCGCATATTGAGCACGATGGAATTAGAGTTTTGAAATTCATATTAACAAAGAATAAAGTCCATAGGTTCGAATCGATCTGGCGCAGTTTCGTAGGCGCCGAGAAAGGCAGTGAAGGATGGCGTTAAAATCTGAACAGAAGCGGAGACATTTTCCTTCGCCTTAAATTAGTAACTTCATTCCCGTCACTTTAGGACAAAGCCAAATATTTAGGATTCAGTGAGAATTAAATGTCTTCAAAAACTACAATATAATTATAATTTTCCACAGATGAACAAAAAGTGGGCATAAAAAATATCCACAGCCTGTTAAAAAGCACATCTAATTGAAAATAAAAAAGATAAAAATATAATTGATAATGTGTCGCATAAGATATATTATGTTAACTTTTAAATTTTTTTAAAAAATTATTTCTTTTTCAAATATTCGATAACTTCCTCTAATATTTGAATTATTTCTTCTTTAGTTACGCTGGGTTTTTTAAATTCTATTCTTAACTTGAATCTTTTTTTGTCTTGGGGAATGTAATTATAAACATATTTTTTGGGACGAGATTTCTTTTTTCCTTTTAGAGTTCTCGATAATTCTCGAGTATCCATCCGAGTCAAGTCTCTCTGAACTATATTTTCAATTAACTTTTCCATATCTTCTTTTGTTTTTTGTTTGGCTATTTCAACCAGCGTTGAACGACTGGTAATATTTTTTTGCTGACAAAGTCTTCTTAGTTCTGGTGGTATACGACAAAGATTAATTATTTCGGTTACTGTTGAGCGAGCCTTACCAATTTTTTTGGCGATCATTTCGTGGCTGTAGCCGTATAAGTCAGCCAAAGTTTTTAAACCTTCAGCTTCTTCAAATACGTTTAAATTTTTTCTTTGTAAATTTTCAATGAGAGCAATCTCTAAAGCTTCGCTGTCATCAACATCCATTTCAATACAAGGGATTTCGGTAAGACCAGCTTTTTTAGAAGCAGTATATCTTCTTTCTCCTGCGATGATTTCATAAAAATTTCCCCGAGGTCGGACAATTATAGGTTCGAGGACACCTTTTTCTTTTATAGATTGGATTAGGTCCGATAGATCGCCTAATTCACTTCGGGCCTGTTGAGGATTGGGAATTATTTTATTTATAGGAATCAACCTAATTTGAGGGCCTAAACTGCGAGATGAAAGAAATTCAACGAAATGCCCATCATGACGCATAGTTAGGTCATCGGGCAAGCCGCTTTTCTTGCTTTTTGGCACGATTAACAATCTCCTCGGCTAATTTTTTGTATTGAAGCGCTCCTGTAGAATTAGGAGCAAAAGTAAAAATTGATTCTTTATAAGCCGGACTTTCTTCAAATTTAACGCTTTTAGTGATAGTAGTTTTAAACACTTTTTCTTTGAAAACATTATTTATTCTTTTTACCACGTCTTTAGCAATATTAGTCCGTTTATCATGAAGAGTAATTAAAACACCAATTATTTGGAGATTTGGATTGGCTACTCTTTTGACTTTAGCTATGGTCTCCAGTAGATCGTCTGTTCCTTCTAGACAGAGATAAGATGATTGAATTGGAATTAAGATGTAATCAGAGGCGACCAGGGCATTGAGAGTAATCAAACCCAGAGTTGGAGGAGTATCAATAATAATAAATTGGTACTTCTTTCTGATGGGCAATATAATATCCCGAAGGCGGAAATGCCCATCTATTTCACCAATAAGAGATGGCTCTAATTTGGCCATTGAAATACGAGAAATAACCACTTCTAAACCGGGAATGGTAGAAGGAACAATAGCTTTTTGAATACCTAATTTTGGCTCTATTAAAACATCGTAGAGGGAATACTCATATTGATAGGGATTTTCCACACAAGAAATGGTGGTATTAGCTTGAGGATCAGTATCGACAAGAAGTGTCTTATAGCCTAAAAAAGAAAGAGCAGCTGAGAGATTAACAGCTGTCGTTGTCTTCCCTACCCCACCTTTTTGATTAGTAATAGCTATTATCAACGACAATGCTAACTCCTAGCTTTTGAACATAAAATATAAGAAAAGAAGACAAATATCAAGAAAAAATTTATAAATGGTCGGCCGGCCGACAATGTTGCTAACTAATTGATATATAATAAATAAAGCAAATATAAAAATTTAGATTAAAACCTGATATTGAAGTTTAAATTGGTTATAAGAATTAATCTTTCAAAAATCATCATGGGAATTAAGCTGGGATCATAGTTTAAATCTTCAACTTTTACCATTAAGAGGAAGAATAAATTACAATAAGGTGTTTAATCTGGGAGTAAAAGAAAAATTTCTAATCGAAGAGAAATTTTTTAATTAGTTGATAAAAAATTATATCAGAATTAAATTAACTTAAATTAACTTCGCTCCACTTCTCTTATTTCTTATTAAATTAGGTTCATCGCAATAATGGATACCTGAGCTTAGAAAGAGAAACTTTATCCAGAGTGACTTAAGTTAAAAGCAAAGATATAAGTGATGTACCTTGTAATCTTGTCTTATGCGTTTGCCCTGGAGCAATGCTGTCATTTAAAGCCGGATATGGAGTCAAACGAAGGATCTGTGGATATGGTGAGCTGAACTACTTTTTAATAAATATTTTAAACTATTAGGTATTCATTTTTGCGATGAGCCATAATTTATTGGTAATGCTTTAAAATAAAAGAAAAATAAGAAATGTCGGCCGGCCGACATATTTTCTAATTATATGAATATAAAGAAATTAAGACTATATTGACAAAGGATACTTAGAAGCTTAAGATTAGCCAAAAAAGAGGAATACGATGAACATTTTGGAATTGGTAAAAGAAAGAATAGTTCTCCTAGATGGTGGCATGGGCACAGAATTAATCAAAAAAGGTCTTTCTAAAGGAGAAGCTCCCGAACTCTGGAATGAAAAATATCCTGAAAAAGTAAAAGAAGTCCACCAGGCTTATTTCCAAGCTGGAGCCGACGCCATTATAACCAATAGTTTCGGGGGATCTCCAATTAAATTAAAGCATTTTAATTTAGAAAAAAAAGCCTATGAATTAAATAAAAAAGCAGCTGAGATAGCCGTAGAAATAAAACCTAAAGAAAGATATGTTGGAGGAAGTATGGGACCAACAGGTCAGTTCCTTAAGCCTCAAGGACCTTATGAGGAAAATGAATTTTATGAAGCTTACCATTTACAAGCTCAGGCTTTGATTGAGGGTGGTGTTGATTTTATTTTAATTGAAACTCAATATGATCTAAGAGAAGCCATAATAGCTTTAAAAGCGGTCCTAGAAATAAATAAAGTTCCTGTATTTGTGACCATGACTTATAATGAAACAAAGAGAGGTTACTTCACTATCATGGGGAACAGCTTGGAACAATGTCAAAAAGAACTTATAGAAAATGGAGCTCAAGCCATTGGAGCTAATTGTACCTTGGATAGTCGGCAAATGTTAGAACTTATCAAAAAAATGGAAAAACTGAAAGAAATACCTATAATTATTCAAGCCAACGCCGGTCAACCCCTCCCCCAACCCGATGGATCTATAACATATTCTCAGGACCGAGATGATTATGTGAAATACATTCCTGAAATAATAAAAGAAGGAGCTAGAATAATAGGTGGTTGTTGTGGGACTAATCCTGAGTATATTAAAGAAATGAAGAAGATAATTGATAATATAAAATAAATTTAATATAACAAATATTAAAAAAAACAGCTTTAGAATTTAGAATAGATAAATCCATAGTTCCTTATTTAATGAGGGAAAAATTAGACCAAATAATATAAATAAATTTATGGTTCATCGCAATAATGGATACCTGAGCTTAGAAAGAGAAACTTTATCCAGAGTGACTTAAGTTAAAAGCAAAGATATAAGTGATGTACCTCGTAATCTTGTCTTATGCGTTTGCACTGGATAATGCTATCATTAAAGCCAGAATATGGAGTCAAATGAAGGATCTGTGGATATGGTGAGCTGAACTACTTCTTAATAAATATTTTAAACTATTAGGTATTCATTTTTGCGATGAGCCAAATTTATTAATCCAAAGATTAATATTTAATAAAGAAAGAAGGGCTTACTTAAAAGACCTCATTAAAGCCATAATTTCTTTCGTCATCCGAAGAGCTTCATCATAAGGTCGTTGCCACATATTGCGACCAAAAATAAGTCCATCTACTCCCGCTTCTAATGAAATTCTAACTTTACGCAATAAATCTTCATCGCTTATCTTACTGCCTCCAGAAATAAGAACGCCAGTTCGACCAGCTGAATTGACCACCATTTCCAAAGCTTCTTTTTCGCTTAAATCAGAAAATTTATTGTAAGGATGAAAGGGGTTATCGGGGGCATATTGGTCAGGGCGAGGAATATGAGGAAAATTAATTTTAGTCAAGGTTGCTCCTAACTCATTGGCTACTCGAGCGGCATAATCGACCATAGCCAATGAATCTCGACCGCCTCCCCTTTCTTCTACATAAAGGCCCCGTGGATAGGACCAGAGAATAACTGGTAAGCCCAAGCGGCGAGCTTCTTGGCGGATAAAAGCAAATTGCTCAATATCCTCTGACTCTCGGGGTGAACCAACATAAAGAGTATAACCAATCGCATCAGCACCCAAACGGAGAGCATCTTCTAGGCTAGCATCTAAAGGAGAAAAAGCTTCATCATCGGGAGGAATTCCAGTTTTACCATTAATTTTTAAAACAAGGGGTACCCGTCCAGCATATTTTTTATAGTATTTTTCCGCCAGGCCGATATGACAAACGATGCCAGAATAGTTGCCTTCCACAGCTAGCTCTAGCTCAAATTCAAAATCGGCGCTGGGCGGATTGGGGAAGAAATCTCGAGGTCCATGTTCCAGTCCCTGATCAACTGGAAGGAGGAGTATTTTTCCATTACCGGGGCCATGGGCATACATCAATTCATAGAGGTGTCGTTTTTCCCCGGGAGTAAGAAAGTCTAAGTCTAAATGAAATTTTTGTTGGCGCCGTGATTGCATTTTATCTTCTCCTTCTATTTATTATTATGAAGCAAAAACCAGAGTCTTTCCAGTCAAAAGAAAAAATTTATTTATATTTTAATAACATAGTAATTCTTTGGGTTTTTTAACCTCTGAGTTTTTGTCTTCTCCGAAGACTTCTTATTCCTCTTCCTCTCTCTCCAGTTGAGCAAAATGGCCAAAGAAAAAGGAGAAAATATTTTTCTGTTTTAAAGAATATCCTCAGTTATTTAACCGGATACCTGGTGGCTGAGTTTAAAGCCATGATTAGTTCATTAGCTTTCTGGCTTCCAAAAACAACTTTCCGGCCCGATTTTAAATAAAATCTGACCCCTTCCCTACCCTTAACGATATAAGCTTTCTCCCCTTGACCAAAGCGAATACCATAACCGCCGTAGTTCTTCAAAGCTGAAAAAGTGATTCTCTCTACTTTTTCAAGATCTTCCCAGTTGATTTTATGAAAACGGAAATGGAAGGGAGTAAATCGGTAATAGAAGCCATCTTCTTTGACTAGAGTAGTCAATCCGGTGAAATAAATTAGCAGGGGTAGCCCCCAGCCAATAAAAACCCAGATGAGAATCATGATTGAGTCTGGGGCAGGATGTTCTCCCCAGGGTTCTTTCATAATGATCTGGCGGATAAAGCCGTTCCAAGCCAGAAAGGCTGGTACCAGGACTGTAAACCAGATCCAGAGTTGCGTGAATTTTTGTTTCTCTTCAAAGATGATGGGTTGGTTGAATTTAGAATTCATAGTTTTTCCTTTTCCAGTAATGGACTGGATAAATTTTTATTTCTTATCTTCTTCCACCAGGAAGAAAGCATCACCATCTTTCGGCTCTTTAGGATCATATATCGGCTGCCAGACAATGTAAACTGGGTCGTAAGAGCGCAGAATTTCCAGAACCTCCATAAATCGTTGGCTGGCCGCAAAAAAGAAGATTTTTTCATCTTCAGAGAGAAAAGGCTCGGGGATCTTTTCCCCTTCTCCAGCGAAGACTGCCTGAGCGATTTCCCGCCCTTCCTGGTAGAGGCGGATTATTCTGTCTGCCCAACGGGTTCTCTGGCCCTTGATATCTCGGGAATAAATCAACACTTGGTAACGATCAATCCGGTATTTTATTTCTTTCATTCGTCTACCTCCTTTTTTGATGATGAGCTCCATTATAGGAATTGATTATCTTAGAGAACCTTTCGGTTGATAGGGATAGGTTGATTTCTGTCATTTTTTATTTTTAAGGTGGGATAAAATGAATCCTTTCCTTCCAACCGTTTTCTTGAGTTTAATCTCTTACCCGATAATTGTATTGGTCCTTAAACTAAAAGGTTTATCATTACCGCAAAGATACGGCTTCCTTTAATCTCTTTTAATCTTCTTTATTTAATCTCCTTTAATCTTCTTTTTCCCAGGCTTTGATGCCTTCGGTCATCCAGCGGGGAGCTGGTTTGCCTTTTAGATAGTGGTCAAAAAATTCAGCCATCCTCTTGGTCCAATCCTTCTGGTTGACTCTTTTACGCAACCCGTGAGCTTCACCGTTGTAGTTGAACATAAAAGCCACCTTTTCCAATCTTCGCAGAGCCATGATGAATTCAATACCCTGATACCAAGGAACAGCGCCATCCTCGTCATTGTGAATTATCAGCAATGGAGTTTTAATTTTGTCGGCCCAAAAAATAGGCGAATTTTCAATATAGCGTAACGGGACTCGCCAGAGACTATCGCCTAATCGGCTTTGGGTTCTTTCATATTGAAACTGGCGAACCATACCGCTGCCCCATCTGATACCGTTATAGGCGCTGGTCATATTGGACACAGGTGCCCCAGCTTCAGCGGCGGCAAAAATATCTGTTTGTGTCACCAAGTAAGCCACTTGGTAACCACCCCAGGAATGCCCTTGAATGCCGATAGCTTGGGGATTGATGTAGCCTTCTTGAATGAGCATGTTAATACCTGGGAGAACACATTTGAGAGCATCACGGCCTGGATAACCCGTGTGATACTCTATATCCGGCATCCAGATAATATAACCGTTGCTCACGTAGTAGGCAGGATTAATGGATGTGCCCGGTGAGGGATGGCGGAAGCTATGCAGCATGTAATGAAGGGTTTCGTAGATGTAAACTAGAAGGGGATATTTTTTCCGAGGATCGAAATTATCGGGTTTGATCAAAATTCCTTTAAGGGGGAGGCCATCAGCACTGTAGAAATCGCGCAGCTCGGCTTTACCCCAAATATAAGGCTCGAGTTGCCGCCCTAATTGGGTAATTCTGCGGGGATGACGGAAACGGAGGTCGGAGATCCATAAATCTGGATATTCATCAAAGCTCATCCGAGCGAAAAGAAGTCGTTTAGCCTGCTTGGCTTGGCTAATGGAAGAAAATCTCTTGTCGGCCATGAGGAGTTTCTGCGGTTTAGCCGTCCCTTTAACCTGGTCCAAATAGAAGCCTTCAGCCATTGTTTCTTCATTCCGGACTTTAAGAATAATTTTCTTCCGCGGGTCAATGTTTTTCTCTTCTGGGTCGAGTTTTAAATAGCGGAAAGAAAGCTTGTGCTCTCGCCCGAAACCTTCGGTTATCCGGCGGGCTGCTGAGCCGTCGGGCTTAATTGCCCAGATATCATACTGGTCATAAACCAGGAATTCCTGATCGTCAGTCGTCCAGCCGGCGTAACCGTAACTAGCCGCCGGATTGGGAGTGTCCCAATCTTCCCGAGCGAAACTTACTCCCACCTTAGCCGTGACATTGGTGGTTTTCTGAGTGCGGCGGTCGTAAATATACCAGTCTCCATTTTCAAACCAGAAAACATATTGGCCTTGTGGAGAAAGGTAAGCCCGCCGAAAAAGCTTTTTCTTGACCAGCGTTCGCTGCCCCGTCTGAGGGTCCACCAAGTAGACGTCGTAGTAGGAGCCGTCATAAGAGACCAATTTGGTGTAAGGCACAATAGTTTGACCCCAAGCGATTTCGCCTGACTCGTGCAATTCAACATCCGGCAGGATTTCATCAGCCAATTTGACTATTCGGCCGGTATCTAGGTGATAAACACATTCCCAGGTGTTATTCTTGACTCGTTCGACCATTTTTTTCTGCTGAGGTTGGGGATAGGGGTCATTCCAATGCCAGAGGTCGAATTTAGCCTTTTCTTCTTTTTCAGCCTCTTCCTCTTCTTCTGGCGGTTCAGCCGGAGGAATTTCCTTTATCCCAAAAAGCAATTGTTGACCCTGGCGAGTGAAAATTAAATTGGATTTATTGGAAGGCGCCTGTCCTGGGAAGAGTTCTTTTATTTTTTCAGCCGAGACCCACAGCTGGGCTTGAGGAGCTTTAAAATCCCATCCGTAAATAGCCAATAAGGGATTTTCATCAGATTGGTTGTCCCGATCAGTCAAAAAAGCTAATTTGGTCTCTTCTTTATTCACGGCGAGTTTTTCATAACGTCCTTTTCCGGTCAGTAAGGGAACCAGTTGTTGAGAGGAGGTCTTATACACATAAACCCCGTCAGATTCAGGCTTTTTTTCACTGGCTACGGCTAAGAGAAGAGTGTGGCCGTCTTTGGTCCACAAATACTCCGTCACATCATCAAAAGTGGTTTCCTGGCCGGTCTTGAGCGAGCGTAGCACTAAGGGTGAACCATACTTTCTTTTCTGCTTCTCTTTCTCGGCTTTTTTCTCTGGAGCTGGTTCCTTTTTTGTGGTGGCCGGTTCGCTTTTTTCTTTCTTTTCTTTTTCTTTTTCTTTTTCTTTTTCTTTAAGGTAGGCTACCCAATCACCATTTTCCTCGGGTAATTTAAAACTTTTGACCCCTTCTACAGTCTGTAATTGGCCGGTACTTAAGCTAACCAGGCCAAGTTTAAGTTTGGGTTTGGTGGCTTTTTTATTTTTTTTCTTGGTTCGCTTGGCTTTTTTGACTTCTTCTTGGGTGGGTGAAATGAGATAGACGACGTGACGGGAATCAGCTGTAAAAGTAGCTTTAGCTTTAGTCTGAGCCCGAGTACCTTCTCCCGAATATCCCAGAGGGAAACGGAGTTCTTTATTAGTTTTGAGGTTAATAATGACCAAATAGGCGTCGCCATCCTGGGGAGTTTCTCCGTAGAGTACCCATTGGCCATTGGGAGAAATCTTGGGAAATTGGATGGATTTCCAGGAATCATAGACATCATGAGTCAAGGGTTTTTTGGTGAGGGTCTTTTGACTAGTTGACTGGCCAGCAATGCTTTGAAGAGGAGAATAAAAAAGGAGTAAGAAAATTACAAATAAAATGGAAAATGATTTTAAATTAAAAATAGTTTTTAATTGATATTGGTTTTTCATACTCCCTCCTTTTTTACAGACTCAAAGCTATTTTAGAATAACAAACTTTCATCCTGGTGGTCAAAAAGAATTGGTTAACCTAGTTTTCATAGGATAAAGGACTAACGACAATGATTAATCACTTGGTCTCATACAAATTTTCCTAATCTTCTATATAAAAACCATCCCTTGAAAAATACACCGATCAGCAGGAGATGCTGCTATTAGACCCGATTCATGAGGTGTGAGTTTGCTTTCGAAAGGGAGTTAAGTTATGAGTTAAAAATTTTATATTTTATTGCACAAAAAACTATCTCTTTGTATTATAATGCTTTTAAATTGAGAAAATCAGGTTGTCTTGGGAAGGAAGTCTAGCTAATTTAGGCGAATATAGAGCATAATTATGAGAACTGCTTTTTCTGTTACCATTAAGAACTTAGGACAGATTATCAAAGTTAAACCAGAAGAAACTTTGTCTCAAGCCTTAGCCCGGTTTAATATTCCCCTCCGTTTTGATTGTGGTCAAAGAGGCGTCTGCGGAAAATGCCAGGTAAAAATTCTCAAGGGGCAGGTCAATCCACCGGGGCGACAAGAGAAGTATATCCTTGAATTTTTAAAGGTTGACCCATCTATCCGCTTGGCTTGTCTCACAAAACCAAAGGGTGATTTAGAGATAGAAGTGCCCTCCGAAAGCCTTGTTCAATCAGTTAAGATACTGGAGAAAGGAGTGACCACTAGTTTTCCCTATTGCCCTTCACTCCGGCAATACTTATTTACCCTAGAAAAACCCAGAGTTTCCTCACCTAGTTCTTTAGTCGAAAGGGTAAAAAAAGTTCTGGCTCTTCCCGAGCTTGAATTTCCCTTGGATATTCTTAACCAGTTAGGTGAGGAAGCTCGAGAGTTGCCCAAAAAAATGCAGTTGGTCATTTATCAAGATAAAGAAGTAATTTCTCTGGAAGCTGACTCCTCCCCTACCCCTCTTCTTGGTCTGGCTGTCGATTTGGGAACAACCACTGTTGTCGGGGAACTTCTCGACTTGGAATCGGGTCGGTCATTAGCGGTGGCTTCAGCTTTAAATCAACAAATCCGTCTGGGCACTGATGTTATTACCAGATTAAGTGAAGCTCTAATTTCTGAAGGAAAAAGAAGAACTTTACAGCGGGCGGCCAGGCGGACCATTAACGCTCTGATTCATAAGCTTTGTCAAAAAACTGGTTATCACGAGGAAAATATCCTCGAAGTAGTAATTGCCAGCAATACAGCTATGAATCATCTCCTCTTAGGCTTGCCGATCCACACCTTGGCCCGAGCTCCCTACACTGCCTTGTTTCAATATTTGCCGGAAGAAAAGGCTCAAGAAGTGGGGCTGCGGATTTCACCCCGAGGAAAAATTTTCTTGGCTCCTAATATTCAAAGTTTTATTGGCGGCGACATTTCGGCTGGATTATTAGCCACTCGATTTTTTGAGAAATCGGGCCGATATCTTTATCTTGACCTGGGGACCAATGGTGAAATAGTTTTGAGAAACAAAAACCGCTTTTGGGGGACTTCTACGGCTGCTGGACCAGCTTTTGAGGGGGTAGGACTTTCGGTAGGCATGATGGCGGCTCCCGGAGCTATTTATCAGGTCAGCGCCACACCTTCCCTAGAAATTAAAACTATTGGTCGGCGCAAAGCGCGGGGCCTGTGTGGCACGGGACTCATCGATATTTTAAGTATTGCTCTTCAAAAAAAATGGCTAAGTCAAAACGGGCGAATCCTGCTCCGAGAGAGACAAATTAAACTTACTCCACAAGTAGCCTTGGCTCAGGATGATGTCCGCAAGCTTCAAATGGCCTTGGCGGCGGTTAAAGCCGGCGTGAAAATAGTTATGGCTAAAGCCGAGCTTGACTTTGACCAACTTGATGGACTCTATCTAGCCGGCGCCTTTGGAAGCGAATTGAATATAGCCAACGCCATGGCCATTGGGCTTCTACCAGCTATTGATCCGGCCAAAGTATATTTTGTGGGCAATGCTTCTTTAGCAGGAGCGCGCTGTTTATTGTTAAATTATACTTTACGGGAAGAACTTATTTCTCAAATAAAAAGAATCAATTTTCTTTCTTTGGCTCGGGAAAAGGATTTCCAGAACATTTTCATAAAATCACTTAATTTATCACCATATCCAGAAAAGGAGTGAATATGGATGAGAAGCAAAAACAACAACTTTGGACTAAGATGAAAGAAGCCGTAATAAAAGGCGACAATCAGGCGGCCGTTGAGCTGGCTAAAGAGGCGATTCAACTGAAATTAGATTTGACAGAAACGATTGAAAAAGGTTTTGTCCCGGGTATTAGACGAGTCGGACAGCTTTGGGAAGAGGGCGAATACTTCTTGCCGGAACTTATTAGTAGCGCGGAGTGTATGAAACAGGCCATGGCTGTGTTGCAGCCCGAATTGACCAAAAACAAAGATTCTCTAGAAACTAAAGCCAGAATTGTCATCGGCACAGTGGAAGGCGATATCCATGATATCGGTAAGAATTTGGTGTCTTCTATGTTACAGGCCAATGGCTTTGAGATTATCGACCTGGGTGCGGATGTGAAGCTGGAAAAATTTATTGCTACAGCTCAGGAGAAAAAAGCTGATTTTATCTGCCTTTCGGCTTTGCTCACGACCACTATGACTGGCCAGCAACGACTGATTGAAATGTTAAAAGAGCAGCGCCTCCGGGAGAAATTCAAGGTAGTAGTGGGGGGAGCCCCAGTGACCGCCCAATGGGCGGAATCGATTGGAGCTGATGGTTATGGAGAAAACGCTCTGGCCGCTGTGCGGATTATTGAGCAATTAACTCGACAAAGGAGAGAAAAATGAAGCCCACTCAACGTCCGAAGCTGGAAATACTCTCTCCGGAGCTGGCTCATCAGATTATTGATGAGGCCTTTCTCCTTTTGGAAAGGCAGGGAGTTTTCGTAGAGAATGAGGAAGCCCTAGAACTTCTTCGTTCGGGAGGAGCCCAGGTGCAATCCAATGGCCGTCAAGTTTGTTTCCCCCGAAGATTGGTGGAGGAATCTCTTCATCAAGCCCCAGCCGAAATTATTCTTTATGACCAAAGTGGCTCACGGGCCTATTTGGTCGGTCAAGACGAAGTTCACTTCAACCCGGGTTCAGCCGCAGTGACTATTTTGGATTGGCCCAGACAGGAGCAACGAAAGCCCCTGACCCAGGATGTGGTTCGTTTTGTCTGCCTGGCCGATAAGTTGCCCGCCCTCCATTTTCAAAGTACAGGTCTCATTGCTAGCGATGTTCCTGAGGAAATAGCTGACAGTTACCGTTTATATTTAGCCCTGATTTTTTCTTCCAAGCCAGTAGTTACGGGCACTTTCCGCGAGGCCAGTTTTCAGGTAATGAAGGAGATGCTGGAGGTAGTTCGAGGTGGAACCAGCTCTCTTCGAGAGAAGCCGCTGGCGATTTTTGATGCCTGTCCTTCGCCACCCTTAAAATGGAGCCGATTAACAGCTCAAAGTTTGATTGACAGCGCCCGCCTGGGAATTCCCTCAGAAATAATTTCCATGGGCATGACAGGAGCTACTTCGCCTGTCACTTTAGCGGGAACACTCGTTCAGCATGTGGCGGAGAATCTATCTGGTTTGGTGATTGCTCAACTAGCTCAACCAGGGGCGCCGGTGATTTTTGGTGGTTCTCCCTCAAGTTTTGATATGCGGCAGGGAACCACCCCTATGGGAGCTATCGAAACTATGATGATTGATAGCGCTTATGCTCAAATAGGTAAGCAACTAAATTTACCCACGCACGCCTACATGGGCCTAAGCGATGCTAAAACTATTGACGCTCAGGCTGGTTTGGAGTCGGGAATTGGGGCTGTTTTGGCGGCTTTGAGTGGGATTAATGTTGTCTCTGGTCCAGGCATGTTGGATTTCGAGAGCTGTCAAAGCCTGGAAAAATTGCTTATCGACCATGAAATTTGTCAAATGGCTTACCGTCTAATTGAAGGAATTTCTCAGCGGGACGAGCCTTTAGCTCTGGATTTATTTGCCGGAATTAGGCCCGATTATCAATTTTTGACTATGGAACATACCCGACGCTGGTATCGCGAGGAACATTTATTTCTACAGTTGGTCGATCGGAGTACCTATGGAGATTGGCTTCAAGCTGGCAAGAAAACTCTAGCCGCTAGAGCCCATGAAGAAGTGGAAAAACTTCTCCGTGAAGCTGAACCCTGTCTTCAAGATGAGATTAAATTAAAAGAGCTCCAAAGAATCATGCTCCACGAAGCCAAAAAATTTGGTTTGACTTCCCTCCCCGCTTTTCCCGAGCGGCTGGATTAGACGATTTCCTCTTTTCTTAATTTACTTGTGATTCACTTAATGGCGATTATTTTCATCTCCCGCAATGGTTTAAAGCCCTTCTCTTTAAGGAGCTGATTGAAAGCAGCATAATCCTTCTGGATAAATTGGTTGAGTTGGGTCACTTGCTGGTCCACTTGTTGGCTAAATTCA
>Ga0180301_10002778_pt1 | contig 13772 bp, 7 predicted proteins | sample GuaBasSediGuay16_FD_121797 | JGI IMG/M metagenome (GOLD analysis project Ga0180301, IMG submission 121797) | Subseafloor sediment microbial communities from Guaymas Basin, Gulf of California, Mexico - Guay16, Core 4569-2, 12-15 cm | ecosystem: Environmental > Aquatic > Marine > Hydrothermal...
AATTAAATGATGTTAACAAAACTAATAAATTTTAAAAAGGAAAAATGTTTTGAGAAATTGTTTTTACAACTGATTGATAATAAAATACTTAATGAAGTGATCTTTGCCACTTTATTAAAGAAAATGGCAAAAGTCACTTACTAAATAGAGGGGAATTAGAAAAAGAAAGGGGTCGTAAATACTCTTTTTAGAATTTGGGACATTTGGGGCATTTATGGGATAGATATTGGACATTCGTAGTTAATGTATGATAAATGAGATAGAAATATGAGCAATAAAAACAGGCTTTTTGTAGGAGAACTGATAAAATCTCGACTTCCCAAATCTGGTGGGCAAGGACATTTGAGATATGGTTATTGAGAAGATAAACTAAGTAGGAAAGAAGACGGGAAAAGATAAACATATTTCAACAAGAATGTCTCTAAAGATAGTGTAAAATATTTCTTTGATTAGGCAAGAGTGTTGTAATACAATAAAATAAGTAATAACAAAATGGCCTTCTCCAAAAAGAAACATAAAAATATTAGCATACACGACCTTATTCTTTTAGGAATTTATCTTGTCATAAAAAAAGGGGAAACCTGCACTTTTGAACGCCTAGTTGCAGAGTGTTTTAATAGGTTTCCTAAAATTTTTGGTTTCAAGAGATATCCCCATTGGCCCGATTCTCTAAAATTCGATAGACCATTAAGAACCTTGAGAGAAAAAGGCCTAATAGTAGGGACCTCAACAAGCGAATTTAATCTTACAGAGTTTGGTAAACAAAAGGCTATAAGAATTGCAAAGAAATTAAAAAAAGGCAGATTTACACCGGAAGCCAAAAGAGAGGGGGGCATAAGGAGCATAGATGACAGGCTAATCGAGTATATTAAGAATAGTGAATATTATAGGAAATTCCTTAGGAACCCTGAAGAGTTATCCATCTCTGAACCAGGATTCAGAGAATTGTTAAGATGTACGATGGAAACCCCTTTAAGGGTAGTAAAGCAAAATTTGGAGTATCTTAAGAAATTGTCTCAAAGTTATAATGAGCCACAAATTGGAAGTTTTCTTAGATATTGTGAGAAAATAATTTTTAAGAAAGATGGCTAAAGACCTGCCTATAAATCCACGGATTGTAGAACAGTTAGCCAGGGCTACAGTTAAAAATTTAGTAGACGGCATTGTGGAGTTAATTACAAACAGTGATGATAGTTATAGAAGATTAGAAGAGTTACATCAAAATGTAAGCGGAGAAATTGAGATTTATGTAGAAAGAGAAAAATACGGCATATGCAAAAAATTGACAGTAAAAGATAAGGCCGAGGGAATGAGTAAAAAAGAACTTCAAAAAGCAATAGAGTTTGGAGGAGAAACCAGTGGTTTTACAGAAGGAAGGAGTGTTCGCGGTCTATTTGGAAGAGGGCTAAAAGAAACAATTATTGCATTGGGTGAAGGGCACATTACATCAATAAAAGAAGGAAAGAAAGTCAGCACAAGATTGTGGCTGGATAAAAAAAGCAAAAAACCTCAATATGATGATGAGTTACTAAATAGAGAGGAATCAATTATAGGCAGAGATAATGGAACAGAGATAAACATTACAGTTACTAATGATAGAATAAGAATCCCCGATTATAAAAAATTTAAAGAACAGGTAACTACCCATTATGCCTTAAGAGATATAAATAGCGCTTCTAATAGAAAAATTACACTGGTTTTTGACGATTTGAAACGGAAACAAAAAAATACAGTGTATATTAAATTCCATCCTCCAACAGGAGAAAAAATTTTAGAGAAAGAATTAACTTTACCATTATTTGGAGATAAAGTCATCATCAGAATTTATGAAAGTCCTACACCTCTTAGCTATCAAAGGAATAATCCTTATGGATTGGCTGGAATATTGATTAAGACGACTGGTGCCATACTTGATAATCAGTTATTCAAATTTGAAAATGAACCTGCAGCCTATTACTTCTTTGGAGAAGCAATATGTATAGGATTGGAAGAACGGTTGAAGAAAGGAGAAACAGAACTTATCGACCAGAACAGAGGAGGATTGGAATGGAGACATGATTACTGTTCTGCCTTGGCAAGGATTATAGAGAAAGAGCTTGAACCCCTGATACTTAGGAAAAAGAAAGATCTTCAAAAAACACCACCAAGAGAAGTCAAAGAATCTACAAAGAAAATGTTAAGAAAGTTATGTAACATTTTAAATGAACTTGCTAAGTATGAGTTAGAAGATTTACCAGAAAAGCCAGTAGAGCCAGCCCCTTATATAACTGATTTGCAGATAAAACCTGAAGTTGCCAATATTGAAATTGAAAAACCTCGCATCTTTTCAATCTATGCTCCTGCAGAACTCATAAATTCTCAAGGCAAGCAGGTAAAAATCCACTCCACCAATAGTTATATCCAGCCTTTATCCACATCTCTGAATTTAGAAAAACATCCCAAATATCCAGAACAAATCTGGTATAAATATTTTAAAGTGGTAGGGAGAGAAGACGGTGTAGAAGGTGAAATACACGCGATTTTGGGAAGCGAAAAAGCAATAGCCAGAGTAAAAGTAACTTCTCCTCGCAAAAAGAAGAAATCCACAAGGTTAAGCCCCAGGAAAGGAGGGCTTATTACCGACATTATTCCTGATGAATTAGATTCTCCACCCCAGAGAGTATATTACAGAAAAGAAGATGGTATAATCAGAATTTATATAAAATTTCCCTCAGTGGCGAAATTTATAGGCAGAGGTCTGGAAGGCGTAGAGACCGATGCTGGAAGATTGCTGTTGGCAGAACTTGTGGGTGAGGCATTCTGTAGAACCCTTGCCAGAGAAGGCATAGAGGCGGGGAAGTTTCAGGTAATTCCTGGTTCAGAATTTGATTCGTTTGTTATTGCTGTAAATGAATTGCAGAAAAAATACTTACATAAAATACAGGATATAATTATAAACTGGAGATTTAAGTAATTTCAGAGAGGGGTTCAATATGAGAAAAGCAGTTAACAGGAGAGGGAGAAATAGAGAGAGAAAATTCTTTGATGCTTTAAGAGATATTTTTGTAGGCGCTAAGGTAGAGGGTGAATCAGGTTATATCAATTTAATGAAAATCAAGTCTCAATATTATGAAAAAGGAGTGTTCCCAAGACTTAAACAGGATATAGAGTCTGCGTTGAAATCATTTCCTGAATTTAGGGAAGAACTTTTTGAAAAACTCTACACTTTCTTTCAGCGGTATTTTTCTGAAAGCGGGTCAATCTATTTTAGATATACACCTCTCCATCAGAATGTTTATGAAAAGGTTTATACCGATGATAAGGATGTTATTTTGTTCTGGAAGACTCATATGCTCTATTATGTCAAAACGGATAGGTTGTTTAAGAATCTTGAGGTTGAGATAGAAAGTCAAAACTCAAATCTCAAAAGTCAAAAGTTTAAGTTCTTTTTTGATGTAAGTGGATTAGAGCATAAAAGGGCAAATGAAAAGAGAGAAATAATCTTTGAGTTTAAGGAAAAAAGAAAGGATGGTGTTCCTGTATTTAGTGTTTCCTATTCTGAAAGAGGCAAGATTACAAAGATAGAGAATATTTTAAAGTCTCTAAAGAAAGAAGACATAGAAATAACCGAGGAGATTTTAGAAAAGGCATTCAGGGTTTTTGAAAAACAAAGTGAGGTGGATTATTTCATAAACAAGAATGCTAAAGAATTTTTAAGAGAGCAATTTAATATCTGGCTTTATCAATATGTATTTTCAGGGGAAAGTGTCTGGACAGAAAAAAGGATAAAGCAATTACAGGTTTTAAAGAACATTGCCTTTAAGATTATTGACTTTATCTCTCAATTTGAAGATGAATTGGTAAGGATATGGAATAAACCAAAATTTGTTTTGAACTCTAATTATGTGATAACTTTGGATAGAATTGCTAAAAAAGATAAGGGTTTAAATTTAATAGAAAAGATTTTAGAACACAAAAATTTTGAAAAGCAGGTTAAGGAATGGAAGGATTTAGGGATTGTAGATGATGGATTTAATAAAAATAAGATTATTGAAAATGATTTAACAGGTAAGCATTTAAGCAAAGATTATAAATATCTTCCCATTGATACAAAATATTTTAAGGATTTAGAACTTGAAATTTTAGGATTGTTTGATGATCTAGACAATTCCTTAGATGGTTGGCTTATAAAGAGTGAGAATTATCAGGCACTGAATACGATTTTGCCAAAGTTTAAAGAGAAAGTACAGACGATTTATATTGATCCTCCGTTTAATTTAGGGACAAATGCCGATTTTTTCTATAATGTAAATTATAAAGATGCTACTTGGATTACATTGCTAGAGAATAGAATGTTTCTTGCAAGAGATTTACTAAATAAAAAGGGAAGTATATTTGTAAGATGTGATTATAATGGGAATATGTATGTGAGAATGTTAATGAATGAGGTGTTTGGAGAGGAGAATTTTAGGAATGAGATACAGATAAATAGAACAAAGAAGATTTTTACTGGAGTAAAAGGATACAACGTAGCAACGGATAGTTTATTTTTCTACTCGAAACAAGAAAACTTTATATTTTCTGCTCAATATAAAGAACGAGGCAAGGAACAGAAATGGATAAATATGCACTCTCCTGGAGAAAGGCATCCCCCTGAAAGAGTGATATTTGGTAAATTGCTTTATCCTCCAAAAGGAAGGCATTGGACATTTATTCAGGAAACTATTGATAGAATGATTGAACAAGGAAGAATACGAATAAAGGAGGATGTGGAATATATAGATTTAAGAGGGAATAAAGTAAAAGGAATGCCACAGTATCTAACTGGCGAAGAAGAACTTTTAGATTCTAATTGGACTGATATTCCTGGTTATTCGTATATCTATGGCTTCCCAACCGAAAACTCCGAAATCCTCTTGAAGCGTGTAATTGAATCAACTTCCAACGAAGGAGACCTTGTTATGGATTTCTTTCTTGGTTCAGGTACCACAACAGCAGTAGCCAATAAACTTGGTAGAAAATGGCTTGGTGTAGAGATAGGAGAGCATTTTCACGCTGTAATATTGCCAAGAATGAAGAAGGTTTTAGCTTATGATAAATCAGGAATTTCAAAAGAAAAAGATGTTAAAGAAAAATACAATCAACAAAAAGCAGGTGGCTTTTTCAAATACTATGAACTTGAACAATACGAAGACACTTTAAGAAAAGTAAAATACGAAGATGCAGACCTTTTTGATAATCCTTATGAGGATCCTTACAGCCAGTATATTTTTATGAAAGATTTAAAGATGCTGGAGGCACTGGAAGTTGATTATAAAAATAATAAAGTGAAAGTTAACCTCTCAAAACTTTATCCCAACATAGATATACCCGAGACACTCTCAAATTTACTTGGTAAGTGGATAAAGAAGATAACTTCTGAGTATGTGGAATTTGAAGATGGCGAAAGGATAGATTTAAAAAATTTGGATTATAAAGTGATTAAGCCTTTAATATGGTGGTGAAGAAAATGAGATACGATATTCTTTTAAATTTTATACCTCTTACTGAACAAAATTTTGAGTTTAAAGTTTACCGTAAAGAAAATAAAGGAGAAAGGAAAGAACAGATTGGAGAAGGTGTTTATTCTAATACATTGCCGTTGTCCCCTGATAATTTAAATGATAGAACAAGGTATTGGATATTCTTCGAGGAAAAAGAAGGTTTTGAAGAGTTCGTTTGTTTGCCATGTTACAATCATAAACTTACCCTTCATTATTTATATTATAGTTTGGTCAATCAAATTAGAAGAAACTTAACTGAGAAATCTATAATTCCTAAAAAATCATTTAGAAAAATTGTATATCTAATATTAAAAGAGTATACTGAAGGGAAACAATGTTTATTATTATCACCTTATTATTTGGCATCAACAAAACAGTTTGGATTTATCGTGGATTTTAAATTTCTGAAATCAAAGACCATTGAATTTAACAGAAAAGTCCAACAGTTGAGTCTAAGTTTAGATGAAAACTACAGAAGCAATGCAAATTTTTATATTGATAAATTTCAAAAATTAAATTTATTCAAAGCTCTTTTTTATTCCAAAATATTTCCCTTACAGATAGAGGGTAAAAATATAGATCTTGAAAATTCTTTTGTGACAATACCTGCCAATACCCTAAAGACTAAGATTTATTTAGTAGGAGAATCTCAAGAAAGTAAATCTCAGTTTATAGGAATAAAGAGCAAAGGTCCGTATCGACGTTTAGATAAAGAGATTCTATTAGCCTTTTTTTACAAACCGGAGCATAAATTATTTGCCTCAGATTTAGCAAAAGCTTTAAGAGGAGAAATATATGCTACTTTTACGGGAATTAGAGATTTTTTTAGACTTCCTAGAATTAGAATTGAAGGACAGGAGATTAAAGATGACAATTTTAAAAAATTGACAATTAGTACAGGTAATGAAAGGCAAGATAAAGATATTTATTTTATGCCGGTTATATTAATCTCTCGGAATGAAAATGAAGAATATCACTTAATCAAATATAATTCGTTAAAAAATAAACAACCAGTACAGTTTGTAACCTTAGAATTACTAAAAAATAAGGAATCTTTAAAATGGAGCGTTTCAAATATTGCACTCCAAATATTCGCTAAGTTAGGAGGTATTCCTTGGCTAATGAAAGCTGAGACAAAAAGAACTTTAATTATAGGTATTGGACAATCTCATGAAATATCCATAATAAACAATAAACCTCAAATTGTGAAATATTTTTCCTATTCTGTATTGACAGATTCCTCGGGTATTTATAAAGAATTAAAAATGTTGGGAAAATCTGAAAGAAAGGAAGATTATTTGAGTCAGCTTTCAGAACACATTAAAAGCATTATAGAGCAATATTCCAATGATTTTGATCATTTTGTCATTCACGTGCCTTTTAAGATAAAACGATTTGAGTTAGAAAAAATCTCAGAAATATTTGAAAATGTTAATTCAGGAAAAACATTTTTAGTAATTAAAGTTAACACTAAAAATAAATATTTTGGATTTAATCTCGATGCGAATAGTTTAGTGCCTTACGAAAGTACTTTTGTTCAGTTAGGTCCAAATGATTATCTTATCTGGTTCGAAGGATTACAATACCATAATCCTAATATAACCAAAAGAATAGCAGGTCCTGTTCACATAGAATTTTATTATAGTAATAAAGAGTTGATAGAAGACGAAAAACGTTCCTATTTACAGGATATTTTGAATCTTTCTGGGGCGAATTGGCGAGGATTTAACGCAAAATCAATTCCTATTTCTGTACACTATGCACAACTGGTATCAAAATTCATAAAATATTTTTCTAAATTTGATGATGTAGATATAGAGAATATAAAACCTTGGTTTTTATAAGCCATGAATAACTTTAGAGAAGATGATATTTTAATTTTAATTGGAGCAGGGTGTAGCAAAGAAGCAGGGATTCCTACGTCCATAGATATGGTAGAAGAAATTGAAAAATCAATAGAAAGTAATGAAGAATGGAAAGAATTTAAGGAGTTGTATCATTTCATTAAGAGTTGCATTATATACGCTGATGGGTTACAAGCAAAATATGGAGAACCTTTTAACATAGAGAGATTGGTCAATACTTTATATGAATTAGAAAAGAAAGAAGAGCATCCTATATTTCCCTTTATAGGAAGTTGGAATTCTAAGGTAATTGAGCTATGTGGGCATGATTTCAAAAAGATAAAAGATTTAAAGAAAAAAATAATTGAAAAATTAAGAGATTGGGTTACTCTTGAAGATTATTCAGAAGCAAGATATTACAAATATATTATTGAGTTTTCAAGACAATTAGAATTCCCTTTACGACTATTTTCTTTAAATTATGATTTATGTTTAGAAAAAAATAACCAAGATTGTCATGTTGAACTTGGCTTTGATGAAAATAGAAAATGGCAATGGCAACGATTTGAAAAGAATGAGAATATCCCTGTAAACATTTATCTTTATAAAATGCATGGGTCAATTAATTGGAAAAGGAAAGATGGATTTTTAACATATTCTGACGAGGTGAGCCAGATTGAAGAGCCTGACTTAATTTTTGGAACAAACTATAAATTGCAATATGTGGATCCATATTTGTTTTTTGCCTATGAGTTTAGGAAATATTCCTTAGAAGCGCGTTTAATGATTACAATTGGCTATGGGTATAGTGATGAGCATATCAATGGAATCATAGGGCAGGCACTCAGACATAAAGAAGACATGAGAGTGATAGCAAATATTTATAATGATAAAGATAAGGGCGAAATTAAGGAAAATATCTTGAAGAAAATTGGCGTTAATAACCCATCTCAATTAATCGTAGAGAACATAAAAGCATCAAATTTTCTAGAATCAAAATTAAATTTAAAAGAATTAGTAAAATATTTACCTCAGAAAACACCGTTTGATGAGTGAAAATGTATTTGAAAAGAAGGAAAAGAAATATGGTTTCAAAACAACCTGAATCCCACACTACTGAATACAAATCCTCCTGGCGTGATGAGTATCTTAAGATAATTTGTGCTTTTGCAAATGCTGAAGTATCAAATAAAATGAAAGAATAAGGTAAATATGAGATACTCAAGAGAAGAAATCCTGAAAATTCTTGAGCAGATTGATAAAAAACCCGCATGTAAATTTGAATCCGAAACATTGGACTTTAAGGAGTGGGTAAGTAACCCGAAAAAACTTCACAGAACACTTCTGGAATATGCAGTATGTTTTGCAAACCAGAAAGGTGGAACACTTGTGTTGGGGATTAAAGATAAAGTAAAAGGAAAAGATAAAGCGGTTACAGGGTGTACAGGATATAATATCGCAGAGATAAAATCACGAATATATGAAGCAACCGATCCAAAAATTCTTGTTGACGTTGAAGAACTTTACATTGAGGACATTGATATAAACATACTTCTTATCCACATTCCTAAGGGAATAGGAATTCATACTGCAACCGATGGAACAGCGAAGATAAGAATAGGGAGAGAATGCAAGCCGCTTACGGGATCTATGAGACTTCAAAAGATGATAGAATATGGATATTTTGACCCATCAGCAGAGGTAAAGGAAAATCTAAAAGTATCTGATTTAAACAAGATAGATATAGAAAAATTAAAAAATCTCATTAAAGCAAAGAGTCCTGATTCTCAACTTTTAAGATTAAAAGAAAGTGAATTTTTGAAACAAACCGGAATAATAAAAAATGGACATCCTACCATTGCAGGAATCCTTTTGGTGGGTAAAAAAGAGATAATTCAGGAGGCAATCCCAAGCCATGAAGTTGTTTATCTTCATATGAAAAATGATGTGGAATATGATTTAAGGAAAGACTATAAAGAAGGTATCATTTCCATTCTTGAAGGTCTGGAAAAGATAATTGAATCTTTCAATAAAATAATAACCGTGAAATCGGGACTTTTTCATTATGAAATACAGGAGTTCCCCAAGGAAGTTTATAGAGAAGCAGTATTAAATGCTCTACTTCACAGGGATTATACACGAAGTGATGGGGTATTTATAAAACATTATCCAGAGCGTATAGAAATCAGTAATCCAGGAGGATTTATAGGAGGGATAACTCCTGAAAATATTTTAAGACAGGATTCAAAACCCAGAAATAGATGCCTTGCCGAGATTTTAAGAAAAACAGGGCTTATTGAGAAAGCCGGCATGGGAGTTAAAAGGATGTTTTATATCCAAATCTTATCAGGCAAAGAACCTCCTATTTATGAAACTGATGGATATAGCGTAAGGGTAATCTTAAGAAATGGAACCATAGACGAAGCCTTTGTTAAATTTGTCAAGGAAAGTGAAAAACAGGGAAAAGAATTCGGCCTTGACGAATTACTCATTCTTTCAGTTCTTAAGAGAAAAAGAGAGATTGCGCTCAATGAGTCTTCAAAAATTCTTCAACTGGATATGGAAAGAAGCAGAGAAATATTAAACCATATGTGTACAAAAGGTCTTCTTGAAAAAAGCGGTGTGAAAAAGGGTCTTGTTTACCGTTTGAGTGGCATGCTTCATAAAAACCTTGGAGAATCCATTATTTATATCAGAGAAAAAGGAATAGATGAGTTAAGATATAAAGAACTTATATTAGAATATGTAAAGAAATATGGAGCAATTACCAATCGAATAATTAGAGAACTTCTGGGAGTGGATAAATACAAATCTTCTCGCCTTCTAAGGAAACTGGTTAAAGAAGGTGAGCTTAAAAGGACAGGAGCAGACAAAAATGCAAAATATTTCCTTGCAAAGTAACATTTTGGTTGCATCCGCAACTATTTTTTTGTTTCTGTTGCAACTATTTGGTTGTACTTGTAAATAAATCTTATTTGCAGTTTATTTCTTAATAAAGCATCAAAGGGGCAAAAGGGGTATTAATGGGGCACTAAACGGGCATAAGGAGCCAAAAAGACGCCAGAAGAAGTGAGAAACTATGGCTAAAGTTTTCCTGCAAGGCATTATAGAAGATAATATAAAACTATTCACTCTGCCTTATAACTGGAACTCTTTTGATTTAAAAGGTTTCTCAAGAGATAAGCAACTGTGGGATTTCCAGCAGAAGGCAGTGGAAAATGCCTTAAAACTTCTCTGGAAATACTATGAAGATTTTGTTGATTATCAGCATGGTGAAAGGTTAGAGGTTAATGAGGAGAGGAAAAATAGACTTTTCAGTTGGTATTTAGAACATGGTTTGGCTGAGGATTTAGATATTCGTTTAGATAGGCGTAGTAAAAAGATATCTGATTTGCTTTTAGATTACTATACTTCTGAAGATAGCAAGATTCCTTACAGGAATTACATTAATCGTATGTGTTTCTGGATGGCGACAGGAAGTGGCAAAACCCTCATTATTATTAAAATTATTCAAATTTTGAGAGAACTTATGCAGAGGGGAGAGATACCTCAGTATGATATCCTGTTTTTGACCCATAGAGATGATTTATTAAATCAATTTAAAACGATGGTTGAAGAGTTTAATTACGCTAATGCAGATAAAGTGATACTGAGAGAGTTAAAAGAATATCAGAGTATTAAAAGACAGCCTCTATTATTTGGAGTACCAGTGTTTTACTACCGTTCAGATAATTTAAGCGATATTCAAAAAGAGAAAATAATTGATTTTAAAATATATGATAACTATGGCAAATGGTTTATATTTTTAGATGAAGCCCATAAGGGTGATAAAGAGGATGCTAAACGCCAGCATATCTATTCCATACTTTCTAGGAATGGATTTCTATTCAATTTTTCGGCTACATTTATTGACCCTCGAGACAAAATAACCTCAGTTTATGAGTTTAATCTTTCTACATTTATCCAAAGTGGCTATGGAAAACATATAAGCATTTTGAAACAGGAGATAAGAGCCTTTAGGGAAAACGAGGATTATAATTCAACAGATAAGCAAAAAATCGTTCTGAAGTCATTAATCCTTTTAACTTATATAAAGAAGATATATGAAGGATTATTAAAATTACAAGAAAATATCTATCATAGTCCTTTGCTTTTAGTTTTAGTAAATTCTATCAATAAAGAAGAGGCCGATTTAAAATTATTCTTTAGAGAAATGGAGAGAATTGCTAAAGGTCTTGTAGAAGAGAGTGTTTTAGGAGAGGCAAAAAATGAACTTTGGGAAGAGTTAAAAGAAGAATCACAATTTATTTTTGAAGAAGATAAGAGATTGAAAATAGATAAGAAAATTCTGGAGGATATTTCTTTAAAAGATATTCTAAAATATGTATATAATTCTGAAAGTTTTGGAGAGATTGAAATTTCATATCGCCCTTCGAATAGAAAACAGATAGCATTTAAATTAACAACTTCCGATAGACATTTTGCTTTAAGTAAGACGGGGGATATTCCAGGATGGTTAAAGGAGGAGTTAGGTAGATTTAATGTGAATCATAGATTTGAAGAGGAGGGATTTTTTGAAAGAATAAATAGGGAAGACTCTCCCATAAATATTCTTATGGGTTCTAGAGCATTTTATGAAGGTTGGGACTCTAACCGTCCTAATATTATAAATTTTATTAACATTGGTATAGGTACCGATGCCCAGAAATTCATTTTGCAATCTGTTGGAAGGGGTATAAGGATTGAGCCAATTTCCGGCAAAAGAAAACGACTCCTAAATCTTTGGGATGAGAATGAAATTCCTGACGAAATATACACTAAAATAAAAGATTTCACTCTACCTCTGGAGACCCTCTTTATATTTGGGACCAATCGTAATGCTTTTAATGAGGTTATTAAAGGACTGGAGACAGAAAAGAGAAGTAAAGGTATGCAAATTTCTCTTTTTTTGAATCCTTATTGTTTTACTGAGAAAAAAACACTTTTCATACCTGTTTACAAATCCGCAGATTATCCTCTGTGGCAGGAGAGAAGATTGGCCAAGTTCGAGGTTTCTGGAGAAGATTTAGAATTACTTGGAAATTTCTTAACTTATATATCAGACGATAGAATCTTGTTAATGCGTTACTTCTCAAATCTTAAAATTTTTCCTGTAGAGAAGTTAAAAATTATTCGCAAAAGTTTACAGAATAAAGATGAATTCTACCACATAAATAGCAAGAAGAGTTATAAAAATATAGATATTCTGATGAGACGCATTGTAGACTATTTTGGTTTAATACCCGAGAGGCTAAGAGAGATTAAGAAATTAAAAGAAGAAATAGAACATTTTAAGAAAATAAAGGTCAATTTTGAGAAGATAGCAGAATTAGAAGAGAAAATAAAAATAGTCAAAGATTACCCTGAAAAACTTAAGAAAGTGCGGGTTCTATATGGAAAAGTTTCACCTGAAGAATATGAAAGAATGCAGAAAGATGTTGTTAAGGAAACGTCTTATGAAATAAAGAATAAAAGATTAAAGATAAAATACCTCCAAAATCATTACTATTTGCCATTAATTTTAAGTGAGGAGGAGAAAATTGAATATATGCATCATATCATTAAAACAAAGAGTGAAGTAGATTTTATAAATCATTTGGATAACTATTTAAGTAAACATGAGAATAAATTTGTCTATTTTGATTGGTGGGTATTTAGTAAAGTGGATGAGACATACGATAAAGTTTATATTCCATATTATAATCCTGATGCAAATAGAATTAGCCATTTCTACCCAGATTTTATTTTCTGGCTTAAAAGAGACAATTGTTACTATATCGTTTTTATAGACCCCCATGGCACAAAGCATATAGATTATGACTATAAAATAGAGGGATATAGAAAAATATTTGAAGAAAATAATGGAAAGATTAAGAAATTTCCCTTAGGAAAAAACTTAGACGCTTATATCTATCTCTTTTTTAGAGCAAAGGATATTAATAAATTACCTCAAGATACAAATAGAAAATATTGGATTGATAATATAGATAAGGTTCTCCAGATATTATTAGATAGAGATAAATTTTCTGCTGCTTGAAATATTATATTTATAATTCTATCCCTAAACTGATTTAATAACTCTTCTCACACCTCCTCAAACTTCCCTGAATCACGTAGGGTCTTAAGGGGATGTCCTATGTTCTTCTTTATCCACTTCCTCATTTTTGTTATCCCAATGCAAGCCTTCCTGACCGATACTTCCCTAAAAATTTAACATTTTTACCATTCTCAAATTCTTAAGAATATTGGAATGAAACTTTTAACTCTTTACATTCGTTTCCTTCATTCTCAAATTCTTAAGAATACTGGAATATTTTAGTGAATGTGATATAATTTAAGAAAATGAAGAGTCTGCAAAAGAAGAATA
>Ga0180301_10002779_pt1 | contig 13767 bp, 14 predicted proteins | sample GuaBasSediGuay16_FD_121797 | JGI IMG/M metagenome (GOLD analysis project Ga0180301, IMG submission 121797) | Subseafloor sediment microbial communities from Guaymas Basin, Gulf of California, Mexico - Guay16, Core 4569-2, 12-15 cm | ecosystem: Environmental > Aquatic > Marine > Hydrothermal...
AATTGATAAACCTTTCCAAGAGCTAAAAGGATTCTATAAGACTAGATTTCTAAATCCATGTGAAATTGAAAAATATCTATGAAGATTAATCTCAGATCGCTCGAAAGCTTCAATGGGAAATTTTGGCTTATTGAAAAGAGTGAGTACAAAATAAGAATTGGGTCTTCATCACGTGACATAAGACTTACTGGCAAATTCAATATAAGTAAGGAGAAAAGATTACTTTACAACCAGAGAGTTTTGCAATTAATTAATCAACTATCCTTCCTTTTTTAATAAAAAGGTTGAATTATTTTAGTTTAACCCATGTTATCTCTGTTGATCTACACTTATCACTTCTTTTTCCATGAGGTTTTACTACTTGAAGATTTAATAACCAGTTATTCATCAAAATTATTTATAAGAATTTTTCGGTGATAGAGTTGACCATCAATAAGTTTGAATGCGTACTATCAACATTACTCCATGAAGAACCTCCCGTTACGCCTCAAGTGCTAAATTTCACTAATGAGATGTCAAGAGCTAAATTCATTCCAATTATAGAAGCAAGTACAACTAAGAAAACCATTAAGTTTGAGAGTGAAGTAAGAAACGCACTCTCCGAAATTACTGCAGCCGGATTGAAACAAATAGACAGAGCTCTTAAAATAGCTGAGTACATGGATAACTTTATAGTTGAAGTTGGAGGTGGAGGAATTAGAGTTAGAAAAGTGATCAGAACAGAGGGGGAATGGAATATTGTAGAGTGGGAGACAGGCGCTAGATGGCGGGTAGGATCAACTAAAACTATATGGGCACGGCAGTACATAGACTACCCGATTAAGACCGAGGAAGATTTAGAGAATTTTGAGCTTCCAGACCCCGAGGATCCCGCCAGATACCATGGGATTGAGAAGGCAATAGAATATGTGATTAACAGAGGTTTCTTTCCTGCCTGCAGTATTAGTGGATTTTTCTCCGGAGTATGGTATTTTCTGAGAGGGCCATTGGAAGTTATTCTAAAGGATATGTATAGAAGAAAGGACTTTTTTAGGAAGCTCATAGCAAAAATTGGAGAGTTCAACTTAAAAGTTGAAAAGAATTTACTTGAGAGAGGCGCTATGATGATAAATTGGCCTGATGATTTAGGTTGGAGAGGAGGAACATTTATGAATCCCAAGCTATATGAGGAGCTAATATATCCATGGCATGTAAAGGCCATAAAAATGGCACATAAATACGGAGCATTTGTTAACATGCATAGTCACGGCAAGATCGATGCATTAGTCCCTTTATTAGTTAAAGCAAAGCTTGACATGCTTAATCCGGTCGGCCCAACTGATAATATGGATCTTAGGATCTTGAAGGAGAAATATGGTGACAAACTCTGTTTTCTAGGGGGATTAAGCAAGAATATTGGCCTTATGAATGCTAAAGAGCTAAGGGAGCATCTACTTGATAGACTTAGGGTAGGGTCTCCTGGAGGAGGTTTCATCCTAGGCTCAGAGGGCGATATACCCGTAGAAATGGATGAGGAAAACTTTAAACTGCTTCTTAAAATGAGCAAGAAATATAGAAGAAATAAGCCATACATCTAAAAGATTCCTTTTAGAAATCAATTTTAGCCTTCTTTTAATACCATACTTAAACCAGAAAAATTATTATCAGCTGATCTTCTTTTAATTGTATATTAAAAGTATATTAAAAGCCCTTTTGAGGGACGGAAATGGAGATAGAAAGAATAATTTTACATTCAAGAACTGAACCTTTGGATTTTCCAGTACCTAGCTCTGATCACTCAGGACACATAGTTTACTTAGCTACTAAAGGTTACACCAGGTTGGCCGCTGATCACCTGCTCAATAGAGAGATGGGTGGACGCTTAGAGGATGTAGTTGCAGGGGTGATTCGCCAGTTTAATTTAATCTTCAATAGGGTTCTCATCGAGGGATCAAACGAAGAAATTCTTAAAGATGAGAGAAAAATCCTTCTCTGCGCGAGAATTTATAATACTCTAATTCAAATAGCATTAAATATTGTTGGATTGGAAAGAAATATTGTTGGATTTTCTGATGGGGAAACCACAGAAACCTATACAAAAATACTTGAGACTTTGAGAGGACTAGAAGATTTAGAAAGGAGATGTTTTAAGGGTGAAGCTCCCATAGCTCGAGCAGTCATCAAGCTTTTCCTGTCAGATATGAAAAAAGTCATGAGGGGATTTTATCGTCCGCCGGGATCAATGGTAGCGCATATAGCTGAAGAGATTGAAAAAGACATTGACTGGAATATTCATATAATGGATTCATTTCTGAATTTGGCTAAAAATCACATTCAAAACAACGTGTACTATAGACTTAGTAAGCTCGGTATATGTAAATTCGGTAATGATTATGCTATGGGGCTTAGATGGCTTAGACATTTAGGTTTCGTTCAGGTTTCAACCAATCCTGTTCTAGCGGCAGCCGCCTACGAAGATGATCCAAGCCTTTGGGAGGGGTATAGAGGTGAAGACTTATGCCCTGATTTTAAAATGGCTATCAAAGATTGCGAGGAATGGCTTAAAAATCCAAGCCTTTATGGCGATGAGCTTGCCGCTAAGGGAACGGAGGTTAGTATTTGGCCTAATCTAGTAGTTTTTAGGCCTATAGCAATAGCATCAAACATGCGTCACGGCATGGTTAGTCTTCAGCTAAACCCGACAATAGCGAATGATTATGAAAAAAGTCTTAGAGACGCTCTCAAAATCTATGCTGATGCTGAGGAATTTCTCAGGAAGTACGATTACTATCTTTTGTGGGGTTACTCAGCTAATTTTGAGCGGGGCAGACCAAACATAGTTTTTAAGGTGGCGGGCAGTTCTCCAGCTGCAATAAGATTGACGAGGAAGCTTGAGAGCTTAGGGATTGGAACAAATAATACAGTAACTTTTACAGTATCTCAGGAAGTGGAATTAATATTAGCAAAAATTGAGGGGCGTTCTGAAGCCATCAAGAGGGGAATACGATTAACAACAGTTTATGAAACAAATATGGGCGGTAGACTTGATGACCATTTAAGAGAAGTTCAAGCTGAGGAATTGCTGAGAAAAGCTCTTGAAAAATTGGAGGACAAGGAGGGAACATTAAAGAGACTTGCTGAAGCATTGGGAGCTTGGGATCAAATTAAAGATTTAAAATCCCTAGATGAAAAGATAAGTGCTCTGTGTAGCCGAAGATTCCTTAGACCATTAAATAAGGATCCCTTCATAGATTTTCTAGCCGAGTGCAGCGTGCCCCATAATTCCAAAGATAGAGTCGCTAAATATCTTGCTAGACTTGAAAACGATATTGGATATTGTGGAATACTTGTAACTAAAAGAGTTTATGAGATTTTCTTCAGTCCAGAGAACAAGCCTAAATGGATATCTTATATTCAATCAAAATATGGGCTTACAAAGGAGCAGGCGGAAGCTGTTATGCAGGGAATAGATGTTCTTCCTGCTTCTAAGAGAAAACCTGAAGAAACTCTTTTAACTCTAGCAAGCACTCACATGACTCATACCGAATTTCCAAATCATCAAATGAATGTTTTGCTCAGGAGCCTGAAGAAAGACTTTAATGCTGAGAGATATCGAGAGTCTGTTCTCATGGAGGTTGATCCACAGATATCTCACAGAATTTTAACTGGATGGAAGAATACGGCTGAAGAATTTATTAAATCATATGAGCTGACGCCTGAACAAATTAACGTTTTAAGAAAAGTAGGTATAATTAACTTAGAGAAATACGGTTCTAGGGGCCTAAAACCATTTGAATGGGGCAAATTTGGTGCAACAATGAAGACTATGGATGAATTCTCAAAAAGCTATGAACAATTTAAGAAGAAATGCATAGAGTATACTCAAAAAATCTTTGGCAAATAGGAAAAGCACGTCCGTACGCCAATAATTAAAAACAGAAGCATATTTATTATCTCTTTCCTCATTAATTTCTCATTTTTCTATCTACCAATACTTTGTATTTTCTTCCAAAAACGAAGGGAATTATGCAAATTTTGGGATCCCCTCATCTATATGCTACTTAGTATTCGAAGCAGATTGCGCATGCAAATCTCTGACGCTTCCTCAGCACCATATGAGAATTCTTTGCCACCAGGCCTCATAACAATCTCCTCTGGGAGCTTTCTCTTTGGTCTCCGGTGAGTCTCTAGGGAGAGATATCCCTCATAACCATCTTCTTTTAAAGCTTTAAATTGCTCTTTATATGCAACCTCGCCCTCACCGACAAGAGTCCACTCCGGTTTTGTCTCTCTACCTCTTCTCACACCATCTTTAATATGGACGTGGATTATCCATTTTCTGACATATCGATATCCGTCAGTAGGGAATTTCTCCAGAAGGATCAAAGATGTCGTTCCCTAGATCCCATATAGCTTTAACGTTCTTTGATTTAATTTCAGATAGGAAAGTAGCGAGCTCCCTTCCATTTCCGGTGAAAGTTGAGGGTTCATTTTCGATACCTAAAATTATATTTTCATCTTCTATTTCTATAATTTCTAGGGCTTCTGATACCTCTCAATTATCTGGTCAATATAGTTTTCTAGTTTACCCTTACGCCAGAATGTAAAGCCCCTAATTATTTGGGTGTCAAGTTTCTTGACTAATTCTATACATTTTTTCAGTATGTTTATGTGTTCTTCATATTCCTTCTTGTCATCATATCTGACTTAAAGAATGGCGAAGCTATCGCACTGACTTTTAAGCCATATTCAGATAAGATTTTCTTGATGTTATCGACTTCTTCAAGTAGGTTTTGCGGATTTTCCCCTAGGCTTCTGATTTCAATTCCCTCTACGTTAAATTTCTTAGCGAAAGAAGCTACAATTCTAAGATCTTGGGACACTTCATCCGTTATAACTGATAGCTTAAACATTTTTAAACCCAAAAAGTGAAAAGAGACATCTAAAAATATTTTTAAAATTTACTCATATTTTCCGTATTTTTTGACGAGTTCAATTACTCTCTTGTAATTTTGGAAGCTTACGTTCTTTGGAACCGAATGATCTGAGTGATAGATATATCCGCCTCCCTCCTTAGCAAATGTAATTTTCTTTCGTATTTCCTCCTCTATAGGTTTCGGATTGTCAAGCGCCATGAGTCTCACGTCTATGCCCCCCATAAAAGTAATTTTTTCTCCGTATTTTTCCTTCAATTCTATCAGATCCATTCCGGCCTTCACTTCAAGCGGTTGAAGACAATCTATGCCCTCTTCAATGAAATATGGGATTAAATCTTTCACTCTGCCGCAGGAGTGTAGGAAAACATACATACCGCGGCTGTGAAAGAAACGACATAGCTCCTTAAAGACTGGGTGAAGCTGCTCCTCAAAGCACTTTGGGGAGAAAAATAATCCACGCCTATAGCCTAAATCACAGTATAGGAAGGCTCCATCAAATTTAAATCCGCCTTTAATCATTCGATCGCACATTTCCATAACAAGTTTAGCGTCCGTCCAGTACATATCTATAACCCAATCCGGTTCCTTAATAACAGCTTTTAACAATCTTTCAGAAGCAACATAATTTTGTATTTTATCGTATCCTACAGCAGCGCCATACATTATAAAGCGACCTAAACTGTATTCCCGTTGGAAAGATTGTAGACCTGAAACCCAGTCAACTCTATAATCATCGGCTTTAAGTCTAGGCTTAATCCTCTCCCAATCTTCTCTCGTTTTACAAGGATAGTCGATGATCATCGGCGTTGTAGAATAATCTCGATGATTCTTCCTTATTCCCCCGTAAATAGTTTTCTCTACTATATATTCTTCGTCTTCATAAATTACCTCGATTGGGAAGCGTGGACTTGTGTCAGCGCTGAATATAGCTATTTCGTAACCAAAGTAATCGGCTGGTGAAACACCGGAGGGCAGTCCCTCAGATTTCCAGCGATCTACTGTTGCAGCCCATGGACTATCATGTATAGGAACGCGATCTGCCTCGCGATGTTGAAGAATAAGTTTGATTCTTTCCCGCGGTTTCATATTTCTCATAATATCCCTTATCATTAAATTGAATTACTTATTTGCCATCCAAGATTTACATATATTTACGCCTTCAACAGCATCTCTTGCGGCGGCGTCCGCCCCGATTTTTCTAGCATATTCCTCGGTTATTGGCGCTCCTCCAATAATTATCTTTACCTTTTCTCTTAGTCCAGCTTCCTTAAGCGCCTTAATAACGTTCTCCATTTCTATCATAGTTGTCGTTAAAAGAGCTGACATACCAACTATGTCAGGTTTATTTTCTTTAACTGCTTCAACAAATTTTTCTGGAGCGACATCAACGCCTAAATCTATTACTTCGAAGCCAGCGGCGTTTAATAGCGTTACAACAATGTTTTTACCAATATCATGTAGGTCTCCTCTAACTGTTCCAATAACAACTTTACCGACCTTCTTTATTTCACCACCCTTCAAGTGGGGCTCTAGAATTTTCATTCCTTCCTTCATGACTTCGCCCGCCATTATTAGCTCAGCTAAGAAATACTCGTTTCGTTCATATTTCTCGCCGACTACATCCATGCCTTTAGCCATACCATTCATAACAATCTCATAGGCTGGTATACCTGCGTTAATGGCTTCTTGACATAACTTTCCTATATTATCAATATCTAAATTTACAATAGCATCTTTTATCTTGTTTAAAATCTCTTCTTTTTCGCTCATAGACTCCCCCATCCTCAATGCTGATTTTTACCTCATTTGAAATAAAGGGTAAATATAACTTACTTTAAAAATTTTTGCTTTATACGTGATTATTAAAGCTTTGCCAGTTTTTCACTTAAGTCTTGAGAAAATAGAATTAAAGAATTAATTATGAAGCATCACTTATCTAAAGGTTTTGAGCTAAATAATCACGTATAAAGCCTCTTAACATTTAAGATTTCACGTTCTAATTAGTCGATAAACTAGCGGCTCCTAAATCTTCATAGAAATGAAATCTAATTTTAGCATACAACTTTGCTGCAATAAATGATAGTATGGCAAGTTTAATTTGATATTGGAGTGACAACTCTAGGAAAAAGTCATCCAATTAAACATAAGATTATGCTAGTTCATGAGTGGTGCGGGGGGTGGGATTTGAACCCACGAACCCCTACGGGACAGCCGCCTCAGGGCTGCGCCTTTGGCCTGGCTTGGCAACCCCCGCCTTCCTAATTTTTATAAGAGCACGTTTTCAGTTAAATTTTTATCGGTTTCTATAGGCTCATATAACCTAAGGAATTTAGGGTTTTATTCTTTGATTTTAATTGAGCATAAGTTTAAAATTCTCAATTGAAGATTAAGAGTAATATGATTTTATGGTGGAGAGAGTGATGGTTAAAGCAATGGCACTTAGAGAGAGGGATTTAGAGTCTTTTGAAGAACGGGAGAAGTATGTTATTACAGCTGTTGGATGCGGAAGAATGGGTTTACCAATGGCATGCTTATTTGCAGACGCTGGATTTAAGGTCGTATGTCTAGACGTTAATCCAAAGATTATAAAGCAGATTAACGAGGGAAAAAGCCCCTTTCTTGAACCTGGCTTAGAGAAATTAATAAAGAAAAACCTAAAAGAGGGACGTTTAACAGCTACGAATGATGTAAAAGCAGCCATATCAAAAAGCGATATAATAGTGATCACGGTTAATACGCCAATTGACGAAAAAAAGAGACCTAATTACTTAAATCTTGAAAATGCATGTAGAGACGTAGGGCTTCATCTTAAGTCTGGATCTCTACTGATTTTAGAAAGCACCGTTGGACCGGGTGTAACGGAATATCTTGTTAAAGAGACTTTGGAAACGTCTTCCGGATTAAAAGCTGGAAGAGACTTTGGCTTAGCTTTCAGTCCTATACGCGCTACAGCTGGAAGAGTTCTATATGACCTTGTGAGCTATCCTCGGATTCTGGCAGCCATAGATAGGCGGAGTTTGATTGCTGCAAGAGCTATACTGAAGACCATTATTAGGGGAGAGATAGTGGAAGTCAGTAATATTAGAACCGCTGAGACAGTTAAATTATTTGAGAACATCTATAGAGATGTGAATTTAGCTTTAGCTAATGAGCTCGCGAAATTCTGCGAAAGAGCTGGAGTAGATTATATTGAGGTGCAAGCTGCCGCCAACACGCAACCATACTGTCATTTACTTAAGCCCGGAATTATCAGTGGGCATATACCTAAAGATCCATATCTTCTGATTTATGAGGCAGAAAGCTTGGGTGTAAGATTGCGGCTTCCAATTTTAGCTAGAAAAATAAATGATGAAACCGTTAAAAGAACATTTAAGCTCATTAAAGAAGCTTTCAAAATCATGGAGAAGACGCTTAAACGATCAAAAATTGCTATTTTAGGCATATCATATAAACCTAACGTTAAGGAGATTAAGGGCTCATTAATCATAAATTTGATTAAAATGTTACAGGAGAGGGGAATAAGAGTTAGTGTCTTTGATCCCTTCTACTCGTATAAAGAGCTAAGGGATATGGGTTTACCAGCCGAAAAAAACTTAACTGTAACCCTCAGGAGTGCAGACTGTCTTGTAGTGGCCGTTGGACATGACAGATTTAAGCGTCTGAACATTAGGAAAATAGGCATAATCATGAAGAAGCCGGCTGCAATAATTGATTTGGCTCACATAATTAATCCGTCTAGGGCTGAGAAAGAGGGTTTTATTTACCGCGGACTTGGGAGAGGTGTCTGGAGTAAATGAGAAAACTGAAGATGGCTGTTGTTGGCGTGGGTTTTTGGGGCAGAAATCACGTCAGGGTTCTAGATGAACTTTCTGATGTGGAGCTTATAGCAGTATGCGACGTAGACGAACAGAGGGCTAATGCAATTTCAGAGAAGTATGGCTTAAAATCATATAGTGAAAGCACGGAGATGTATAGGAAAGAGAATATTGATGCGGTGACGATTTGCGTTTGGTCATCCAAACTCGCTGAAGAAGCCTTAAAAGCGTTAAAGCATGGAAAGCATGTGCTAGTTGAAAAGCCTATGGCTAATTCCGTAAGGGAAGCTCAGCGCGTTTTAAAGATGGCTGAATCCAAAAAACTTAAGCTCTCTGTAGGCTTTATTGAGAGATTTAATCCTGGAGTTAGAAGGGTGAAAAAGGCTATAGAAGATGGTTTGATTGGATCAGTGGTCTCAGCAACCGCTAAAAGGGTTTCTAAATGGCCTCAGAGAATAGGTGATGTTGGCGTAGTAAAAGATACGGCTATACATGACATAGACATTATGCGTTTCGTATTTGATGAAGATCCCACAGCCGTCTATGCAAGAGCCGGCACTCTCCAACATGAAAGATTTGAAGATTATGCCCAAATAATGCTTGCTTTCCCAAATAATAAAACAGCCTTTCTAGAAGCAAACTGGCTAACACCCTACAAAGTTAGAAAATTAACTATTACTGGAAGCAACGCAATAATTTCTTTAGATTACATCACGCAGGAGATGACCATTGAAACCTCAGGACAGACTTTAATTCCAAGATACGAATGGAAGGAGCCTTTAAAGATGGAGCTACAACATTTCGTGGAATGCATATTAAATGATAAAAAGCCAATGGTGACAGGAATAGACGGTATAAAAGCCCTAAAAATAGCTGAAGCGGCATTAAAATCCGCAGCTAAAGAACGCGTAATTAAAATATAGTAAGTTCTCAATATTTAAGGTGAATTTTCGGTCTTAAAGAAAAAAGCAAAACAAGAAGACTAAAAAATCAAAGTTATAATCGTGGCTATTCTGACTTGGATGCGTTCCTTAGGTTAAAGGGTTTTCCTTCTAAAAGTATTTTTTCAGGTATTTTCTCTCTCCACTTCTTAAGAAAATTCACTTCATCTTTCTCATTTCTAAGTTCATCAGGCAACATCTCCGGAATTTCGTCTCTTATAGGATACCAACGTAGGCATTTAGGGCAGACAATAATTCCCTCAATTATTTCTTCCCTCTCCTCAAACACATATAGTTCAAGTGGATGATACTTATCGATCGGACATGCCAAAATGTCCATAAGATGCCTCTTCATAACTAATCACTTCACTCCAGAAATCCCTTTTACATCGCATTAAATTAATGATTTAGGACTTCTTGATTATAAGTGTATCTAAAACTATTTGATACCATCTTGGACCAATAGTTCTAACTATTCTAGCAAATAATATTTTGGATCTGACGCTTAAATTGGAAAGCTTCATAGAAACTTTTTTGGCTACTTTTCTAATTGGATCTTCACCTTTCTTAGCGTGCTCAAAATCATAGTAGTGAATTACGCCTCCTTTAGGCTTTAGAGCCATAAGTGCATAATCTAAGTATTCATATGCTCTTTCTGGCAACGGCATCAGAACTCTATTAGCTACGCCCTTCAATCTAAATTTAATTACCTCTTTTGCATCTCCCTCAATTGGCTCAACTATATTTTCTACCTTATTTAATTCTGCATTTAATTTCATGTAATGAACGGCTACGGGATTAATGTCTATTGAATATACTTTTTTAGCATTAGAATATTTAGCTATCATTATTGAGAAGCAACCTACACCCGCAAACATATTAACTACAATTTCGCCTGGTTTAACTTGTTTAGCAACTCTAAAATGCTCATATGATAATCTTGGGGAGAAATAACATTTCGCTAAGTCGACTTTAAATAGGCATCCGTATTCCTTATGGATGGTTTCTGTCTTTTTCTCGCCTCCCAGCCACTTTAGCTTTCTTAGGCGCATTTCCCCATGAACGGGACTAACTTGACCTAGAACCGTTTTCACGTTTTTATTCACTTGCATTACAGCCTCAGCGATTAACTCACTTTTATCTTCGAGACTCTTTGGTATTTTGAGAATAGCTATATCCCCCACTACATCGAAAGATCTATAAAGTGCTCTTAACTCTGAGGGGCTTAACACATCCGCAAGCTTTTCCTTTAGATTCATTATGGCTTACCTGCTGCAGCTCAACCTAAAAATGTTTTTGCAGCCTCTCTCTTAACAAATCTAATGATCCTTCTAGTTTCCTCATCAATAATAAAAAGTACGAGAAAATATATTAATGCGCCAAATAATGTTTTCGCCACAGTTATTGTGAGCCTAGCTGGCGTTCGAAGCAGATATAAGACGAAAGCCATTAATAGGGATGCGGCAAAATACTTTCCAATGCTTATCCAAGGAACCATGAATTTTAGGCATCTTCTTGCTATTACATATTTTGCTAACATTACGAGTATGTTAGCTAATATGTTTATTAAGGCAAGATATACCGCGGCCGTTAGGGCATCTAAAGGCATCGAAGTGAAGAGTAAGTACGTTGATGGCACAACCATCGCCGCTTTAATATAAATTAAAGTTATTGACAAAAAAAGTCTACTTCTAACGATCTCCCTATAGGATATTTTTGCGCTGACATCAATCTTTTCGGTTCCACTTATAACTGAACTGAAAATTAATGACAAAGTTGTGAGAAAAGCATTTATTGAAAGCGCCATGAGAACTGGTTTAGCAACTTTATATGATATATTCAGAATTGAAAGGATATCCTCAGAAATCGTAATTGCACCTAGGGTCATAGGTATAGCGAACATTAAAACCATTCTAAGCGATGTTGTTACGTCCTCTTTTCCTCCTCCGGAGAGAAGCTTTGGATACAGAGCAAATGCAAGATATGACGAATAACTAATTATTGAAGCAATAGATTGTGAGGCCCCATAATACGCTCTGGAAAGCTCCCCGATATAGATGAAAAGAAATATGTTGGTAAGAGCGAGTATTCTCATACCTACGATATTATAAATGTTGAGTAATGAAGCTTTAAACCATTCCTTCACGTAATCCCATCGAATTTTCCCACTGAAAGAATGCATCAAATACTTTAAGTAGAAGATTATCTGGATTAAAGATGCTAATGTTAGTCCTAATAGAGCTCCAATTAATCCTATTCTCAAAATAACTATGAAGAGAAAGCTAAGCGGCACCTTACTTATTTCCAAAACAAATAATCCGAAACCAATGGTTTCTGGACGCTTAGAACGTAAAATCGCTTCCAAAACCACCACTAGATAGTTTTCAAATATTAGGAAAACGCCAATCATATAGGTGGTTAAGTATTCTTCGCGAATTTGAAGAGCGTATAGAATCCCCGAAATCGTAAACAGATACAGTGCGGCGGCTATTGTAGCGATAATAGCGTTTATAACTAATCCGGTTTTTGATGCACCAGGATGCTGTCTAGCTACAAATCTCATAGTCCAAAATGGAATTATTGTGGCGGCTAATGTAAAGTATGATAGAATATCATTTAGATTGTTGAAGAGCCCATACTCCTCGATTGATATGTTCCTAGTGATTATTAGGGTATTGAGTAAGCCGGTTCCAACGCTAATTAACCTAAAGAGGAAGAGAACAAATCCTGAATATCTAAGTCTAATCGAATTTTCAGTCAAGTTAGCACCATATTTTTAAGTTATATTTTTATTCTATGACCGAGGAAAATTTATTTTTTATCTAGAATTTTACTTGAAGAAGTTTCACATCTAAATTCTTCAACATAAAGCTAATAAATTCTAATTCTCATTTATAATAGCCTAATTATGAAGCAAAAGCAAAGCTGGTAGCTTTAACATGTTGAATATGTTTCCTAAGGCTCCGGATAAACATAAGCCTGGAAATCCTTTAATCCCAAATGGTTTGGGGATATTTTATGTTTTAGGTTCAGTTCTATACTTATTTCTTCTCCATTACTTTTACGGCGTAAACATCGATGCTAATGAGAATACACCGGCCTTAAATCTGGCGGTGTGTATATTATTTGGCGGTTTTATGGGTCTGCTAGATGATTGGGCTGACATTAAATGGAGATATAAAGCGATTCTACCGCTTATAGCATCTTTACCATTGATTGTTGTTCGCGAGGGCGATCCAACCATGAGCACTTACTTTTGGGGTAAAATTAACCTCGGAGCATTCTATTATTTTGCGGTAATACCGTTAATTATTACTATAACGACTAATGCCGTTAATCAGCTTGGCGGTTTAAATGGATTAGAGTCGATTTGTCCATCGATAATTTTAACTGGAATGCTTGCAGTCTCAATAATTCATGGGTTGAAAGAGAGCACCCTATTGTATGTTCCGCTTATTGTTTCTTGGGTTCTAGCCTACTACAATTTTAGGGGAAAGATATTTGTTGGAAACACGGGATCCTTTGCTTTCGGCATCACCTTAGCCTCATACGCTATCATTGCAAATATTGAACAAACGTTGGCAATATCAATAATTCCATATGTAATTAACTCAGCTCTTGTGCTAATCAACATTCTATTCTTTAATCGTAGAGCTAATCTTGAAATTGACGGATTAAAGCTTAAAGCATCTCACAGAAGAAGCCTCATAACTCTAATTGCCTACTATTATCCAACAACAGAGCGTAAACTAGTTTTATTAATTTCTTCACTATTCATTCTCACAACGGTGATCGCCGTATTAGTTTCAACAGTATAATAAATTAAAGTTGGGATGCGCGATAAAATGAGAGTGTGGTATGATGCTTGCACGGGTAAGCAGGTTCGCTATGGAGCTGCAATAGCGAAACGTTTAGGGAAAAAAGGGCATGAAGTAATATTAACAACAAGAAAGCATCCAGATACGATCCCATTAGCGAAATATTTGGGCTTAAATTTTGAAATTGTGGGAAAATATGATCCACAATCAAAGTTCACTAGATTACGTGAAAGCCTAGAAAGACAGCTAAAGTTTTGTAGGATGTTTAAAGATAAAT
>Ga0180301_10002780_pt1 | contig 13767 bp, 17 predicted proteins | sample GuaBasSediGuay16_FD_121797 | JGI IMG/M metagenome (GOLD analysis project Ga0180301, IMG submission 121797) | Subseafloor sediment microbial communities from Guaymas Basin, Gulf of California, Mexico - Guay16, Core 4569-2, 12-15 cm | ecosystem: Environmental > Aquatic > Marine > Hydrothermal...
ACAGCCGTTATGCTAAGTAAATCTTCTTCAACGTTTCCTGTGAAAGTAAAGGAGCTTCCTTCATATCCTATTAAGTATTCTACTCTACTCTCTCCAAGCTTCTTAGAGAAAATTTGGAAGGCCTTATTTACAATCTCTTCTCTTGCTGGTTTAACCCATTTCTCTGTAGGTGGCCTAGTTGGTATTGCAATATAAGCCTTATCTAGTCTTCTTAAACTCCCTAGAAAATTTGCGATTCTTTCAAGCTCACCATCATATTTTACGTTATCGATGAGCATTGTTTCACTTATGATGGTTCCATCAAATATTTCTGTGAACTCTTTTATGCCCTTCAGAATAGCATTTAACTTTAAGCTTCTATGGGGCCTGTTTATTCTTCTCCATAGGTTTTGGCTGACAGCATCAACCTTCAATGAGACTAGATCCGCATTAAGCAAATCTTCCCTCACTTTATTATGCCAGAGTAGAGAGGAGTTGGTTATAATGGCTATTGGAATTTCAATGCGCTTTATAAGCGATATTTCTTTATCGATGTTAATATCTAATGTTGGCTCTCCATCTGGAACAAAAGTTAAATAATCGATTTTCTCGCCTCTTAGGAGTGCTTCTCTAACTTTTCTTTCCACATCTCTAAAAATATCCTCTGGACTATAGAAGGATTTTCTCTCAACAAGCATATTAGTGGTTTTTCCTAGCTGACAATAAACGCATGAATATGTGCATGTTTTTGGCGGAATATTGTTTATGCCTAGGCTTCTTCCCAAACGTCTAGATGGAATGGGACCAAAAGCCAAATGTTTCATCTATTTTGTCCCTTCAACAATTTCCCGTTAAATTTAGTACATTACAGAGTTTTTCCCAGATTTTCCTTATTTCTTCCGTAACGTTACTTTCTGGAGAAAACTCTACAATTGTTTTCCCGTTGATCATCGCCTCTACAACTTTTGAGTCGAATGGAATTTTGCCAACAACTTCTATATCATTCTCTCTACAGAATTCTAAAATTTTCTGTGTATTATCTCTGTTTATGTCATACATGTTTATACATACTAATGATGGAATGTTGAAATGTTTCAGCAGAAGTATTACTCTCTTAAGGTCGTGGATCCCCGACATTGTGGGTTCACTAATCACCAAGCCAACATCCGCATCTGCAATTGATGCTATAACAGGACAGCCAATCCCCGGGGGTCCATCCACTATTATTAGCGGAATATCTTCATTTTCGGCTAGTGTTTTCGCATTCTGCTTCACTAGCGTTACCAGTTTTCCAGAGTTTGCTTCGCCTGGATTAAGCATTGCATGAACCATAAATCCAAATTTAGTCTTTGATATGTAGGCATACCCAGATATTTGCTCAGTTAGAGTTATAGCATTTACCGGGCAAACAATTGCGCATACCCCGCATCCTTCACAGGAAAATGGATCAATTTTTAAGTCTTCTGTTATAGCATCAAATCTACATTTCTCCCGACATAAACCACATTTGATGCATTTATTTTCGTTAATAACTGCCAGTTTTGATCCTTTAAACTCTTGTTTCTCGATTATTTTTGGATGCAAAAGCATATGAAGGTCTGGAGCATCTACATCACAGTCTGCGATAACGGCGTCTTCTGCTAAGGCAGCGAATGCGGCAGTTAACGTTGTTTTACCGGTTCCGCCCTTACCGCTCAAAATCGTTATCTGCTTTACTTGCTTCATTTACCAGCAAGCACCTTCACTTCATTAAATAATTTCCTAAATTTTTCCTTCCAACCTGGAATTTCTAGACTGAATGGTATGCCTTTAGAATAGAGTTCAGCAATTTTTCGCTGGTATGGAATTTCGAATAAGATTGGTATATTCTTCTTTTCGCAGTATTCATAAACTTTTTTATCGCCTATTCCAGCTCGATTAACAATTACGCCTAATGGAATATTCATGTCTTCTAAAACATGAACTGCCACCTTTAGATCATGCAATCCGAAGGGTGTTGGCTCCGTCACAAGTATGCAGAAGTCACTATTTTTTACAGTTTCAACCATTGGGCATGATGCTCCTGGTGGAGCATCGAGAATAACATTTCTATTTTTGTTCATGTGTCTTTTAACTTCCCTGATTAGCGGGGTGGCCATTGGCTCACCAACCTCAAGTTCTCCGTAAACAATCTCTACGCTATTCGCATAGCCTAAGCTTAATTTTCCAATTTTATGTCTTCCTTCAGCAATGGCTCCTTTCGGGCATACTAAAATGCATCCGCCGCATCCATGACATAGCTCTCGGAAAACTAGGACCTCATCAGGGGTAACAAATAGAGCATTGTACGGACAGAATTTTGCGCATTTCCCACAGTGATCACACAATCTCTCGTTGATGGATGGAACTAAACTGTAAACTGGTTCCTCATGAATTATCTTGGGATGCAGAAGCAAGTGAGCGTTAGGTTCTTCAACATCACAGTCTAATAATTGAATATTACTTCCTAGAGAAATAGCCATGTTAACAGCAACTGATGTTTTCCCGGTGCCGCCTTTACCGCTTGCAATTGACACTATCATAAGAAGCTATCACATCTAAACAGATTTTTTAATTTTAAAATGCAAATTTATCGACAAATTTTTAGACCGTATTTTCATCCGTGACGAGCACGACGGCAACCTTCTGTGAGCTCCTCAAGCATATTCCGCTTATACGCCTCGATAACTTCCCTAATAATGTTTGCATTAGCCCTTAACACCGCTACCCTAGCCTCCTGAAATATGCTTAACGCCCGCGGACCCATATCATAGGTGATTACTGCGTCGGGATTAAATTGTAGTATGCGATCAACCGGCCGGCCTACTCCACCAAAATGCTCACTTGTGTTAGGAATCACATTAACGTTTAAGATTTCGCCATTTTCATTTAGGTCAACTATAACAAAATATGGTGCCCTACCAAAATGTCCAGAGAGTCTAGCGTTAAGCCCATTCTCATTCTCGGCTGGTATGACTATTCTCTCCTTCAACTCTTTCTCCACCTCAAACTACTTCAGTATCTTCCTAACATTCATTTTGTTCTAGTTACCACCACCGCCTTAAACCACGTCCTCTTCCCATGCCCATTCCAAAATGTCCGCCAACAGTAGGAGATCTTATTTCTCTTAATTCTCCTCTTTTATACTTTTCAATAGCTTCTCTTACAGTTCCATAAGCGCCAGTAACTATTTTTATTCCTGCAGCTGATAGAGCCTGAAAGGCGTTGGGTCCAACATTGCCTGTTATAACCACTTTAACTCCTTTACTTGCCACAATTTGAGCCGCTTGGATTCCAGCTCCACTCATAGCTCTAGAAGCCACATTTGGAATAGCTTCAAACCTCATGGTTTCCAAATCCACAATAATGAAGTAAGGGCATCTGCCAAACCTTGGGTCGATGGGCGCATCTAAACTATCCGCTGCTGCTGACACGCAAACTCTCATTTAGTCACCTCCTTTCCAGTATTTAGTGAAGTATGAGGCTTTTTCTGCTCTAGGAATCGCTCAATCTTCTGAACAATTTGCATAAAAGATTTAGACGCTGGAGAATCTGTATGTTCGGTAATGAATGGCATGCCTCTATCTGCGTCTTCACATATTTTTTGATCTATCGGGATACTTCCGAGGAATGGTACTTCAAGTTCCTTAGCTATTCTTTCTCCGCCACCAGACTGGAATATGTCGATTTTTGCCCCACAGTAGGGGCATATAAAGCCGCTCATATTTTCAATGACTCCTATAATTGGTAATCCAAGTTTCCTAGCAAACATAACAGCCTTTTTAACAACTATCTGCGAAACCTCAGATGGTATTGTAACAATAATAACCCCATCCATTTCTGGTAGAAGCTGCGCTACGCTTAATGGTTCATCTCCCGTTCCAGGCGGCAAATCTATCAGTAAAAAATCTAGTTCGCCCCAGACAATGTCTGACAGGAACTGGCGTATGGCAGCCATCTTCAGAGGCCCACGCCAGATAACGGGGGTATTCTCATCTGGTAAAAGAAAATCCATCGAAATAACTCTAATACCTAGAGGACCAATTGCTGGAAAGACGCCGGGCGGTCCAACCTGAAGTCTCTGACCGCTTAAGCCCAGCATTTTCGGTATGCTTGGACCGTGAATATCAGCATCTAAAATGCCTACTTTACCTGCGTGTCCGCGCATTGCGAGGGCTATTGCAAGATTTACGGTCACGGTGCTTTTACCTACGCCGCCCTTACCGCTTATGACGGCGATTTTATGTTTAATCTTTTTCATTCTTATCTTCAATATTTGTTCCTGCTCTTCAATCCGCATTCTTTGTTCGTTGATGGACTTTGCCTCGCCGCTCATATTGCTCACTACCAAGTTGAGATATAATTTAATACATAAACTATTTAAATACTTTATGTTTAGAAAATAAACTGAGGGGAAGAACATTGGATGATGTAGACAGAAAGATAATTTCAAAGTTACAGTTAAATGGAAGAGCAACGCTGGAAAAGCTTGCGGAAGGCACAGGATATACAAGTATGGGGGTTAGGAAAAGGCTTAAAAGACTTCTTGATCAAGGCGCCATTAAGATATCAGCATTATTGAATCCCTTCTTCTTTAAACTTTCCCCAGCAATAGTTTTGCTTGAGATGGAAAGCGCTGAAGCAATGCAAAAACTTCTCGATAGATTTAAAAACTGTCCAAGAGTCGTTCAGATTTTTAAGACAATAGGCGGATACAACCTAGTAGCTCTTGTAGTTGCGGAAGACCAAGACACTCTTGAGAGCATATCTATAGAGAAATGCTCCTTAAGAAGTGGAACAGGCATACGGAGATCGGAATTTTATCCGGTAAGCGACATATACTTCTCACCATTCCTTCCAATAAGGGAATTTCTCACCCATAAGGAAATGGATATCGCTCCATGCAATGTTAACTGTAGGCCATGCATAAGATACGTTAATGAGAGATGCGTCGGATGCCCAGCTACGGTCAATTACAGGGGCACTCTTTAGGAGGAAGCAAATTTTGATCAAGAACATTCGAAAAAAGCATGATCAGCCTCTAAGACTTAGGGAAGCAGAGGGAGTGAAAATAATTAGTTTAGTAGATAATTCTATAGACTTTTTATCAACTATTCAAAGGAAGGAAGTTAAGAGTTTTAGAGAGTGGGTGAAGAAGCCTTCTCGCTTACCAATAGCCGAGCATGGATTTTCGATGCTTGTCCGCGTATACGATGGAAACGAATGTCACAATATACTATTTGATGTCGGCAGTAGCCCCAGCACTATAATAGCGAACGCTAGGAGAATGAGGATAAACCTAACCCAAATAGAATGCATAGTTCTCTCCCATGGACACTATGATCATTTCGGCGGCCTATCAACAGTAACCAAAATCATAAATAGAAATGATTTGCCCATAATTGTGCATAAAGACATGTTTAAGAAGCGTGGAGCAGCCAGCCCCAATGGAACAATAAGAAAATATCCAGATTTCCCAAGAGAAGAGGACGTAAAACCAGCCAAATACGTTATAACCAAGCAACCACGTCTAATAGCTAATAATTTAGCGCTCGTTACCGGTGAGATTCCACGTAAAACAGGCTTTGAAAAGGGATATTCACGGCATAGAGCCTTTATAAATGGCGAGTGGAAACCCGATCCTTGGATTTGGGATGAACGCGCACTTGTAATAAACGTTAGAAATAAAGGACTTGTTGTTCTGTCCGGATGCGCCCACGCGGGCATAATAAACACTATACTTTATGCGAAACAGCTTACTGGCATAGAAGTAGTGTACGCAGTACTAGGAGGCTTCCATCTCTCAGGGAGAGAATTTGAAAAACGTATAGATCAAACAGTGAAGGAACTAGAAAAAATAGGGCCCAAACTATTAGCTCCCTCACATTGTACGGGATGGCGTGGGATCTACGCAATATATAGGGCGATGCCTGACGGATTTATCTGGAATAGCGTTGGGAATCTTTATGAGTTATAGTGTCTTCAGTTAAATTGGCAAGTTACTGATACTGAAAAGAATTATTAAAGGCGTTGCATATACTGGCTACTGATCGTGTAAGTTATTGTTATCCTTTGGCGCTTGTAGATATAACCTATGAAGACTATCGTAAAGCGTTAAACATTAACCAAAGAGACGAACTTGTGTTTCAGTAAAGGATGGGCAGATCTTGATGAGACCCAAACCGAAGAATTACACGGAGTATATGCGTGGTCTCCACAAGGAAGTTTGGAAAGGCATCAAAGCAGAAGAGTATGTTAAAGAGGAAAGAGAAGCATGGATTGATACCAGATGAATCATCCATCTCAGAAGAAATAACTAATATGTATATCTACTCACTATTATTGTGACTATTGAAAATTGTCTTCGGTTCAGGTAAAAATGCAAGAGTGCTCCTATATGTTTAGCGTCCCATTAACCTTTTTATCAGAATGACGATAACGGCCTAAGAGAAGGAATTTTGAAGAAGTTAGCCTCAACAATAGGCGGGTTAAAATGACTTGCATATCCTATTAAATTTTCATCTCCAGGAGCATGAATTCAAGTTCTAAGAGTTTTGTTACCTCTTTCTGTTCTTGATCCTTGAGCATTTTCTGTATTTTTATGGCGATAAATTGGCAGAATGGGCTTCCCGAACTATTTTGCAAATATTTTTTACAAAAATATATAAATAAAGCCTAAAATCCGTTTATTTAGGTTTGTGTGTAGAAGGAGTTAAAGAAAGATGGGATTAAATCGAAGGATATTAGAAGAATATGTGAATAGACGCCCATTTTACACAATTTTAACGCCTTATAGGAGAATTAAAATAAAAAGAACGGCAAGATTGGGTGACAGTATATCAAATGAGGTGCACTCCCTTCTACTAGCGGATGTAAAAAGTGAAAAAGAAAGAAGGTTTATTCTAAAAATGTATAATGATGACTCAGAGAAAGCTCTTAGAGAATATGAGATTTTGTCGGCTCTGGAAAGCTCCGGCTTCCCAGTTCCTCACGTTTATCTTTATGAGGGAAATCATAGGATTCTTGGTAAACCATTCATCATCATGGATGAGGTGGGGGGGAAAGTCCATAAATAGGTACATAGAAAATCTTAAGGGGAAAAGTGAGGAGAGGAAAAAGAAAATCCAAACGGTTGTGAAGCTTTTTGCAGAGACCCTCGCGGAGTTACATAAGTTACGATGGGAAAACTTAAACCTGAGTAAATTTAATCCGCCAAGGGACGAGTATGAGTATGCTGAAAAGCAGTCCATCATCTTAAGGTTTCTCATAGATTATTTCCAGCGGAATTTTCACGTAAAAGTGAATGAAGACTTCACTACTCCAATCAATTGGCTTCAGAGCAATGCTAGATTAAATCCTTGTGAGAGATATTCTATCATTCACGGCGACTATAGCCTTGATAATGTTATAATAGCTGATGACGAAAAAGTTGTGGTCATAGACTGGGAAAGCGCCGAAATAGGGGATCCACTAGCCGACGTAGGTTATGCATATCACTTTGTAAGGTTAATGCTTGGTCCTAGAAAAGTTAATAGTGAGGGCGTAGATCTAGCTGAACATTTTATTTCTTATTATGAAGGAGCTTTCGGCAGATCAATAGATAAAAGCAGGCTTGAATTTTACAAGGTGTCAGCAGCCTTAAAATTAGCCGTATTCCTTAATGTTTTTATTCGCTCACGCTTAATTCTTAAAAACTTAAAATGGATATTATTGTATCCGCTATTTTATTGGTTTTTAAGAGGCTGGAGGAACTATATTAAAAGTTTCGTGAGAAAAAACATTACTTAATGCCTAGCCTACTAATAGGAAAGAAGCTTGACTCCTTTAGGGGCTACTTCCTTTATTTTTGGGTTAGAAGTAATATTGCTTGCGCCAAGTCACCCTTTGTCTGCTCCAGAGCTGCTCTAGCTGCCTCCAAGCTTACGTTGGCTTGCTGGGCAACCAAGTGAACATCTTCTTCGGGAATTTCTATTTTTCTCTCAATTTTTCTCTCCGATATTTTTCCACCGGATATCTGGAATATTTTTTGCCCTTGAACTTCTAAAACCGCTACTTCAGGTTTCTCGATTACTATCTCCTTATCTGCAGTCTTCAATATTACTTCGTTTACATCTAAAGATTTCATGCTTAAACCCATACGCTGCATAAGTCTTCTGGCTTCGCGGGGGCTTATTCTACGCATCACTCAACCCCTTTTTTTAATTACACAATTAATATAGCCTCATTTTCCTTTTTAATCTTCGCTTCTTCCCCTGCGGATCTTAACCGCTACTCCTCTTTTAAAGGCTTTCATCTCTATGCCGGAGAGCATGGCTCTGCCAACCGCTACAACTTCGCCCTTTTCATCTATAACTATCACTTCCTCTCCCGGTCGTATTTCCTCGTCTAGGTTGGTTACATGCTTAACGAATACGTCGCTTCCCCGCTCAACAAAGGGAACTGCTTCATTACTTATTTGAACCCATAAACGCTTGGGTTGCATAGCTGCTAGAGCTCTCTTGGCGCCTTCTATAGTTAAGTTGAAAAGTCCAGTTATAGGATTTAGTGTTGCTAAGAGATTCTCATTAAGATAAACATATTTTATTTTTCCAGTTCTTTTGGAGCGCACTATTTTTACTTCTTCAGGAAAGAGTTTCTCACCTACTCCCTTCCCAAACTGGTAGTCGGCTATTTTTCTTATTCGCTCTAAAGTGAAATCCTCGCTGAACATGATAGTTTCTTCCAGAGATTATGAGCACTAAATGAAACTATCTATTAAGCTTAACTCTTTAGAGGCGATGATGCTAAATAACATTAACGTTTAAGTCGATGGATGCTAATAATAAGCTGTGTATAATAGTGGGTGCTGTTAGCTTGCAGTGCGAAGTTTGCGGGCGTGAAATAATTGGGAAGCCTCACAGAGTTATAATTGAAGGAGCTAAAATGATTACTTGCAGTGAATGCGCAAAATTAGGTTCAGACTATTGGACTCCCGAACCTAGAACTCTTAAACCAAAGACTCCGACTAGAAAAGTGTTTAAGTCTACTGCTAAAGTTTCCTCTTTAAGAAGAAGAAGCAGTGTTGCTCCAACCAGCATTTATGAGGGCATGGAAGTTGTTGAGGGTTATGGTCTCATAGTTAAGCGGGCTAGGGAAAGTTTAGGCTTAACTCCCGAAGATTTAGGTAAAAGAATTGGAGAGAAAGAATCAGTTATAAAGAAGATTGAAAGCGAGAAAATCATGCCGGATATAAGGTTAGCAACTAAGCTTGAGCATGCCCTCAGAATAAAGCTTCTAACCAAGGTTTCTGAAGCTGAAGAAAAGATTCCGATCACCACGAAGCCTACTAGAACAATTACTTTAGGTGAAATAGTTCACCTAAAGAGCGGGAAGAGGAGGAAACGAGAGAACGAGAGCGATAATAGTCTACCGTAGGAATCCATTTGAAGAATCCAATATAGATGAACTTAAAAGTCTAGCTGAAGCAGCTGGATATGAGATTGTGGGCTCGCTTGAACAAGTTAGGCGTCCCCATTCACGTTATCACATAGGGCCGGGAAAAGCTAAAGAGCTAGCAGAGATGGTTAAGGATCTCAGAGCTGAGAGGGTTATTTTTGGTAACGAATTAAAGATTGTTCAAGTTTATAATCTTGCAAAGCTGGTAGGGGTTGAAGTGATTGACCGTCTCCAATTAATTCTTGAAATCTTTATTAGAAGAGCCTCAACAAGAGAAGCTAAATTACAGATTGAATTGGCAAGACTGCAGTATGAACTTGCTAATGCTAGAGAAAAAGTTAAGCTTGCAAAAATGGGCGAGCAACCCGGCTTTCATGGCTTAGGAAAATATGAAGCTGACGTTTACTATGAAACTGTGAGAAGACAAGTCCATAAGATTCAGGAGAAGCTGAGAAAGATTAGAAGAACTAGGAAGCTCCATCGTGACCGTAGAGCTGAATTAGGTTTTCCAACAATTTCCTTAGCTGGATACACAAATTCCGGTAAAAGCACATTATTTAATACGCTTACAAATGAGAATGTCCCAGTGGATTCTGGAGTTTTTACAACTCTCTCGACAACAACAAGAGCCGTAGACATTTTCGGCGAGAAAATGTTGATAACGGATACGGTGGGTTTCATAGATCGCTTGCCTGTAACTCTCATAGAGGCATTTCACTCAACCCTTGAGGAAACAATTTTTTCAGATCTAATTCTTCTAGTAGTTGATGTAAGTGAACGGCTTAATAACATTTCAAGGAAACTATCTGCTTCTCTAGAAACCATACGGGAGATAGGGGCTACAGGAATACCGATAATAGGGGTATTAAATAAAATGGATCTGCTCTCCCCAAGAGAACTATATGAAAAAATTTCATTTCTAAAAAAGGTTTATAACCTAAAATTTATTCCAATATCAGCCCTTTATGGAATTAATTTAGATATACTTAAGGGGGAAATAGCAAAAATTTTAGGGAGGTACGTAGATTCATTCTTCATTATACCGATCACCGAGGAATCCATGTCCTTTCTCTCTTGGGTTTTTGAGAGAGCTAATGTGCATAAAATCAGATATAATAATGACGGTAACGCATTAAGTGTATATTTTAGTGCCCCACTAAATCTATTAGACAAGATCAGAAACCGTGTTGAAAGAATAGGTGGCAGATTTGGGCAGTCTTAACCAATGGAGAGTTTTTGTTCTAAGACTTGGCCATAGACCTGAAAGAGACAAACGGATTACAACTCATGTTTTTTTAGTAGCCAGAGCATTCGGAGCTCATGGAGCCCTCTACAGCGGCCAAAAAGATGAAAAGGTTGAGGAAAGCGTAAAGAAGGTTGTAAAATCGTGGGGCGGCCCTTTCACTTTAGAGTTCGTTGAAGATTGGGTTGGAAAGATAAAGCGATGGCAAAGAGAGGGTGGTGAAGTCATACATTTAACGATGTATGGTCTACCATTAAATGAAGTTATTCAGAAAATAAGGGGATCCAGCAGGGATAAGCTCATAATTGTTGGGGGAGCAAAAGTTCCGAGGATAGTTTATGAGCTTGCAGATTGGAATGTTTCTGTAACATCTCAACCCCACTCTGAAGTTGGAGCATTAAGCGTTTTTCTGCATGAACTCTACATGGGTTATGAACTTACAAAGGAATTTAAAGATGCGAAAATTAAAATTATTCCTCAAGCTAGAGGCAAGAAGATAGTGAAAATTTAGAAAGATTTATTGGACGCGATTATCCAATTAATTTAAGTCTCATGAAATTGATATTTATTAATTGAGCGCGATTAAATATGGTAATACCTAATCTTGATACAATGATTAAAGTTGTAAGAGTTATTAGCGGTGAGGACGCGGTTAAAATAATTGAGGCCCTTAGCCAAGCCGATGAGATGACTGAAGAAGAGATAGTAGCGAAAACCGGTGTTAGACTCAATGATGTGCGAAAAATACTTTATAAGCTTTATGAACACTCTCTAGTTGGCCTAAGAAGAATTAGGGACAAAAATACTGGTTGGTTTATATTCTACTGGAGAATTAGAATGGATCAGCTAGAGGGGTTCATAATAAGCCAAAAAAAGCGTATACTTGAAAAGCTAGAGATGAGACTAGAGTATGAGAAGAATCACGACTTTTATTACTGCTATACTCCCGGCTGTAAACGCGTGACATTTGAGGAGGCAACCGAATACATTTTCAGATGCCCCACCTGCAATAAACCTCTAAATCATTATGATAATAGTAAAATAATTGAAGCTCTCTCAAAGAAAATTGAGCGCATCAAGAGTGAGCTTAATGGGTAGGCGGATTCCCTCACCCAGGGAAGCCCTTAAAATTCTTAAAGATGCTGGTTGCTCAAGTGATGTAATAAAACATTGTAGGGCAGTTGCTAGACTTGCAGTTCAGATAGCAAAGAAATGCGCGGAGAACGGAGTGTCAGTTGACCTTGAATTAGTTCACATAGGCGCGCTTCTACATGATATTGGAAGATCGAAAACCCATAGTGTTCATCATGCCGTTATTGGCGCTAAAATAGCCCGATCATTAGGTTTGCCAGAGCCGATTATAGAGATCATAGAACGGCATGTTGGAGGAGGAATATCGCCTGAGGAAGCAGCTAAACTAGGCTGGCCTGATGGGAATTATATGCCGGAGTCGATCGAAGAAAAAATTGTTTCCTATGCTGATAAATTAATTGAAGGAGCAAAAATCGTTTCAATCGATGAAACTTTAAAAAAAATTAAGAAGGAACTGGGTCCTAATCACCCAGCTATTGAAAGAATCAAACGAATCCATGAGGAAATTTCTAAATTATGTAAATCGCCATGTCTATAACGGCATATTTGCTTTCTTTTGATGAGGAATCCAAAAAACCTAAATAATAACTTAAAAAATCTTTCATTAAAGCGAAGAAGAGAGGAAGAAAGGGATATGGAGGGCTTCGAGATAAGATCCAGGATGCTTGTTAGGGACATTATGTCAAGTCCCGTAATAACAATTAATGAAGATTCAACTGTTGATGAAGCAGCGAGACTGATGAGGGACCATAACATTGGCTGCGTGATCGTGACAACTAAAGATGGAAAACCAATAGGTATGATAACTGAAAGAGACCTTGCCATAAGGGTTATAGCCGAAAACATTCAGCCCGGTAAAATCACAGCTAAAGAGATTATGAGCGCGCCGCTAAGGACAATTGACGCTGACAAAACAATTAATGAAGCAGCTAGAGAGATGAATCGCCTCAACATTCGGAGGTTAGGTGTAATGTATAGGGGTCGACTAGTCGGCGTAATATCTAGTAAAGACATTTTATCTGTAACTCCAGAACTTATAGAAATAATTCAAGAGAAAGTGAAAATTACCACCACCGAGGGTACTGAGGAGAGTCTTCCATTAGCTGGCTACTGCGATAACTGCGGGGAATGGTCTGATAATCTTCGAGAGGCTAATGGAAGCTATCTTTGTGAAGACTGTTATGCTGAAATAGCTGGTGTAGAATATTAATATGAATTACGTTAACGGCCAAACTTTATTTTATGCAAAAATTTTAATAATTATTAGGCGGAGAGCTCTTGTCCGTTGATTTAGTTCTGAAGAACACGAAAATATATGCATTCGGCAGGATAATTGATGCGGGTTTAGCAATTGATGAGGGGCGAATTGTTAGAGTCGCTAAAGAGTCGAATCTTCCACAAGCATCTGAAAGAATGGACTTAGATGGTTTACTTGTTTTGCCTGGAATAATAGATGTGCATGTTCACTTGAGAGATCAAGAGTTATCGTATAAAGAGGATTTCTACTCTGGAACATGCGCAGCTGCTAATGGCGGCATTACACTCGTTATGGACATGCCGAATAATAAGCCAGTAACCATGAGCCGAGAAACTCTAAGGGAACGGATGAGCATAGCTTCAAGAAGAGTAATTGTTAACATAGCCTTTTACTCAGCCTTTCCAAGAGAAATAAGTGAAATAAAATATATAGTCCAGGAGGGGGCGAAGGCGTTTAAAACATTCTTATCTCATAGAGTTGGGGGCATAAGTCCAAATAATAGAGAGGCATTATTAGGGGCATTCAAGGAGACGTCGAAAAACAGGGTTCCAGTGGCAGTACATGCGGAGGATGGAACTTTATTAAATAAAAAGATTAAGGAGTTAAGGCTTAGAGGGAGAGATGATTTTAGAGCTTATCTTGAAGCTCATTCTCCGAGAGTGGAGATCGCGGGGATTAGACGCGCAATAAGACTAGCTAAGGAATCAAATACCCAAATCCACATATGTCATGTAAGCACAAG
>Ga0180301_10002781_pt1 | contig 13763 bp, 28 predicted proteins | sample GuaBasSediGuay16_FD_121797 | JGI IMG/M metagenome (GOLD analysis project Ga0180301, IMG submission 121797) | Subseafloor sediment microbial communities from Guaymas Basin, Gulf of California, Mexico - Guay16, Core 4569-2, 12-15 cm | ecosystem: Environmental > Aquatic > Marine > Hydrothermal...
ATATTACACTCATCCTTCCAGAAATCCATTATCGTTATCCGTTTCATGACTCTACCCATTCAAATACTTTAACTTCGAAATCTACGACAGTCTCTTCACTTGGAGCTACAAACCATGGAACATAAGTCTCTATTTTACCGATTTTAACAGTTCCCTCCTCTGGATTAACCTCTTGACCATTTACTAATGTCACTGCTCTCCATAAAACCTCAACATCCGAATCACTCCTTATCTGTATGTCTCCACAATAGACTTCATCTCCAGCATTAGCTTCTTCAGGAATTCTAAGATTCTCCGTAACAACTTTAATACGTGGCTGAAAGGGTGTCTCTGGTTTCACTATTCTTATCTGATGCATTCCACTACTCCAAACTTCCTTCCATTCTCCCACCTTCTCACCTCCTTTATAGCTTTTCAAACAATAAACATAACAATCCCTCCAACCCTTAGGGTCTTTGAATCCATATTCAGGACATCTCTCAGGCGAATACTCTATTATACCCATTCCGTGAAAAGCGTTTAGGACTTCGTGGGTAATTCTCTGAGATAACCTGTAACGATACTGGTCACCGACAGTATCAAAGCAATCAGGCAAATCATAAGGTATACTACAAAGCCAAGCATTATGAATTCCATATTCTATTCCCCATGTTCCACCTGACCAGCAGACAGGTTTACCTTTGGCTTTCCATAAGCAGACATAAATATCGTAGCCTTCTGGAATTTTATCTATGAGTCTACTGAAGTCCCCTGCATGAGCAAAGTAACAGTCATAGTTGTCCCAGAAAGATGGTTCAATGTCTTCTGAGATTTCAATAAGTGTTGTCTCAAGTGGTATGTACTGTTGTATAAAGTCGATAGCTTCGAATACTGCTTGTTTTGGTTTCTCATCGTGTTGTTCGTATATTACAAAGCAGATTTTCATCTTTACTCACCATTAATATGGCGACTTCCAACTGCTAATGTAAAGTTTGAAATACCAAAGATATGTAAATTCGACCGTGATAACTATTTTATCACCAAACTCTAACTCAGCGTCAATTTCTCCAGACTTTGTTGTACCAGCACCCGTATCAAATGAAAATACTGTTACTGGACTTCCGTCATTAACAGCATAATGCAGTGCATACGGGTAACCATGTGCTTTAACACTATAATAGACTTTTATTGTTGCAGGCACATCAACAACATACGTAAAATTCTTTGACTGCTGGTGGTCTGATATTGTTCCCTGATCTATGACTTGGATTTTCTGATAAAGACTTTTCCATTGAGGTGATGGTATATTATCTATTACACCATCCAGATCAGCATCATACTGCTTGTTTTTAGCTCCAATCGTCTCAAGTCTATGTTCCACATATTCTTTACCGCTTGCTCTATCATATATTGGCATTTACATCACCTCCTCTAATTTTCTCAACCTCTCATCCAGCTCCTTATAAGCCTGAGAGCACTTCACGTGAATTGGAACGGTTCTCGTGTAGTCATCAACCTTCTTAACTTTCAGCACAATCTCGTCGCCTTCTTCAAATGACCGACCGCAGACATCACAGACCTTCTCTTCGAAGCACAAGTCACCTGTATAGACATTGACAGCGTAAAGGTTAGCGAATCGCTTCGATGAACTGCCAATATTACGAGCATTGTCAGAGTTAGGTAGAATATCTACACTAAATTGTGCATACGAGTCCGTAATTCTAAGTAACTCTTTAAATGACGACCAGTCAGTTGTGCTGTAAAATATGTATTCAGTGTTACCACCACCGTGATTATTGAAGAACACAGTAGCACCTGTTCCACTCGGATAGTTCCACCCTATGTATCCTCCTTGTTGCGGTGGGAATGTTGTTACACCTGTTCTTCCAACTCTTACAGCTTGAAACCATCCTATTCTAAAATCTTTAATGTGATCGCCTAAATCATAAGTAGCTCCCGAGGGAGGTTTTATGTGATTATCAACTGAGAAAACAGATGCTGCACTCGGAAATACGCTTGGCTTATCAGGTATGTTGTCCCAGAATGGTGAGTTGAAGAAATCGGTGATTTTAGACCTTGTTAGTGATGGAATTCTATCTACAGACAGAACACCAGTTGCAATCTGAGAGGCATCTAAACTTAACTCATCAGCTCCTCCAAGCTCATGTTGTAATGCATGAACCTTAGTAGCGTACAGTGTATCTAACACTTCTTTCTGCGTAGGTGTAGCCACCCTGCTTCTAACATCACCCTGATAGTAGAATCTCACTGTAGTAGATGAGCCAGACGACAAGAATCTGACATACACTTTAAATACAAGCCTACTCCCAGAAGCCAAAGAGTAGTTAGAGTCCAATATAGCACTTACAACCACATCTCTCCTACCATTTATTAGATCGCTCAAATAAGATGTCACGATCAAGTTTTCTGTCCCACCACTTTCTCTCTCGTATACTTCAAAGTACATTCTTACATCAATGTTACCGCCGACCTTCTCAGCCTGAGCATGTAAAGTATACACACCAAGCAATGCAACATTTACGCCATCAGTTGGCGCAATCCACGACGCTACCTCTACATCACCAGGAGTAGATGATGCGACTTCCACGTAAGCTTCGCTTAATGTTGGTGGAGTTAATGTCATACTTTTATACGATGGCACACCACTGTCTGTAGCATCTAACAAGTAATAGTCTATACCAAGACCAGTAACTGCAACATCCACGTATTTCTTTCTGCTGGCGTCGTATGGATCTACTGGCTCACCAAGATTCTTTATTACATGACCTTGCCAATCTTTATCGGAGTCTACAACTAAATCCTTAAGAGTTGGTAGAAGCTCGGCTTGAATTGCTCTACTCAATGCCTTCTTAGCAAGAGAGTAAGCAATTGCATCAAACGACATAGTTCATCACCTCATAGGTTGAGTCCATACATCTACAGTAACAGAATAACTACTATCAAGATTTACAATCTGAACTCTTATATTATCTGTGAGTACTGGTATTAATATTGTTCTCTCTCTTGTAGCTCCAGCGGAGAAAGTCAAATCTTCATAATTTCCCGCATCTTCAGCGTCTTCTGGTGAATCATAGTTAGTACCATCTGGAGAATACAACCATCTAACTCTAACTCCTTGAGTTGCTGAAGAATTATATGTAGCTTTTACTATCACCATTAATACTGAATAGCCATCCAGTCCCGATTTGTCTATATTTTGAACTCCACCTGCCGTTATTGATTGTGATGACAAATCCTTAGTAGGTGAAGCTCTTGTAGGCTTTAAGGCATCTCTATGAGTAGATAATGAAATATCGAGATTATCGGTATTTGCTTTTACATCACTCAACGTTGCTTCCGAAGCTCTTGTACTTAGGGTAACATCAAGTTGTGATAAAATGTTTGATAAATCAGTTTCCAAATCAGTTAATGTCTTGTTACCTGTTCCTCTTAAAGCATCTCTAAGCTCAGAAATCTTAAGGTCAAGTTGGTCAAGAATGGATTCAATATCACTTTCAAGTGTTGTGAAATCTTTATCTCCCGTCCCTTTCAAATCTTCGATTTCGTCATAATCCACACTTCCTCTGATATTAACCATATAATCACCTCAATCCCTTAAATCTATAACGATAGATTGAATATTTGAATGATACATTACTATTTGTCGGATTATAGAAAGTAATCCTGATATATCCCATATATTCACGTGGTGGATTAGGAGTCCACCACGCTGTGTAAACATCATTATCTGTATCGTAACGAGAAATCCAATAAATTGCGGAATTAAAACCAATCAGTCCAAAATCATAAAGCTCTTGAAAAGAAGCTCCAAACTTCATTTCATCAATTTGAGCTTCAAAATATACATTCGGATTATCGACTGTTGCTCCGATAGCTAAAACCTTTCCTCTTTCCCTAACTTCTACTATCGTATTTTGTCCTCTCGCTGGTATCACAGTTGGAACGTCAACATCAATGGGTATTATCTCCCAGTACTCTGGGTCCATATTTGAGATTTTTATTTGCTTAACTATTTCTCTTAGTAATTCTTCGACTCCAGCTTCCTCTAATCTCTTTCTTTCTTCTCTTATCTTCTCAGCTACCTCTCTAAGTGGAACTACCTCAGACTTCATCCTTATCACCAAAAAATAAAATTATTCAAACTCGTATCCTATTGTTATTTTACATGCTGAAGCATCATCTGAACCTATTATTGTGCAAGTACCTATGATTTCTATGTAACCATCAACCTTCTCGGTGTAACTCTCACCTGTCTTAACAGTTATCACCTTTCTATCCTTATTAACTGCGGTCGGAGATGTATTACCTGCTGTTGCTGTTGGTGTGAAGGTGTCTCTTATGGTTATCGTTATGTCAGCAGTATGCTGATTGTCAATCTCTAAAAAGGTAATCTTTCCTATTTTATTTGTTGGCGTAGTGAAAGCGGTTTTTCCAGCAGTAGCCGATTCAACAACCACCGAAGCCATTTTTACCACCTCAGAGCCTCATAGTGTATTATTTCTCTAACTTCTGCCATAGGAACTTCCTCTGGCTTAACTCTCTCCATTAAGCACTTATTTACAAAGAACTTCATGATTATCTTTTCGTAATCCGGTCCGTCATTGTAAACTACGAACAATATAGGCTCCAAATCCTTTATCGTGTATATTCTTAGTTTAGGTTCATCATGAGGAGTAGTCAAAACGTCATAATATCCAAGATACCTCAGCTGAGTCATTGCGAAGTTAGGGAATAACTCTGGTTTCTCAAGTCTCGCAAAGTATTTACCAGCAGGAATCTGAGGATACACAAGTATATCCTTTCCTCCCTTGAATCCAATTAAAACCTCATATAGTGTATCTAAACCAGTCGGATATAAACCCAAACTCGTTGTCGTTTCACTGCTTAAATCGAGTTGGGTGTAATCGCTTGAAGGGATGATGAATGCTTGTTCATAGACTACTTGCTGAGTTCTTGTAATCTTGAAGGTATCGCCTTCTTTAACGTAATCGGTGAAGTCGGCGCCAACGAATCGTACATATGAATTTTCCTTTAATCTCTCTGGTGTTTTCGTGAATAACTTAATCACTTTTTATCACCTCGTTAAAAAATTAAAGAATTATTCTACTTTGTAATCCTCGAAACCTTTGAGCTCTTTGTTAGTTTCCACAATAACCGTGTTACCAAAGGAATTCCACGATTTTACTTTAATTCCCTTGAAGTCCAATCCTTCCACAGCTATCACTCCCTCTTTCGCTGGGAATACGTATTTAGGCATCACTATCACCTCCTTAGTATCCTGCGACGATTACCGTGAAGTACACCGAGCTTAAATCAGTACCGCCCGACACCTCCGTTCCGGCGCCGGAATAAGCCTTAATCTTCAAGGTATTACCACTTGAATTAGCCCAGTCAATTTCCGCAATATAACCCCCAGTTGCATGAACCAATCCGTTCTTTATCGTCCCAAGTTCACCGATTGTGAAGTCAAAACCCCCAGTAGAGTAGCTTGATGGACCCGCTGTCCTCTTCATTATAATCTTTGTATGGTCGTGAGTTTGTGGTTTCTTGAGAGTTCCCTTTATCGTTTCAACTGTTATAGCCATCTACATCACCCCGTTAAAAAATTAAAAGGTCATTAGAGACTCAAGACGTTCTTGCCCTGCAGTATCTTGAATGCGATTGGAACCATTGAGGTCGTTCCTGTCTTATATGCATATGCTTGTACATAGTAGGTAACTTCAGGCTGTAGAATCCATGGTTCTGGTAAACAGGCAAGATTAACCTCTTGTGCCTCCCATGGCAAGGTTATGTATGGGAATGGGTCGTTATTCTTTGTTAGTAAGACTTTATTAATCTTCGGTGTTGGCTCTTCCTCTAAGAACCCCAAGAACACATAACCCTCTTCCTCACCAACACTTTCAGGGTTTGCTGATGTACCAATATAATCGGTAGAACCTGTTGAGGTTAAATCTTTTTCGAAAGTCTTAGCACCCGTTGCACCCCAAACCCTTGTGAAGAGGTCGGCAGTAGCATTAACTAACGTAAGCTGAGAACCTCTTGCTCTTATACCCATGAAGGGTTGTTTTGTTTCAGTTTTTACAACTCTAATCGTGTCGATTATGACCTGTATGTTTTCAGCAACCAAAGAGACGACTGCGGGGTAGCTGTTCTTGTAGAAGAATTTATCGAGTATATTAATTAGGGCGTCATATTCATCTCTTGTGAACGAAGCCATCTTTGTTTGTACGCCTCCGAGGTAATCAACTTCTTCTTCCAACTCTCTAAACGAATAGGTAATCAAATCATTAACACTCTTAAACTCCATCATTTCACATCACCTCCTTACAAACCCTTCCTTTTCCTAACAACAGTTGTCGTACCACCACCTTGCGTAGATTCTCTTGTCAGACCGGTACCTCCAACTCTCTCTTTGGTTTTTGTCGTTATTTCTTCAATTCTCTGTCTCACTGATGGAACTACACCTTTCGTTCTAATTTCCTCAATTCTCTCTCTAACTCCTGGAAGCAAACCTTTTTCTCTAATATTCTCCAAAACACCCATACCTACCACCTCCTGAATCCTCCTCTCATTAGACCTCTTATGCTACTCAAATGTCTATCAACAATAGACCTCACTGCTGTCGTTATGTCTCTTACATCCGCTTTCAAATTTTCTACAACTCTCATACAATCTTAAGTTAGGAAAAAAGAGTATTTAAATATATTGATTTGATATAATAAATTTATATGCTATAAATTTACTTGCGATAAATTTAAATATTTCAAAAATAAATTATTACAGATGCCTCATATATGGATTAGGGATAACACTCGAAAGAAATTAAGGGAAATCAAAAATAATACCAATTTTTCAAGCTACGACGAAATTATCGATTTATCTGTTGATATTCTGATAATGATTCTAAACGCTAAGGAAGACCAAAGAGGGGCAGAAGATTTATTAAGATTTGTAAACTCATTAATTGATATAGACCGCAGGAGGAGGGGAATATGAAATTGAGAAAGGATGAGATGGTTGGAAGTTTAAATGAGTTTCTGGATTTGGATATAAACTGGAGCAAACTTAGTAAAGAGGATTTGAATAAAATATACGAATTCTTTAACGACCCAAAAAACGTCATAAAACAGCTAATTGATGCGATGGGACTGGAGGAATTTATTAGAACTTGCAATGATGTAATAGCAATAAAGGTTGTAGAAAGCAAGCCAGTTAGAAGATTAATAAATGAATTATTATTCGGGAGGAAGTAATATGAAGACAATAATTAAACTATCTCGTCCTTTTGTGTTAGGTCACACAATCATCATATCGTCAATGTATTGTATGATTGCGAACTATCCGTTTAACAAAACAATCTTCGCTATACTGAGCTTAGTTTCGATTCACGCAAGCGCTCAAATAACGAATTTGATTAAGGATGTTGAAATCGATGCCATAAATAAACCTTGGAGACCTCTGGTCACAGGAGAACTTAAAAGGAAAGTAGCTTGCATTTTCGACGCAATAATGGTAATATTGGCATATACTTTCGCTTATTTAGTCTCAGATTGGTTCTTTAATATGTTGTTTGTATTAACGTTTTTTGCTTGGGGATTTACACTTTTACCAGTCAGAAAAAATGCCTTTACTCACGTATTTTGGATGGGAATAACGAGAGGTTTTCTACCCGCTTATATGATTGCACAGAATGTATACATAGCTTTACTGATGTTTACCTGGAATTTTGCATTTAATCCGAGTAAAGATTACAAAGATGTTTACGGAGATTTAAGGTTTGGAATAAAGACCATAATAAATCAATACGGAGAGGAGATTTTGAAGATTTGGATGTATGTGTTTGGTTTTACATTCTACTTTAATTTATCAATAATGGTCGTCTCAGAAATTTTGTCTTATCGCTCGTTAATCCTTCTATTTACCTCTCCCATAGCTTACGCTATCCCGAATACACTCAGAGAACGCCCTGCTTTCAGTGATAACAATTTAGCTTACGACTTATACTGGTTCGGCTTTACCCTAAATGCTGTGTTTTTGGCTATATCGATATGAAGATTTTGATTATTTCCGAGGCGGCAATGCTACTACCGAAGCTTGTCCAGAATTCGAAACTCCTTAGATTTCGACTAACACCCTCTATGAAATCACCAGCTTTTGTGATTACTATATACGGTATAGTATCGGGCTTCTGAATTAGCACTCTCTTTCTCTTCCTTCTGATTTCTGCTATGAGAGGTTCTGGATGAATTAATCTACCTTGTTTTTTAGCTTCCTCTCTCCTCTTTTTTATTTCGTCCAATATTTTAATTCTTTCAACCATCACATCGACTCACTCAAACATCTTATCAGTTAATTTATACTTTCTCTTGAATAGATTTTGTAGATGACTTACTTCAAATTTACCTGCGGGAACTTCGATTTCAACAATATATTCCTTAGTTATCACTCCCTTTTTCGTTGGTGTAATTCTAACATCTACGGGAATATCTGAGGGCATATCAAAGATACTCATTATTTTGGCTTTAATCTCCACTATACTTGGTCTTTTAGTTAGGCTTGTAGTTTTGTATCTGTATACTACTCTGTCTCCAACGACCTCCTCTCCTATGTGGTCCATTTGTAGTAGATTACTTAATAGCCATGCTATTGTAGTCGCCATACTATCTCCTCCTCTTTCCTAACCTCTCTTTTGGAGGCTCGCTACTAAGACCGTAGATGATTTTGTGTTTAACTCTTCTACCAAACTCCGTTCTCGGTCTCCAAATTCTATCCAACAACTCAAACATCTTATCACCTCCTAATCCCAAGCTACGCCAACACTTCCTTCTACAGGCAAAACAACTCTTCCATCTATGTGTCTTTTTACAGTTTGAGTTTCTCCTTTCCATTTATAACTTATCGTGATATCATAACCGTCTCTTGTGGAAACTCTACCGCTTATGAAAATCATAAGTAAACTCCAAATCACATCGATTAATCCTGTAGTTTCAAATGAGGCGGTTATCTCCACATAACCATTCTTTTTGACTATATCGGTTATCTGTCTGACCGTTGCTATTAGTCTATTGGTTTCCTCCTCTATGACTCTATGGTACCAATCCGATTTTAAATCGGCAGACCCCTCAACCACGTACCAAGAGTAGCTATCTTCACTTGTTGGACAGGATTTCCATCTCCAAGTTTTGTAATAACCCTCTTGTCCTTCTTTGCTGTAGTTCTCGAATCTATTGACTATTTCTCCTGTTAGCCTTCCACTAAACATATGTAACACTACATTTCTGACTCTAAGTGGAAATACCTTAAAGTTTATTATCGGGTCTCTGTATTTAATGCAAACCTTTCTTAGTATTCCTTGAATTCCGTAATATTCAAAGGTTTTAACATTCCGATAGGTTAAATTTCTTACTATGTTTTGTTTGAGTTTAGTTACGTACGGAGTAGTGTCTATTTCTTGGTATTCAAGTATTTCCGTTGAATATGTTGCCTTTACTGGAATATAAGCTAAGTCTTCACTAACGAATTCCGCTCCAAGCTCCTCTAATTTGGCTCTAACTTCCGAGGGAAATAACATTATGGATACACCTTGTAGTAATCTAAAGCGGTCTTAGTTTGGTCTTGTGGCTGTATCTCTATAACCATCGGAGGAACACCAAACAACCCTCTGATTTTGTATTTTATGACGTTTTGTCCCTCTCTTAGATTAGCTTTGAATGAGAAGTAGCTGACGCTATAATCCGTTGGTGCTCTACCTGTAACGGTTACCGTTTGAGCCTTATCTGTGGTTATACTCATCTCTACGATATTTCTGAAGGCTCTTCTACTTGGTTGATGTCCTATGAAGAGAGGAGCTACTAATCCTCCCATATTGACAAATCCTATTCTACTCGATGGATTAATGGCTATATCCTTGAATTTCAGTATTCCTCCAAGCCATTGCTTTATATAAGCTCTCAGAGAATAAGCCCACGCAAGTATATTCTTAGTGGTTATCGTTCTCTTTCCCGGTACTGAACAATTAAACTTTCCTTGAGGAGTAACGATCACACAGTAACCCTTCGTAGCTACAGCGTTACCTGTTTCTTTTGTGAAATACAAATCTTCTATTCTTACTCCAGGGATATATGGGTCTCCGCTTGCTGCTACGAATAAACTACCAGCTCTTGCGTATTCTCTCGCTCTTGCCCACATATAAGCGTTTAGAGCAGTAGCTTCCACCATCCATTCAAGAACGTCGGGCTCCTCAATCGGTATGTTTTGATTAGCCCAGGAAAGAACGGCATCATAGTCTAAAGTAGCAGGCTCGTTGTAAACTTCGCTATTAAGCAAATCATTTTCGTTGTAATCACCGACTACATTTATTTCGTCAACAGCGGCTACTATTACAAGTTTCTTTATTCTATTGAAGGTATCTATGCTTAGAGTTCCAAACCAATCGGGTAATGCCATTCTTGTAGGATATACATTTCCTATCTTTTCATCGAAGTTGTAAAACATCTCACATCACCTCACTCAACTACGAATCTATCCAACACCGTATTTACTCTCGGTGCAGCCTCTACTACTACTGGTGGAACTGCGGGATAACTGGCTATTGTGTAAACTATTTCGAATTGTCCAGCTCCTACGTTTATAACCGCTTCATCAAGGACTCTGCTGTAATTATTCGGGTCTCTGAAAGCTATTGAGATATTTTGACTCGTAGATGAGGATACCGCCATCGTTACAGTTACCCTTTCCGTCGCTCCTCTTGGCATTTGAACAAAGAAGTTCGGCATTGGTCCGAATCCGAGATTGGGAAATCTTATTCTGCTGGTTATAGGAGTTGCGGCTAATCTAATCCATTGCGCTAATTTTCCAGTCCATTGGTATCCACCCCAAGCATTAACTCCCGCCCAGCCTATGTAGTTTTCTCCTATCAATATTGTTCCTCTACGGTTGGGTGCTCTAAATTCTCCTATTGGAGCTCTACCTAAAGCATAACCTCTGCTGTTTACCGTATATCCTGGCTGTCCTCCATAGAATCTCGTGTTTACAACAACGAGACCGGGAGAAGCTGGGTCGTTTGAACCCGTTCTAATTTCGCTGTATTTATTGTATTCATCCTCGAAAGCTTGAAGTATAGCATTATCGGCAGAACTATCATGCATCCAATCTGTAATTTCGGTTCCATCACTCGGTATTCTACTCCTTATCTCTGGAATTATGTCTTTCACGTCTATCGATATAGGCAAATCTGGGAACCACTTAGACTTAAGCAAACCCTCTAAACTGAAGACATCAGACATTTTATTGATTATGAATTCTGAGACCGATGGAATATCGAGATTATCCAATCCTTCACTCAGTATTCTCTCATCTATCCAAGCTGGATACTTGATTCTTGTTGTTAGATAGCTAAATCCCTCTACATCCTTCATCGTATAGGGGTTGTTGTATCTTACCTTTCCTCTACCAAATATCATCTAACCACCTCCTATATACATTCTCATGCTCAACACAGCTACAAGCAATATCAAAACTACGTCCTTTAGGAAGGACAATGCAAATTTCAAGTCAGGATTTGAGTATCTAACGTTGTTTTTCTTTTCTATCGTTGATTTTATGTGATTTATATCCGTCTTTATTTCAGCTATATCTACTCTCATATCATTCATACAATTCATCAAACCATTCACAGTATTCACTAAGTCGTCATGGAGGGGACATATGTAAAACAAATCCTTCTTTTCCTTATCACTCATCATTCACCACCTCTCTTGTGTTTTATATAGTTCATTATTGCTTTGACTCTCAATATTTTCTCCTTACCGACTGGACATGTAACTCTTAACGGGGCTTCGCTCCTTGATGGTAACTCAAATTCAACATCATGCTCTGGACAATAACCTTTAACTGTTATTGCTCCTGTCTTCCTTGCTAAAGCATAGAAAATTACTCCAGCTATTATTACAATCCTTTGAGGTCTAATTATATACCTCCTCACTCATCAATCACCCTCTATCTTGCTCTCATTAGTTGACCTAAGTAATCAATGAAATCTCTTAAATTTGTTATAATTTTACTTAAACTCTCTTTTGCTTCATCGGCGATGTAGTTCTCTCCTTCTGGATAATATCTATCAAGGACGGTCTTTATATGCTCATATTCTCTCAAGTCTTTTTCACATTTTAACGCCCATGCCCTTAATCTAACGCTCATTCCGACATCACCTCCTTATATTCCTTTCCATTTTCTTTTAACTTTGACAGGCTCACTAATCGTTGTTAGATGAATAAACAACTCTTCAGTAGCTTTCTCCACTCTCGTTGGTGAATAATGTCCAAATATTCTCCTGAAAGCTTCAGGAGTTAAAAATGCTCTTGCCCATTCTCTTGTCCATTTCTCAACTATCTCTGGATTTATGTCCTCAGGTTTCACACCTAAAGCTGATGCTATTCCTCTCCTAAATTCCTCAGCCAACTTTTTCATTTTATATGGCAAAACCATTTTCATCACCTCATAATGGAGGATATGGTTCATGCAATTTTGTTCCTTCATAATCTGCAAAGTAGGTATATCCTGACAGATCAGTGAATACATAGAATTTATTTGTTGTTTCATATGTAAATGTCATATTATTAATTGAGTCTGCATAAATTTTTGGCTTGTTTGCAAGTAATATTCTATCGACAGTGTATTTTTCTCCTTGTTTTACCACAAACCAGCATTTCCATTTTCTCATTACTGGAATAAATCTTGTATACATCAAAACTCCTTCACCAACCTTCTTTATATCTCTAACAATCATAATTATCACACTCCTGGTAATAAACCTCTCAACTCTCTAACCACTCCTCTAATCTCTTCCAACTTCTCGTCTAAAACGACCTGATTATCGCTTAGTGTCTTTGTTCCCTCATATATCTCTTCAAGTTTATTCATTACTTCTGTAAATTTATTCAGTATTTCCTCAACCTTACTTGCTATTTCATCAAGTCTCTTAACTACGTTCTCATGATGGGATTTGAGCAGGTCTATTATTTCTATATGCTGTTGGTATAGTGTATCGAATCTAACTATCTCATCCGCCATATTATCACCTCAAACTCAACACCTTCTCAGGTTTAGTTCTCTTAGTATCCAATCTAACCACCTTACCAGCTCTTATTTGCCTTATCCTTTCTCTCCTTCTGAATATTGAATCTAACAACTTCATATTATCACTCACATTCTAAATCTCTTAGTATTTTTACTCTGAATTTCGGTGAATAATATCTAAATGGTATTTTCACATTCAACCTATCCGAAACGTACCTTAAAGCTTCTGTCCACGTCCTAAAACTTTGTAATGGTACATCTAACCCGTCATATGTAAATTCTGCAACAGAGAACACAGAGTCTTCGGCAAATATTCCTAATCTTTCATCAGTTTTAGGATTCTCTACTTCCATCACAGTAGGTGGAAGACAATACACTGATACCTTTGCTTCTGGTATATCTCCTAAAATTCTTTTAAATACCTTCATCATATCACCACACTATATTCCGTTTCAAGCCACGACTCATACATAGACCAATGTAGTAAACCATACCCACTATCGTTGTTCTTAGACTCTCCAAGTTCTTGAAGCATCATTTTCACTTCTTCAGTCGTTAAAGTTTTTCCGAGTAACATTGAATGTGCCTGTCTCATGCAAGCCAATAGACCGCTAACGTGTGGAGTAGCCATGGAAGTTCCTGATATTGGCGAAAATTGATTATTTGTATTGTCTCCTGCTCTATCC
>Ga0180301_10002782_pt1 | contig 13762 bp, 10 predicted proteins | sample GuaBasSediGuay16_FD_121797 | JGI IMG/M metagenome (GOLD analysis project Ga0180301, IMG submission 121797) | Subseafloor sediment microbial communities from Guaymas Basin, Gulf of California, Mexico - Guay16, Core 4569-2, 12-15 cm | ecosystem: Environmental > Aquatic > Marine > Hydrothermal...
GTTTTGGATGTTATTAACTCCGCGAGAGAAAACTTTTTTCTAACAAGATTGCAGAATTCTTCATAATCATGAGAATTGCCACTTAATAATTCTCCATTCTTATTGGGAATGTGGTACTCACCAATCATATATTCAAAACAGGATGCCGCCTCATGAGACATCATATTGAAGGCATTGATTTCTCCACCCTCGCAGTCCCACTTTGCTAATCCAACCCTTTCAATTGTGAATCTTTTCAGCAGTTCTTCTACTGTGATTGTATTCACATTTGATCTTCCTATAGTTAAATCCTGCGGCCTGTAGAGCATACGTTCAACTAAAACTCCTTTAACACCATTATGGACAATCTCTTCTGCCTGTGTTTTAGTTCGTAGGAACCCTGAACCAGTAGCATCAGATGTTTCTATTAGACAAGTTGCATCCGGGTTATAACCTATTGCTTTATTTACCAGGTGATAATTTCTGCACTTATTTACCTGCATATTTATTTTGTATAATTCAAAAGATAGATTATTGGGTTCTAATGCTATAAGTTGAGAGTCAGGCCAATAACGCTTTACCAAGAGGCCAAAGGTACCTATATGTCCTCCAATATCAAAAATAACCTTGGGAGTTGGAATAATCTTTGCCAATTTGGACAATCGGTATCCATCAGAAGATATGACTTCTCTGACAACATCCATATCATGCTTTTGTCTGTCTACTCTGATATGTATATTAAAATTTTCTACATTTACTGTTACTGTATTTATTTTATTCGTCATCTTTAAACTTGCCTTCTTGTCTTTTTTGCTATGTGAATAGTGAACCCAATCGATTCCCCCGTTAATTAGAGAGCCTCTTATTTATATTTTAATTACACAGTTCCTTTGATTTGACAGCACGTTTGAATACTGAAAACCGACTTATTTGGTCAGGCAAATCAGAAACCCACGCTTCCACAAAACCATATTCTTTGAAAAAAATGCGAAGACCTTCCCGATTTGGTATTACTCTCGGTGGTTTATGATAAGAACTCTGTAAAAACTGAGAGTTTACAGGTTCCAATATCCTTCCAGCATCAAAATACGAAATAATAAAACAGCCTGATTCTGCAAGCAACTGCATAAGATTACTTAAAACATTATGTGCATCCTTCAGGAAATGGATAGTGTGCATGAGATATATAATATCGTACTTTCCCTTCCTGTTTTTCATCAAATCTTCATAACAAGTCCAATAGCTAATGGGCGTGATGGCGAGGTATTGTTTCCATGTCTTATCTGGCTCAAATATATCTACATTGCATCCCATATCATGAAAAAATGCAGAGCTTTGTCCCGAACCACTTCCAAAATCAAGCAGATATGCATTTTTTCTATTTGCTGAAGCAAGATGCATAAATGTAAGAGCCATTTCTTTTGGCAAGTATTGAACAAACGTTTTTTTCGAGGCACTCATTAAGTCCAGATAATGATGTTTAGAACATGAAAATAGAGTGTCAGATTTAACAACTTTGTTTGTATGTACCGAACCACAACGAACACACTTTCGATATATGATATCAGCTTTCCTAAAGTAGTGCAAAAAACTGTTACAACCACAGAATTGACAGTTTCTTTCCGAAAATGATGAAACAACTTTTGCTGTTGATATAGATTTTTGCTGATAACCCGGCTTAATAACTTTCTCCATCGCAACAAGGATAGAATTTACCGAAAATGATTTCATGCAGGCTGGAACACCATATGAATCAATCATACATGTAACTCTATGTTGAAAACAGGGACTGCAGGGCACATCTGCTTGAAGAGGCAAGGCCTTTCGGAAATATTTTGCTCGCAACTCTGCAGCAATTGGGCCGTAAAGCAAAACACTTGGCTTGTTAAACGCCTCAGCTAAATGTGATACAACACTGTCAGTTGCGATGACAACTTCAGCATATTGAATCATGGCAAATAGAATACGCAAATTAACATTCCGAAAATGAGTCGATGTCCATAACCCAAGTTGATCGATTGCTGTGGTTTGCTCATTCTGTTCCGGCCAAAATACAATTGGCAACCAGCCTTTTGTTATAAGTTGTTCAAGCAATTCCTTGAGGGTGTTTTCTGGAAAAGCCCTCAGCATTGAAGTGCTATGTGGGTGAACAATAACAATCTTGTCTTTGGACAGGTTAATCCCTGCCTCGGTGAGAACTCGATATGCCTCAATTGTTTCTGATTTTGAGGGGTAAAATTCAGGCTGATATGTCATGGGTTGACAATTCATGGTTTCAGCCATCAACTCATATGCATTTTGAATTTCAGCTTTAGGATTGCCATTGATAATGTTAGTTACGGCGATCTGCCTGCTGTAAAACTGCAATATGTATTTCCATTCCCAATTCAATGGGAATGTAACTAGCAGATCGATATTGGGGTTATTTAGAAACATATCATATTCTCTTTGACAACAAAAAATATGAATAGGATTACGAGGTAATCGTTTTTTGAGTACTTTGAGCGAGGGTGTAATCATTAGTGCATCACCAAGGCCAAAGGGCCCGTATATCATAGTTGCGCTCTGCGTTGAAAACGTTCTAACCATCGCGGTAAGTTCTTCCGGAGTCATTGCTTCTTCAAACTCTACATGACTATCATCTTCTTTTTTTGCAAACTTTATTTTCCGTCGGTACGTTTTTGAAGTAAGTCCGACAGTTTCAAAAAAAGAGGATTTGTTAGCGAAATGCCCCTTAGATAAATTACAACTACGGCGAAAGGCTATGATACCCTGTGTAAACAGCTTACCTTTAGCATCAAAACCTTGTGGATTAATATCGTCTTTCCAACAAAAATCTCCTATAACATCTTTTTCAGATAATGGAGTCAGCCCTGCATCATGAGCTATTCTAAAGATTGCTTCGATGTCATACTTGCTAAGGATTCTTCCATAGTTATGTGCTCCTCCTTCTGTATCATAATCAAAAGTTACAGCAAGAATACCATTATATGCTATAGTCTGGCATAAGTTCCAGAATGCTCTGTGATGTGCTGAAATATGTCGCAACAAAGAAACAGAGAAAACCAAGTCATATTTGTCATTATCTGTTGGGTTCAAGATTCTTCTTCTCTGCATATGTGGAGTCGTAAATGTATGTAGACTCGAATTCATAGCCATAACCTGGATATGTGAGTAGTAGGAAAATAAGTAATAACAGAATAATCGTTGTCCGTTCCCTGCTTCAAAAATTCTTGCATTTTGTCTGCGTAAAACTTTTTGACCAATATATTCACAGCATGCGTATTGCAAACATAAGGCTTGTAGCTCTTTCTCGTAATTAGAACCTGGAGGAAAATTGTTTTTAAGCCAATTCTGCAGTCTGTTTATATATGATTTAATTGTTGGATATTCTAAGCAGGCGAACTGTATTGATCGTTTTGCTTGAGAACTCCTATGAGGTTGTGTAATGAAATACATGGTTTTAGATATCTACTCGTGTTTTACAATTGGTTTCACGGACTACAAATCCCATTTGCTCCAATTGGTTTATCGAAGCAATAATACTGGAGGTGATTTCCTCTTTTGTTACACCTTTGTACTTGTTGAGTAACTGTGCTGCTATATCCTCTAAATCCTTTGTTCCATCGCACAGTTCCAGTATCTCAACAGCAGTTTTATTAAGGACTATTACTTGTCCTGTATCAATTTTAGAAACTATCGCCAAACCATTATCTTCTTTTCTGATACGTAAAGTTTGCCGAGGTATGCAATAACATAAATTTTTCATTCTATTCCTTTCTACAACCATTTTTCAAAAATCATTATTCAACAAATTTTCTGACACAATCCCGTCATTTTAAAATCTCATAAATGTCCTAATACACAGAACTGGATTTGGATTTCTATATGTTTATGGTAGCGTTAGGATTTCCCAATAACTCTACAATGCAACCATTATCCATCGTAAAAGTTCTATTGATCCGTTCATCCTGATTAAACCACATACGATGTGACACCATAATAACAATGCTATTAGGCCTCCTGAGTTCTATCATTGTCTGTAAAGTTTTTCTTTCTGATTCGACATCCATGTTAGAGGTCATTTCGTCCAAAAGAAGAAGCCAAGGTTCTCTAATTAACGCCCGAATCATAGCCAACTTTTGTTTCTGGCCCGCAGAAAACGAAAAGCTCCCGTTGTTAAGTTTTGTGTTATAACCATTGGGTAATTTCATAATAACATTGTCTAAATCAAGCATGTTTGCACAATCTCGTACCTTTGATAAGCTGATGTCTTTTCTATTACACACACAATTTTCATAGATGCTACCGCTGAAGAACTCATTATCTTGGCAAACAAGAGCAATATGGTTCCAGTAGGATTCGTCTGAAATTGATGGTAGGTTCTTACTATCAATCATGATCTGGCCATCATAACCGGTATATAATTTTGCCAAAAGAAATAACAACGTAGTTTTGCCACTACCGGTTGGTCCCATTATGTTAATTATTTCGCTTGGTTTGAGATTAAAATTCACATTGTTTATTGTTGGTGGATGCTCAGGATAAGCAAAAGTTAAATTTCTAACTAACACGCCATCACATATCTCAGTAAATACTGATTTTTGCTTATTTCCCTTTTTCTTGTTCTGTGACAAACGCAAAATATCCGTGAGCCTGTCAGCGCTGACACATGTTCGCATCATAGAACGATAAAAATCTCCCGCCATTTCAAAAGGTTTTAAAAGCATGGCTATATACATGGAAAGTGCAACTACGTTGCCAGGTGTCTTTTTGTCGTAAAATACAAGAAGCCATGCTATAAGGATTATTATAGATATCCACCCCTGCCTTATTGTCCAGATGCCGAAATTGAATATATTTATCCGTTTCCATTTATATCTTGTAACTTGCAGTCTATCTCTTAGTAAATGGGAATATTTGTGTATGAGCTGTTTTCTTATTCCAAAAATAAGTGAAGCAATATATGCTGTTAATGAGTCATTTGCTATGTCAGCAAGAGAGTCGGCTTGATTGCGTAGTTTTGCTTCTACTTTTCCAATAAATCGTGATATTTTTAGAGTTAACCAATAATAAGCAGGCAGGATCAATAACACAAGCATCGCCAGTTTTTGGTCAACATAAGCAATACAGGAAATACACCCAACAATAGAAAAGATAATTTGAATGCCCTGCGGGATAAATTGAACGAGACTACTTGACAACGTTACTGTATCTGAAGCAAGTCTTTCAAACACCATCCCGGGTTTTTGGAAAAGTCCCAGCGAAAAAGAATGTCTGTTTATTATCGAAAAACATCGCAATTTTAATCTGAATTCAATAAGGTTGTTTGTGAGCATAAATAAATAATCACCAACCATCGTGCCAACACGCAAAAGTAGTTCAAGTATTACTATTCCACAAACAATGTAGATGAATAGCCTCATGTCCTTATTTGGGTAAACAACATCCACAAGGGGCCGAACCATGAAAGGAACAGCTAAGGAAGCAAGAGTACCAAAAACATTCAAGACAATCATACATGCTACTTTATAACGATGAGAATACAGATAATTCCGGAACGCTATAAAAGATTTGAATGGGCGAAAGACTTGTTCGTAGATTTTTTTAAAGTGCATATTTTAATTTCTTCTTAATGGTAATCGCCGCTATTTCATCCGACAAATGAGATTATTTTGAACTGTACATCTGTGTAGGAAAACAATACAAAAATCAGCCATGACACCAAGGACTGTCTTTGGAAGATTCCTTATAGTGTTTGATGCATCTAAATTTATCTGGGGCCATTAGCGAACCACTAAGTGAATACGCTTCAGCTCTACACCCTCCTGCACAAAAAGAGGCATAAGTGCAATTTTTACATCCATCGAGTTCATGGCTTCGTTTATTCGCTAAATTCCGAATAGCAAGGGTTCTTGGGGATTTACGATATAAATCTAGGAAATCTTCTTTAAGAACATTTCCAATTTTGTAGTCCCAAAACTTATTACAAGGCACCATCCAGCCATCGGGTGTTATGGTAACTGTCTCTTTACATATATCACAGGAAGCTAATCTTTGCCCGATGGGTTTGGCGGTATTGAGTTTTTCTGGATTCTCTTCCAGCATTGCCACAGTACCTTTAGGCCATTCCATTATAGGCCCACCGTCAACTATTTTGTGTTTTTTTGCAAGTGAAAGGACAACATCGTATGCATAATCAATTTCTCTATTAGTAAGTGCAAACAGATTTGAATTATCTCTGGCATATCCAACGAGTCCTACATGCGAAAAACCGAGATGCTCAATTCCAAGATTTTCCGCTAACTCAGCGATTGCAGGTAATATGTTAATGTTCAGTTTGCTAACAACACAAGTGGCACTGATCATTACATCGTTCTTAACAAGACGTTCAATACCTCTAACTGCTGACTTAAAAGCACCACTACCTCTAAGTGCATCATGAACTGATGCGTCAGGGCCATCGATACTTGTGGAAACAAGACCTTTTAAGCATTTCTGTTCAGAAAGCCGTTTTGCAATTTCATCAGTGATTAAAGTAGAATTGGTAAAAATTTTGCTGTCTATCCCATTCGCAGAAAGATAGTCGAGAATGCCAAGAGTATCTTCTCGTAACAACGGTTCGCCCCCACTAATGCCCACAGAAAATACTCCCGCTTCTTCTACAACATATCTAACGAAGCGTGATAATTCCTCGGGAGACATTTCTTTTTTAGAGGTTTTACTTGCACTTGCCGAACAATGCAAGCATGACAAGTTGCACCTTTGTGTAACATTAATTGTACAAGTAATAGGCGCCAAATATTCTGTTCTATTCAACATCTAAATGTCCTTTCATAAACTTTAATAATCATCCACAATTTTGGCTATTCGTTCTTTTTATCGATTGATTGTTTAATTTTCTAGTGACCGGATATATGTTTCCCACTCCTTCTCGGGTGTGTCGGTAAAAATATTACATGGCAAATCCATCTGTGATGCTCTACGCAACCTAGCACATGCAACTCTGCGAAAGACACAATTGTGTCTTATAAGATCGTGTAATTGCGAATAAACGATTTCCAAACCATTCCTTTTTCTTCCAAGTGCAGATAAAGCTAATGCTGCATTGAGTCGAGGTAAAGAGTGAGAATTATCATTTGGCATGCCATCTAAAACTTCAAAACATGCTTGTTCTAACGAAGGATTTTTGATCTTATCAGCAACTATTGAAAGTGCATAAAAACCATTTGTTCGAGTTTCTTTACGGATACAATCTGCCAATGTAGTTATCATGTGCTGGTCGCTTTTGAAAGCTGGCATTCCCAATATAGCTCCAGCTCGTACATTTGTATCTTCATCAGCTAAAAATCTCAGAATAGCTTCTTTGTATTCTAAATCACCATTTTTTGCTAAATATGCAGCGGCAGCAGAAGCTATTCCACGTTGCGTAGAATCCGAACTATTTTGATATTTGCCGTAAAGTTCTGTTGTGGTTTCTTTAAGACCAGGAACGGTAACCGTTGCAGAAGTTAGTGCAAAAGCTGCTTTCCAAACTATCCGTCCATTCCCCTCCTTCAACACCTTATGTAATTCTTTTACTGCCACATCAACATATTCAGGTCTTTCAAAGAAATATTGAGTTGCAACGTCCCTTACTTTTGGGGATTTGTCGTTATCAAGCAGATATTTCATTTTATTCTCTAAACCATCAATATGCAATCCTGTAGCGAGCCAGGCACGAATCGCACTACATCTAACATTTCCATCATGATCATCTAAACCCTTCCAGAATAGTTCTTTCATCGAAGGAGCACCTACAATCATACCAACTTTTATTACTCTATTTCGCACGTCGGTAGGTGAGTTTTGATTACTAAACATATTTAACAACATAGTTGTTGTCTCGTTGGATGGCATAGAGTAAAGCACTCTTGCGGCTGCACCTAGATCTCCCATAATCACTGTTAACATGGCTTCTTGTTCCTCTGTCATTATGGGAAGTTCGTCAAGAAGATCGTCTGTGAAAACTTGTTCAGCCTTATGTTTTTTTTCCTTGGCTTGATCTGTTTTTAAAACTTTGATGTCAGTTGCCCTTGATTGATTCGTATTTTGTGGTTTTATTGTCTCGGCTTCAATGCTCTTTTGTTCAGGCGTTACTAGGAAATTTTCGGTAATTGCTTTGTTTACAGATTCAGGATGATTCTTGTTTATCATTATTGCGACCGCAATAACGACTACTATCACTATTAGCACAAAAAAAATTGTTTTTTGTTTTAACATTTTTTTATACTCCAATGTTAATCTCAAATTTTTATTTGAATGTTATTTTAAATAAATAGTCTGTTTATGCATTTACAAGGAATCCGTTTGCAATAGCATCCTCTATGAATTCGTTAATCTCTTTTTCGTTCTGTTCAATTTCATCAGGATATATATTCGATAGATGTGCAATTACTTCTTCCTTGCTGTGTTGGCTATTGAGAAAATCCAAAATAACAAGAGCAGATTCATTTGCTACAAATGTACTTCCTGATTCAGTGTCATTAAGAAACCCTCCGTCTTTTTCCTGACGGACTCTATATTTTTTGTTAACTAGCATTTTTTTCCTTTCTTAGTCTTGCTTTGATGTGATATTTTGAACGATCATAGATTTCTCTTTAACAATTATAGTTATGAAAAAGTTACTCGGAGAAAACATTGCATTCTCCCCGAGCAACCTACATAACAAATTTACGGACCACTAGACCAACATGGATTGTAACTGCCCTCTCCGGATGAATCACAAGAGTTTGTGGTTCCCGAACCGGAGTTTACGCAGTCATTACCATTGCCGGTACCACAAGCGCCACAATTAGTATTGGGTGCAACAAGACTCATAGCAGTACCGCCATTTAGGAATGTTGACAGTGATTGGATTAGAGGGGGTTCAAAGGCCATATTTATCACCTCCTTTCAAATGAACCAGAAAAAGTTAAAAATTAGCAACTTACATCCAGCAATACTTTAAAAGTATTGCTTTCCCACATCTCATTCATTTGTTTATGGTACAGGTACCTTTAATGCATATACTCATAATCGCATGAATAAGATTTTTCCAAATATCAAATTTTCTGCGATCGGTAGAAACTGAGAGGGGAATCAATACACCTACGGCACGTTGCTTGAACAATGCAAAAAACCACGTAACATTTTAACAACAACGTGAAAGCAAGTGACTTCGGATATTCGCGTATAAATACCCGGAGTAGCACAGTCGCAACTCAAATAATAACCACTAATGAATAGTTTTGATTCGATCTGGCCATTGGCGTTTTCACTATATATGGGCAAGTAATGACAAATGCCCTTAGATGCAAAGGATTGTGCCACAACACGCTCACGACAACTGTAAATTCGTACTACATACTACTTTGAGTTATTGTCTCTTACATCCTGCAACATATCTTTCTCAGGTTCTATCCCTGTCGCATGGTATTGTCTAATAATCGCTCGGTTTTACTTAGATGGCCTCTAAAGCAGAAGCGTCGATTTCGACACCTATTGATTGGCCTAATACGGGTAGGCACACAACAAATTGGTGAATATTTCCTTTACGCAATAATACACCTTCTTGGCCTTTAAGGGGCCCTCGTTTAACTCGAACAAACAGGCCTTTTACAAGAAATGGATATGGACCTTTTTTCAATTTGGATTCCACTATAACTCGAACGGCTTTAATTTGAGCATCTGGTATTGGAGATGGACCACAATGGGTTCCCACAAGTTGAACAACACCCTTAATACTAATGACATCAATCCTTTTATCAGTATGAAAGCGGGCAAATACATAATTCGTAAATAATGGCACCTTGAGGACTTTGGTTCGATGGGTCCAACGTCTGCGTTCCTCTAACATGGGCAGATATGCCTCAATCCCCTTTGCACATAACATCTCAGTAACCACATTTTCGTAATGTCGGCGAGTATGAATTGCATACCAAAACTTCGTTGAAGTGTTTACCACACAATCCCTTTCTTGTAAAGCATGTCCCATCTCATTCAGCTTGTTATTATTACTAATACCAATGAAGTTATTCATAATATACTTTTCCCAATGTGCTTATCCTGGACTTCGTCTATGAGAGTGTCATACCCGATTCCTCACTTTGTCATTTTCCATTTTGTACAAACTTGTTGTTATCAATATGTATCAAACAACAACATCAAACGTCCACAACAACTTTAGTGCTATGTCATTTGATTATTTCATATTCTGTAATCTTTTCTTCAACAGCTTTCATCGTATTTATATATCCAACAATCCTCTCCTCTGCAGTTTTGAATGTACCATCATCGCAAGATGGCTTTTTTTGCTCATCAGTGGGATACATTTCATCATTTTGACAATTACGTGCTGCTGTAACTTCTTCCTGTAGCAAAACCAAAACTTCCGCACGTTCTTTATTTGCCAAATCATAATGGCCGTCTTTTATAGCAAACCAGATTAAGCCTCTTGTATTGGCTAAGTATTTACTGGCATGGAATGAGTAAATGGGTGTAGGCGGTTCTAATTTTTTTGCTTCATCAAGATATTCAAGCCATCGCTCAAATGCTTTTAGACTGGCAAAGCTGTTCTTTGATAATACCAAGTTCTCCAGTGCAGATTTAGCTGCCGGGACATTTTCCAGCAGCCATTGTTTGTCAAAACCATAATCGGAAGCTATTTTGAGTAAGGAGTCTGGGTTAATAACAGAAAATCGTGCAGGTGATCCATTTAAACATACAAACTGCCAAACATCACCAGATTGAATCAGAAGCTGCGGATAATCGACTTCAATACCTTCTTCAGCTAATGCATCTTTTAACTGAAATATCCAGAAGAATTCTTTCTTGAACCAGCCTCGTTCCCACTCAACCCAACTGTCATAATCAGTTTTGTCAAGAACGATTGGATCTCTCCTAAGTGATGTTGGAAGTTTCCAAAGATCAGTATTTGATTCAGCCTGAACTAATACAGACTTTGGTTTATAACCGGTCGCCCATGCAGTGAGTTCGGCTACATTACATGATATTGGCTTTGTTGGCGCAGATTGGCCGACTATTCTGGATGTTTGACCTGCTGCTACCTCTACAATACCATTTTCTGACTTAAACTGAACCGTTCCTTCAGTAACCATCAGCGTTGTACCGGTATCTGTTGCTTTAATATCAAATGTTGTACCGGTAATTACGGCTTTGCCACAAGCAGTTTCAACAGCAAAAGGATTGCCATCATGCTGGACATGGGTATAAATTCGGCCTGAATCAAGCTTAACCAGACAACCGATGTTACTGTGTTTTACCGATGGCTCAATCGTAAGAACTGTGTTGGTATTCATCACCATCCGATGTTTACCATTAATGAGCAGAGTTTTTAATTGACCTGTGGAAGTTATCTGTTGGTTACTTTGGATAGGAATATTCCCGGTGTTTGTTACCAACTCAACCTTCACAGAAGGTTCAAGTACAGATGCAACCTGCTGGGAGGAGGAGTCTTGGGGAAGAGTTTGTGGTTTTGAGTAATTTGAAAATACCATCCATGTAAATATCCCAATAACCAGACAGGCTGCAACTGCACCTATGCGGAGGAAAAGCTGGAGGCTTTTTGATTTTTCTACGTTTTCTTTGATAGCAATCTTCGGTTTGTAAACGTGGCTTGATTTTTCCATATATGCAGCATGTTCGTTCTTCACAGGTCTGGCCAACACAATATCTTTTTTACGTTCTTTAGCTCTTACATTTTCAAATGCCTGGGCGAACTCAGCCTTGTGGTTTCGGACAAATCCTATAACTTCCTGAAAACCTTCGTACATTTCAGCACAATCCGGGCAACAATGCAGATGGGCCTGAAGCTCTCTGCATCTTTGAGGCTCATTATCCAAATCACCAAGAATATGAGGTGCTAACAATATTTTTGCCTGTTTACAGTTCATAAAATTTCTCAGTTATCATTTATCAAAATACTTCGAAGGCAAAAAAAACGTTGCCTCCATATATGTAGTGTCAAAAAAGTGGCAAAATTCCGGATTGAAAATTTGAAAAAAATTAAAATTTTTCAGCATATTCACATAACCCCTTTTAATTAAAGCAGTTGGGTTTGCATTTTTTCTTTAAGAATTTTCATCCCTTCATAGAAGCGGTCATAGAACAGACCAATAAGACAATCGGCTTTATATGCAGCTTCTTTGTAGCTAAGGTCATCAACCAGTTTCAGTTCGACCGCTTCTCTCGCTTTGGGGGGTAATTGGGAAAGGATCGTTTCTATCTCTTCGATTAACTCATTGGCTTTGGAGTCCTTGTTGTAATTATCATAAGCCAGCCTGTCCACCACCTCAGTGTCTATCTGCAGGAAGCCGGATTCTTTATGTTTCTGGCTGTGATAGCGGCTAATTTGTTTTCTGGCTATGCCAAAAAGATAAGCCTTTGGATTTTGAATATCACTGTCCCTATTATTGTTCTGGTAGAACTCCAGAAAAACACGTTGTGTCACATCCTCAGCGTCATCAGGACTTTTTATCCTTGAGGCAATATAACGTTTGATTCCTGAATAATATTTGGTTTTTTCCACTTAAACGGTCTCTACTGTCAATCATCAATTGTCATTATCAAGCAAGTTGGTACCTGACTGCGCAGAAACCGCCCGCTCAAATCTAAATTCTCCCTTGTAAGCGGAGTCATACTGGTAGGTGTTGAAAGCGATGTGCTAAAAGTCTGAAAATTGTTCCCAAATTCCAGCAGGTTTGACACCATTCCCTTGTCCTCATTCGTTTAATAGATGAAGAAAAACCTGAGAAATTTACGATCACCTTACATCAGTTAAGTTTTTCGAGCATATTTGAAGCAACCTCTACGCTTATCGCCAGACCCAATGCATCGACTGTCAACACAAGGTGTGTTTTTCCATTGATATGGATTATTTGCCCTTTTGTGTCTACCAAGGGTCCAGCAATTACCCTATGCGAGCAACTCCTATCGAATTGCTGCCAGGGTTCAATTGCAATACCTGCGGTTAAAGCTTTTTCTATCGCTTTAAGTTCCCGCACTAATTGTGCCTGATCTTGTACATTTATTATATTGGCAACACGGTTGGTTCTGAGTACTTCCAGCCTCTGTCTCTCATCCCCACAGACAAAAACGTAGCTCGAAAAGAGCGGTAGTAACGTTTTAACCGTTCTACCCTTAGTTTTGCGAACATTCAAACTCATGGGAAGAAAGTAATTGATTTCTTTATGAACCATATCCCAGGCAAGTGCTTTCTCGTTTCTGCTTTTGCAGTGCACGACCCACCAGGTTCCATCGAAATCCCGAATTCTTTTATTCGGCCATATAAGCGGCGGATTTTCATTTAACTTCAGCATATATCTCGTTCCTAAACATTGTTGTCAAATAGCTTAAAGCTCCAATAGATTTCCGTATGTTTGTGTACATTCATAGCGTTGAAGTGTCAGAGAAAGGCTTATATTTAACTTAACGCTTGTTTCAAATCGTCTATAAGCTGTTCTATATCACCGATTCCAACAGATAAGCGAACAGTGTTGGGTTTAGCACCGAAAATAGTTCTTCGCTGTTCGGGCAAATAAAGCATAGTGGTAAGAACAGGTAAACAAACCAATGACTCAGTGCAGCCAAGACTTACAGCGTGAAAAATAACCTTCAACTTTTCAACAAACTTTTTAGCATCACTTTGTTTGTTTCCTACATCGAATGCCAGTACTCCGCCGAAACCATTTTTCATTTGCTTGCAGGCAATTTCGTGGCCCGGGTCAGTTACCAAGCCGGGATA
>Ga0180301_10002784_pt1 | contig 13749 bp, 12 predicted proteins | sample GuaBasSediGuay16_FD_121797 | JGI IMG/M metagenome (GOLD analysis project Ga0180301, IMG submission 121797) | Subseafloor sediment microbial communities from Guaymas Basin, Gulf of California, Mexico - Guay16, Core 4569-2, 12-15 cm | ecosystem: Environmental > Aquatic > Marine > Hydrothermal...
CCAGAGCAGTAGTGGCGGGTGTTTGTTTGCGATTAACAAAAATAATAAAATATAAATAGAGATTTCACGGATTGGAACAATGACGGAAATGTTGATTTCAGTTTTGAGCCTGGGAGTAGCGACCTTTCTTCTTGGGCTGATAATTCTGTGGGCTTCAAAAAAGTTTCATGTCGAGCAAAATCCGCTTGTGGATACCGTGATTTCAATGCTTCCGGGAGCAAATTGCGGTGCGTGTGGACAGCCGGGCTGCGCGCAGTTCGCCGAAGTTTTGGTGAGGGACAGAGATCCTTCATTGGTTTGTCCGGTGGGGGGCAATGATTTAAGTTATGAACTGGGCAGGATTCTCGGCATTAAAATGGAGGAGGCGAAACCCGTTGTTTGTGTGGCATTGTGTTTCGGAAGCAAAAAGACAACTAAATTTTTGGCTGAATACAAAGGCATTGAAGACTGTTGGGCTGCCAAGCAAATAATGCCGGGGCTGAAGCAGTGCGAGTACGGTTGCCTGGGACTCGGCTCATGCCTGGATTCGTGCACTTACGGTGCTCTTTCTATAAAAGATGGCCTGGTTCAAGTAGATGGAAATCTGTGCATAGGTTGCGGGGCGTGTATAACTCAGTGTCCGAACGATGTTTTGAAACTTGTGGAGAAAAAAGAGAAGAAGTATTTGGTTGCCTGCCAGTCTAAAGATAAGGGCGCGGTAACGAGAAAATATTGTTCAAATGGCTGCATTGCCTGTGGGCTTTGTCTGAAAGTTTGCAAATACGATGCGATAAAAATTGAAAACTTTTGTGCCGTGATAGACGATGCAAAATGCGCCTGCTGCGGCGAATGTGTGAAGGTCTGCCCGGTGAAGTGCATACATCTCCTGGAGTATGACATGAAAGGAGTCGCCAGGTTGGAAGGTGAAGCCAATAAACCCTGTCCGGACTGCGCTTTGAATTGTCCTAAAAATTTGGGTGAAAAATGAATTGCAGAACATTTAAGTCCGGCGGCATATATATCAAAGACTGTAAATTCACAGAAGATTTTTCTGTTGAAATTATGCCTATGCCCGGAGAATTGGTAGTACCGCTCCTTCAACATATTGGAAAACCCGCAAAACCCACAGTTAAAGTTAACGATATTGTGACGAAAGGTCAATGCGTAGGTGAGGCGGACGGTCTGATAAGCGCTTCCATTTCCGCTCCCACAAGCGGAAAGGTTAAAAAAATAGACAAACATCCTTATCCCGGCGGCGTGTTTGTCAAAAGTATTTTTATAGAACCTGACGGAAAAGACGAATGGCATGAGGGTCTGAACGGAGCCGAAATCAATGTTGAAAATTTAACCCTGGAAGAAAGATTGCTCAGAATAAAAAGGGCAGGCATAGTCGGGATGGGCGGAGCGGGATTTCCCACTCATGTAAAACTGGTTCCGCCAAAGGGCAAGAAGGTGGATACCGTTATTCTGAACGGAGCCGAATGCGAGCCGTATCTGACAGCGGATTATCGCCTTATGCTTGAAAACACCGATGAGATTTTGAAAGGCTTGAAAATAATATCTTCTTTCTTTCCGGATGCAAATGTTTTTATAGGCATAGAGGACAACAAACCGCACGCCATAAAAGTAATGGAGGAAAAAGCGGGGAGGTTCGGTTTTGAACTCGTTCCATTGAAAACCAGGTATCCTCAGGGTGGGGAAAAGCAGCTAATAAATGCCGTGACCGGGAGAACTGTAGGCCCAAAACAGCTTCCTTTTGATGTGGGATGCATTGTTCACAATGTAGCCACAGCCAGGGCCATTTATGACGCGGTGGCCAGAAACAGACCTTTGATTGACAGGGTAATCACGGTTTCCGGCAACGCGATAAAAAATAAGAAAAACTTGCGGGCACTAATCGGCACTAAATTCTCAGACATAGTTCGATATTGCGGGGGTTTGACTCAAAAGGGCATGAATCTGCTTGTGGCGGGTGGCCCAATGATGGGTAAAAGTCAATACAGTTTTGAGGTGCCGGTGACTAAAACTACGTCGGGAATACTCTTTATCAAGGAAGGGGATGTAGAAAGGACTAAAGAACGCCCCTGTTTGCGATGCGGCAAATGCGAACTGGTTTGCCCTGCGAATTTAAAGCCGGGACTCCTTGCTAATCTTGCACAGACAAAGGATACCGAAAGGGCCGAAGAATTTCTTTTAAGCCAGTGCATGGAATGCGGAAGTTGCGCGTATGTATGTCCCTCAAAAAGAAATCTGGTGCAGTGGATTAAATACGCGAAGGTCCGAAATATTAATCTAAAGAAGGAAAAAGAACAAACGCGGAAAAGCTGAGATGGAAAACGCCAGACTGATTGTTTCTTATCCCCCTTATATTCGGAACGATGAGAACATTGAAAAGATTATGTATACCGTTGTCCTGGCGCTTTTGCCTGCTGTCGCGGTTTCCGTGCGCTTTTTTGGTTTTCGGGCTTTGAATGTAGTGTTTGTTTGCGTTGCTTCGTCCATGTTTTTTGAGTATCTGGTCAATAAACTGCGGAAGCAGGATTACACTTTTCTTGACGGGAGCGCTGTGGTAACGGGGGTGTTGCTGGCATTGAATCTTCCCGCCAATCTTCCGTACTGGATGGTTGTTTTGGGCGCTTTTATCGCGATAGTTGTGGTTAAACAGCTTTTCGGCGGGCTTGGCTGCAATATTTTCAATCCCGCTCTGGCTGCGCGCGTGTTTTTGCTTATTTCCTTTCCGGCTGCGATGACCAGCTGGCCGCTGCCTTTTTCTGTGGATATGCAAACCGCAGCTTCTCCTCTGGGTTTGCTCAAGACTGAAGGTTTGAAAGCCGTTTCGTCCATAACTTTATGGCAGGCGTTTGCCGGGAAAATAGGCGGAAGTTTGGGTGAAACCTCCGGGCTGGCTCTTTTGCTCGGGGCTTCCATTCTGTTCTGGAAAAAATATATAACCTGGGTAATACCCTTTGCCTTTGTGGGCAGTGTTTTTGTTTTTACAGCGATTTTTCATTGGGTGGACCCTTTAAAGTATGCTTCTCCAATGTTTCACATGGTGACAGGAGGGCTCCTTTTGGGAGCTTTGTTTATGGCCACCGATATGGTGACAAGTCCCGTGTCCAGACGGGGGCAGTGGATCTTTGGAATGGGGTGCGGTCTGTTAACCGGAGTGATAAGACTTTTCGGCGGATATCCGGAGGGAGTTTCCTTTGCCATTTTGATAATGAACGCTTTTGTCCCTCTTCTGGATAGATGGGATGAATATTCGTATTCCAAAAAACGGAGGTTAGTAAAATGAAATCGGTTTTTGTTTTGACGCTTATAGGTTTTTTCAGCGCTTTGCTTCTTTATGGGACGAATAAAATTGCGGAGAAATCCATAGAAAAAGCGGTTGCGAAAGCTAAAATACAGGCGCTTAAAAAAATATTCCCTTTTAAGTTTGAGAGCGAGAATATTTCAAAGGTTCAGGACAAAAAAGGCAGAACCTTTTTTGAAATAAAGGATAAGAAGGGAAAATTGAAAGGCATTGCGCTTGAAGTTTCCGGAGAAAAGGGTTATGGAGGAAAAATAGAAGTTTTGATGGCGGTGTCTCCCAAAGGCAAGGTTTTTGATTACTGCATTTTATCTCATAATGAGACTCCGGGCCTTGGAAGCAAGATAGAGGAGAAATCTTTTAGAAAGCAATTTAAGGGCAAGGATTTGAAAAACTATAAATGGAAGGTTAAGCAAGACAAAGGCGATGTCGATGCCATTACAGGCGCCACTATTTCTTCGCGCGCAATCACGGATATTCTTGAAAACGGGCTTAAGATAATCAAATTCAGGTATATCGAAGAAGGGAAAAAATGTGGAAAGAATTTAAAAAAGGAATCATCAAAGAGAACCCGGTCCTGAGCGCTTTGCTTGGGCTTTGCCCCACTTTGGCAGTCACAACAACGGTTAAAAACGGAATAGGAATGGGTCTGGCCACTATTTTTGTATTAATTGGCTCCAACGCCGTCATATCTTTACTTGCAAGACACATTCCCTCCAAAGTAAGAATTCCTTCTTACATAGTTATCATAGCCACATTCGTGACTATAGTGGATTTGCTGGTGCAGGCTTTCTCTCCCGAACTTAACAAGAGTCTTGGAATTTTTATACCGCTGATAGTGGTCAATTGCATTGTTCTTGGCAGGGCTGAGGCGTTTGCCGGAAGAAATAGGTTTCTTCCTTCCATTATGGATGCTCTCGGGATGGGATTGGGTTTTACCCTGGCTTTGTTTCTTCTGTCGTCAATCAGGGAGATACTTGGCAACGGGACTTTTTTGGGGTTTCATGTTCTTGGAAATATCCCCCCGATTCTGGTTTTTATTCTTCCTCCCGGTGCGTTTATATCGCTTGGTTTTATTATTGCCGCCGTAAGTTTTCTTTCGGCTAAAAGAAGGAACGGATGAAAGATTACCTTTTAATAATGATAAGCGCTATTTTCATAAACAACGTGATATTCGCAAGGTTCCTGGGTCTTTGCCCGTATTTAGGGGTTTCAAAAAAGTTCTCTACCGCCTGGGGAATGGGAATGGCGGTTACTTTTGTTATGACCGTCTCTACGGCGATAACCTTTCCTTTGAACAGATATATTCTTTTGCCGTTTCATATCGAATATATGAGAACTGTTATGTTTATTTTGGTTATTGCCTCTTTGGTGCAAATTGTGGAGATAGTGCTTAAGAAAACAAGTCCGTCTCTTCACAGGTCGCTCGGCATTTACCTCCCCTTGATTACGACGAACTGCGCTATTTTGGGCATGGCACTTCTCGCCATAAAAGGCGAGTATTCTTTTTTTGAAGCTGTTTTTTTCGCTTTTTCAAGCGCTCTCGGTTTCACTTTAGCCATACTCATATTTTCAGGGATAAGAGAAAGACTTGATTTTGCCAATGTGCCGGAAAATTTTAAGAATGTTCCTATAGCCCTTATAACAGCCGCGCTTCTGGCGATGTCTTTCATGGGTTTCGCCGGTCTGGTGAAATGAGAGTAAGTTATTTAGTGATTAAGTGATTGAGTGATTGATTGAGTGATTGAGTGATTGATTGAGTGATTGAGTACTGCTATAATAAGGTTTCATTTAATTGTGTTTATTAAATTCTTAAATGTTCTTATTTTTTTCACTATTTTTCTTTCCGCCTCGTGCGCGCGAAAACCGGAATTTGTTTTCCATAATAAACAGAAAATACTTATGGGAACGGTTTTTGAAATAAAGGTTTTTGTTGACAGGAAAAAATTTCCGCCGAAGAGATTTGAAAAAATAGTTCAAAATGCCTTCTTGGAAATAGAGCGCCTTGAAAAACAAATGAGTGAGTGGATACCGGATTCTCCGGTTTCAAAAATTTCCGCCGCGGCCGGTTTAAGGCCGGTTCGGGTTCCTGAAGAAAGTTTGGAAGTTATTAAGACTGCGCTTTCTGTTTCCTCTGAAACCGGAGGCGCGTTTGACATAAGTTTCAAACCGTTGGGCAAATTATGGAACGTTAAAAAAAGAAAAATTCCACCGGACAAAGAAGAAATAAAAGAAGCGTTGAGATTGATCGGTTATGAAAATATTGTGTTGGACGAAAAAAAGGGGACGGTTTATTTGAAGAAAAAAGGAATGAGCATAGGTTTGGGCGGCATAGCCAAGGGTTATGCCGCTGGCAAAGCGGCAAAGGTGCTGAAAGAAAAAGGGATAGAAAATTTTATAATAAATGCCGGGGGGGATTTGTATTTTTCAGGGAGTAAAAACGGAAAATTCTGGACGACGGGAATAAAAAATCCGGACGGCGGTTTTTTTGTGAAATTGAAGATAAAGACTGATTGTGCGGTCGCCACAAGCGGGAATTATGAGAGATTTTTTATTTATAAAGGGAAAAGATACCATCATATAATAGACGCGCGCAGCGGCTATCCCGCATACGGATTGAAGTCGGTTACAGTTATCTCGAAAAATCCGGCACTGGCCGACGCTTACGCAACTTCCTTTTTTATTTTGGGTTATGAAAAGTCTTTGGATATTGTCAGAAAGAAAAAAGATTTGGCATTTATAATGGTTACTGAAGAAGGGAATATTCTAAAAAGCGCTAATTTTGAGAATATGGCGGCCCCGTTAACCTGGGTCAGTACAGGCGTTTTGTAATTTTCTCCGTTGTCTTATAAGAGATATGGTCGGCAATGGAATAAAGAGCAGGAACGACGAAGAGAGTGAGAAAGGTGGCCACAAAAAGACCGCCGGCAATGGTTACTCCCATTGGAGCGCGCATCTCCCATCCTTCTGACCGGGAGAAAACCATAGGAAGAACCCCTAAAATCGTGGAAAGAGCTGTAATAAAAATTGGCCTTAGCCGGGTTGCAGCCGCTTCAATAAGAGCCTCGTGTTTTTCCATTCCTTTTTTTCTTAACTGATTCACATAATCAATCATCACAATCCCGTTATTTACCACCACCCCGGCTAATATTATTACACCCATAAATGCCGCAGTTGACAGAGGCATACCAAATACCCCGAGCCCCAGCGCAACGCCGATAATCGCAAGCGGCACCGTAAACATTATGACCAATGGCTGTGTAAACGATTCAAACTGGGCTGCCATAATCATGTAGATGAGAAGAACAGCGGCAATAAATCCTAAAAGCAGGGTGGTAAATGTTTCTTTCATCTGTTTATAACTTCCGCCGTATTCAATAAAATAACCTGAAGGAAGTTTTAAGTCATTCAAATTTTTCTTTATATCAGAAGCTATCTTTCCGATTGCCCTTCCTGTTGTGTCAGCAGTTACAGTAACTTTTCTCATGCGGTCTTCCCTGCGAATGGTTATGGGCCCTTTTCTGTAAATGAGATTAGCCACATCAGGAATACCGACAGAAAAACCCAAAGGCGATGTAATGCTCAAATTTCTGATATCAGAAACGGTCTTTCTGTCATTTTCTCTGAGTCTCACCATAATATCATGCTCATCGCCGCCGATACGGTATTTGGTGGCAGTTTTTCCTAAATTTGCCGCCTGAATATTACTTCCAATCTGAGCCACAGTTAAACCATAATGATATGCCTTTTCCCTGTCAACTTTTATTTGAAGTTCCGTTTTTCCTTCACGCATTGATACAGTAATATCCCTTAAGCCCTCAACGTCTTTGATTTTATCCGCTATTTCATCAGCGTATTCTTTAAGTTTATTCAGATCCTTGCCGAAAATCTTTATCTCTACGGGTGCCTGACCCATTCCTCCCATCATCATCCCGGACATATCCATAAACTCAAAACTTGTATCCTTTAACTTGGGCGATTTTCTTCTTAGTTCTTCCATAATCTCTAATGAACTTCTTTTTCTGTCTTTTAAATCGACAAGCCGCGCCATTATCATTCCCTCATTCACATCGGCCGCTCCCATTCCCATTGCTCTGGCAGCTATATCCTGAGCATAGGCAGAAGGACCTATCATTGCCGCAACTAATTTTTTCTCTTTTATCTTCAGAAACTCATCCTCGACCGAACTTAATACCCTGTTGGTTTCTTCGAGATTCGTCCCCACGGGGAGTTTGGCGTTGAAAATGAGCATTGGAATATCCATTTTCGGCATAAATTCAAAACCAAGAGAATAGATGACTATTAAACTCAAAAGAAACGCGCCACCTGCAATAAGAATAACTCTTCCCCTGTGATGAAGGGCTTTAGCAAGAGATTTTTTATACCAACCCTTTATTTTTTTAAATTTTAATTCTCCTGTTGCTCCAGCCCACTCTTCTTTTTTTCCCTGTTTGAATAGAACTGAGGCAATCATGGGGACAAGTGTAAGAGCGACAAAAAGAGAAGCAACAAGACTGATAACCACTGTGCTGGCAAGAGGACGGGACATCTCACCTGCCATCCCGCCTCCGAGAATCATGGGAATAAACACAGCAATTGTGGTTAAGGTAGCAGTGGTTATTGCCATTCCCACTTCAGTTGCCCCAATTTTTGCCGCCTCTATTCTTGTTTTTCCTGCCTCAAGATGACGAAAAGTATTTTCAATTACAACAACAGCATTATCTAAAAGCATTCCCACCGCCAGAGCAAGACCAATTAAGGTCAACATATTGAGTGTATAATCAAAGATATATAGTCCGATAAATGTGGTGATTATTGAAATAGGAATGGCCAGGGATATGGCTAAGGTGGGACGCCAGTTGCGCAGGAATAAAAAGATAAAAATAACCGCTAATGTCCCGCCTACAACCACATTGCTCGTGGTTTTAGAAGCAATCTGTTTTATGATATGCGCCTGGTCCAGCACTGCGTGAAACTTTAATCCTTCAGGCATCTCTTCTTTCATCTCTTCTATTACTTTTTTGACTTTATTTATCACCACAACAGTATTCGCTCCTGACTGTTTGGTAATAGCCAGCATCACGGTTTCCTGTTTATTGAGTCTCATAAGAAAGCGCATCTCTTTGTGAGTGTCTTCTACCCGGGCAACATCCTTGACATAAATGGGAACCCCATGCTGATAAGAAACAGGAGTATTTTCTATTGATTTGAGATTTTTGTACTCTCCTAAAACCCTTACCAGATACTCTTTATAATCCTTTGTCACCTGACCGCAGGAAAAATTCAAATTCTCTGCCTGCAGGGTTCTGATTATCCGGTCCAGAGAAATTTTATGCGCCTCTAACTTTGTCTTATCAACGAAAATATTGATTTCCCTTTCTTTGCCGCCAAAAAGCATAACCCCGCCCACGCCTTCAATCCTCTCCAGTTTCGGCTTGATATTGTCATCAAGGTAGTCCCTCAATTTCATTGTATCTTCCATTCCGGTGTTCCCATAAAATATTACGGGCATCTGGGACGGGTCAAATTTCAAAACCAGAGGGTTGCTGGCATCTTCAGGTAAAAAGTCCTTGACCTGGTCAATCATATCTCTTATGTCCTGGGTCGCGGCGTCAAGATCTGTCCCCCATTCAAGTTCAACCATTATTGCTGAAATTCCTTCATCAGAAGTTGAATAAACATGCTTTACCCTTTTTACTGTGCTGACAGCTTCCTCTAATGGTTTGGTAACCAGTTGTTCCATATCCTCCGGTGCTACTCCCCGGTATGTGGTGATGACAGATATATTGGGATAATCCATTTCAGGCATCATATCCAGTCCCAATTGAAAAAAAGCAACAATACCGCCGAGAACCACAATCATAATCAGCATTGTTATTGTCACTCTTCTATTAACTGAAAATTCAGGTAAGCTCATTATTCTTTCCTCCGTATTATTTCCAACTTCTTACTGATCGGTTTCGACAGCTTTAACTCTTGTTCCTTCAAGCAAAGCATAATTTCCTTCAACAATTACCTTATCACCTTCTTTTAACCCTTCTTTTATCTCAATGTTTTTCCCATCTTCGGCGCCGGTTAAAACATTTGTTATCTCTGCCCGGTTATTTTCGCAGGTAAAGACAATTTTCTTGCCTTTTCTTTCTAAAACAGCGAGCCGGGGAACAAGTAATACATTTTTAAATTCTCTTATGATAATTTTAACTCTGGCGAACATTCCGGGTTTAAGAATGTGTCCGGGATTGGGAATGGTAATTTCAACTTTTAGTTTTCTGGTTATCGGGTTGACCGCCGGAGCGACGCTGGTTACAATTCCTTTGAAAACCCTGTCGGAATAGGAATCAACTCTAATTTCTGCCGGCTGCCCTTTCTTGACTTTTCCAATATCCGGCTCGCTTAAATGGACAAGGACTTTTACCTTATCCATATCGGCAATCGTCGCCACAGGCTCCCGGGGCATTGGTTGCGCAGGAAAAACTGCTTCGCCCAAATCGGCAAAATACATTGTCACCACCCCGTTTATGGGCGATTTTACCTCAGCTTCGGAAAATTTCAGAGCTTCTTCATCTCGATCGATAAGGGCAACAACTTGTCCTTTTTTTACCCTGTCCCCTTCATTCTTTATTTTTTCAATAAGTTTTCCCGGGACCTTGGTATAGACATTAACCTCTTTTTGACCGTGAATTTCCCCCGTCAGCGAAATAAATTTATTAATGTTTCCTCTTTTCACTCTCGCTGCCTTTACGGCAACAGCTTTTTCAATCCCTTTTTTTCCGCCTGCTTCTTCGATTTTTCTGCTGCACCCGGACAGGGACATGGAATAAACCATGGAAAACAGAAAAAAAAGTCCTGCCAGTTGCCTGACTTCCAGGTTCCTTAAATTTGAATGCATTTTTTTACCTCCTTCAGTATTTTCGTAATTTACTATACATAATTCAGCACTATTCTCCGCGTAATCCGTAATCCCAAATGGCGCTCCCTGTATTCTCTCTTTGTTCATTTTTGTGTTCTCTTTCCGACTGCTTTCTGTAATTGCGCCAAAGCGACATTGTAATCAAAAAGCGCCTGTGAATACTCGGTTTCGGCCTGAGTCAGGGCCAGCTGGGTTTCTCTTAAGTCAAGATCAGATACCAGTCCTCTTTCATATCTTTTCCGAATAATCTCCAGATTTTTTTTAGCCACTGAAACATTTTCATTCTGCGCATGGATTCTTTCTTCTGCTTCTTTCAAATCCAGATATATCTTTTCTATCTCAAGGTTTATTCCTTTCTTTAGCTGATCATACGCTATTTTTACCTGGGAGAGTTGAGCTTTTGCCTGTTTGATCCGGCCCCGGTTTGAAAAACCATTAAAAAGTGGAAATGTTAAGTAACAACCCGCATTCCATGATTTATCCCATTCGTTTTCAAAATAAAAAGGTTTTTTATACTCATAATTGCCGACCACCGCCAGATCAGGGCGGGTTTCCACTCGTGCTAATTTCAGGGAAGATTCAGCCATTTTCCTTTGAATAACCACCTGTTTAATTTCAGGGCGGTTTTTCAATGCCTGTTTAACGGAGTTTTTTAGATTCATTTCGGTTTTATCAGAATCAAAATTTAACTCTCCTTCAATTTTCCAGTCATTATCATTACTTACATTTATCAGGTTATATAGCGCTTTCGTAGCCAGTTTCAGTTCATTAGCCGCTTTGATTTTTCTCGTTTCGGCATTGACCAGCAAGACTTTGACCCTATCAACATCTACGGATGAAACCTTTCCTTCCCTGTAAAAACCCTGGGTAACCCGATAGTGGTCTTCCATTACCTCCACTGCTTCTTCGGCAATCTCCAGAAATTTTTTAACGAGAAGAACAGAATAAAAAGATTTCTTTACACTGAAAATAATCTCGCTTTCGACCTGGTTATATTTGGCCTCAGTCAGATTGTAATTCAGAGAGGTCATTTTATAACCAAGCCGAATTTTTCCCCATGTGAAAATCGGCTGGGATAGTGATAAGGATGCGGAGTAATTATTTTCTTCGCCCATCTTATACTGAAAGGTGTCGTATCCGTAAAATCTTACCAGTGAACCCGTACCGCCCTCCGGTTGAAGTAGCATCGTGGTCATATCGAGCGTCGGAGCTTCCGAAATCTTGGTATAAGACGCTGACGCTGTAAGAGATGGAAGAAACCGACCAAATGCTTCCTGTCTTTTTCCCTGTGCTTCAACCAGTTTCTTTTTGGTAATCCTTATGAGATGATTATTCTTCAAAGCCAGATCTATGCATTTTTGAAGAGTAAGGACCTCCTGCGAATAGAGTGAAGAAAGATTCGATATCGCCAATAGCAGAATGCTGGCAAATAAAATTAAAATACTTTTTCTCATTTTTTATACCCCTTATTTTCTGAGTTCTTATCTGCTTTTTGTGTTTTGTTCATAGAATATATCCACCATCTTCGCAAAACCTCTGATTATTATGTCTTTATCTTTCGCATCCAAAGATTTAACTATAGATTTAATTCCTTTCCTGCGGTATTGTTGCACTCCGCTTACCAGTTTCCGGCCGGAAGAAGTGAGCGCTACCAGTACAACTCTTCTATCTTCTGGAGTTCTTTTTCTCATAGCAAGTTTGTCTTTTATCAAACCGTCGATTACTCCCGTAAGCGCGGTTAAATTAATACCCGTCTCTTTGGATAGTTCAGTCATTTTGCAGGAACCATGCTCACCCAAACAGATGAGTGTCAGGCCCTGGTGAAAGGATAGTTTAATTCCCATTATCCGTTTCGGAATAGTAAATCGCATTCCTTTCATAATCTTGGGGATACAGCTTTCAATTACCTTTACATAATCATCAGTCGATAAATGCTTCATTTCAAGACCTTCTTGTTAAAATATTCCATCTCTGGAATATTTTACTTTATAAGTTTCTGTTTATCAAGAGCCCGCGTTCGCTCATCAGAGATGTCTCCACCAAACAAACAGCGAGCTTGCCCGCCGATGCAGCGGTGGCGGAAACAGACAGTCCATAAAAGACGTAGCTGCTCGCCCCGTTAGAAGTAAGTCCGCCTAAGGCGGACTGTCCCTGTCGGGACTTCTAACGGGGCAAGCCCCTGGCGCGCCTAAATGGCACAAGTTCACAGGAACACAAGAGCACAGGAACACAAGAGCACAGGAACACAAGAACACAAGAGCACAAGTTACAAGTCGGAAATCGGAAGGCACAAGTCACAGGAACACAGGAACACAAGTAGCGTAACCCTTTGTCGTTCCCGCACAAGCGGGAACCCAGAAACAAAAGTGAATTTGTCTTTTATTCTTCCAATCTCGTTGAGCCCTGTTTGCCGTTTGTTTGGCGGATGCTCTGCAACTACATTAATTTTTTGCGTAATCTGCGTTTCAATATTTTTTAATCGCAAAATGCGCAAAATCAGACTAATCGCAGATTACGCAAAATTGAACGCAAAATACGCTAAAACCACTAATTGCAGATTATGTTAAGCGCAAAATCAATAATACTATAGAAAACACTAAATTTTGCGTCCTTTGCGACTTCAACGCTTTTTGCGCCCTCTGCGTGAATTTTACCCCGCAGGTTTCTCCGCCAAAACCACATTGAACCCAACCTACGGGGTAAAATTCTTTTGCGTCCTCTGCGCAAGGCTAAAGCCTCACACTACGGCCTCGCACATGACTTTGGCGGGGAATTGAATAGATTAAAAATATTCCTTTATATTTACGATTTTTTTTGCTAAATTTTTTACATGTGTGAAAAAATAATGCCGTTATGGCAGAAAGGAAGGGTATATTATGAAATATAGAAAACTTGTCGCCTTGCCAGCGGCGCTTATATGTGGATTGTTATTGTTTTCAGCCTGCTCCAGGATATCCGCTGATGAAGCGTTGGTAAAACTGCAAAAGGGCATGACGGTGGAAGAAGTTAAGGATGCCATAGGCAGTCCTTCAAGAAGCGAGGACCTGGGCGAAAATAAAAAGCTGTATATATATAAAGCGGATAAAGGCTATATCGTGGTTTTTTTGGTTGATGGGAAGGTGAAAAACTTTAACCGTACGGATAGGATTATTCACAGATAAATTTTGCGGACTCGCGCTTTTTTCGTGCTAAATCTGCAATATACCATGGCGCCTCGGGACAACCAAACCCTGGCGCAAACGCGTGGTTGCAGTATAAAAGACATACTATATTTTTTTAGGGGTTAAGGATTCTATGCGGGAAGTGGACCTGAGGGGGATCGCCTGTCCGCCGTTGCAGTAGTGGCGGAAACCCCTGACCTCCTCGCTGCCAGCTTCGTCCTCGATGGCTTGGAAAAGCAAAGGAGTAAGCGTTGCCGCCATAGCGCCTCGCTTGATTTTTTTGGACTTGCGGATGTTCAGGGGTTCTTAGCGGGAAGTGGACCTGAGGGGGATCGAACCCCTGACCTCCTCGCTGCCAGCTTCGTCCTCGATGGCTTGGAAAAGCAAAG
>Ga0180301_10002785_pt1 | contig 13746 bp, 10 predicted proteins | sample GuaBasSediGuay16_FD_121797 | JGI IMG/M metagenome (GOLD analysis project Ga0180301, IMG submission 121797) | Subseafloor sediment microbial communities from Guaymas Basin, Gulf of California, Mexico - Guay16, Core 4569-2, 12-15 cm | ecosystem: Environmental > Aquatic > Marine > Hydrothermal...
GCCAAGGAAATGAATGGCTACGATCTCAGTACAGGCAAGCTCCTGACAAGCCCTGGCGCCCTCAAGGACGATGGCACCACCAGTTGCGGCAACTGGCTCTGGTGTGGAATGTACACCGAGGATGGAAACATGATGGCGCGGCGGGATGCCACTGACTACTCACTGATTGGCCTGTTTCCGAATTGGGGCAAAGCGTGGCCGCTGAACCGGCGCATCATGTACAATCGTGCCTCAGTCAACCTGGCAGGCGAACCCTGGGACCAGGCACGTCCGGTCATCTCACTGGACGGCACCTTTATAGGCGATGTCCCTGATGGCAGCACCAAGTCCATCAACGACGGCGGCGGATACCCATTTGTCATGAAGCCTGAGGGACGGGGCTATCTCTTCGGCCCGGGACGGCCTGACGGCCCATTCCCGGAACACTATGAACCTTGGGAGAGCCCCGTATCCAATCCAATGTCACCTCAACAGAACAATCCGGCCATCAAGAGCTGGGAGACAGGCGAGAGAGGCACTCCCGATGCCGGCTATGAGATTGTGGCCACAACGAGCCGCCTGGTGGAGCATCTCCACACCGGGGCGATAACCAGGCGCTTACCGTGGCTGGTGGAGCTTCAGCCCAGCATGTTTGTCGAGATGAGTCCGCAGCTAGCGGAGAAGATGGCGATCTCCAGCGGTGACGAGGTTGTTGTGGAGTCAACTCGTGGTACCGTGAGGGGGATAGCCGTCATCACCACCCGGCTCCAGCCCGTGCAGGTTGACGGCACCGCCGTGCACTACATTGTCCTGCCCTGGAACTGGGGATACAAGGGCCTGTCCACAGGCGATAGCGCTAACCTGCTGACACCACGCATTGGTGACCCGAATACAGGCATCCCTGAGTTCAGAAGTTTCCTCTGCAAGGTGAGAAAGGCGTAGAAACTAAGCAAAGAAAGACGCACGAAATAGAGCATGGTAGTCAAAATCCCTTCGACTTGCCCCCGGGGGCTGCATAATTCGCGTGCGGCCCTCGGGGGCCTTTATTATGCGGCTACCTGAGTGCAATGGTGACGTGAGCGATGGCCCAGGCTACGGTTCCGGCGCTCCGGGTCTGAAGAATACGTCACTCGCAGACCAGAGCCAGCACGGCTTTCAAAACAGGAGGTGACAGCTTGCACGCTACGATTCAGAAGGACATTGAGGAGATCATTGGCTACTTCAAGGCGGGTGAGAAGGTGTTCATAGTCGGCTGTGACAACTGTGCAGCCAAGTGCCATTCGGGGGGGATACCCGAAACACAAGAGATGGCCAACCGTCTTCAGAAGAGAGGTATCAATGTAATCGGTTGGTGTGTGCCCCAGCCCCCCGGGGTCTCGCTCTGCAAACTCTCAAACACGAAGAAGGTGCTTCAAGAGCAATACGGAGACCAGATCAAGGAGGCAGACTCTTTTCTGGTACTGGCATGTGGCCAGGGATTTCACACCGTGCTGGACGCTACCGAAGGCGCCATGGTCCATCCCGGCTGCGACACTATTTTCGGCGGGGAGACGGTCTCAGACAACTTCATCACTGAGTACTGCTCACTGTGTGGCGAGTGCATTGTCGATTTCGCCGGTGGTTTGTGCCCTGTTACCCTCTGCGCCAAGAGCCTGCTCAACGGACCCTGTGGAGGAGCCAAAGATGGGAAGTGCGAGGTAGACAGGAACCGGGACTGCGGGTGGCAACTTATCTACGACCGACTCAGGGCCCTGGGAAGGCTCGACCAGATGGAAGCGTATATGCCGCCCAAGAGGTACTCGAAATGGAGTCGGCCTCGCAGCCTTACCCTCGGTGACGGCGAGGCAACGTTCAGTTCGCTGGCTGGCAGCCATACAGTTGTTAACCACGACTAGACTTCGGTCAACTTCGGAAAGGAGTTCGTGCATGAGTAAGCTACGGCAGGCGCTTGAAAGCGGCAAGTTTGTGATAACTGGAGAGGTTGGACCGCCTAAAGGCGTCGATCTGGGAGCATGCCTGCACCATGCAAGGGAATTGCGCGACAAGGTGGTTGCCATCAACGTGACAGACCTGCAAAGTGCCGTGATGCGCATCGGCTCGATGGTGGTCTGCGCCAAGCTGGTCGAGCAAGGCCTGGAGCCGGTCTACCAGCTTACCTGCCGTGACCGGAATCGACTGGCGCTTCAATCGGACCTGCTCAGCGCTTGGGCCTTCGGCATCAAGAATGTACTGTGCCTCACGGGCGACCACCCAGCCCTGGGCGACCACAGCGATGCCAGACCCGTCTACGACCTTGATTCGGTGCAACTGCTCAAGGCTGCCAGCACCTTGAATAACGGGCACGACATGGCTGGCCACGAGCTGGAAGGGAAGCCTGACTTCTTCCTGGGTGCTGTGGTGACCCCGGCGGCCGACCCGCTGGAGCCCCAGATCATCAAGATGAAGAAGAAGATCGAGGCCGGAGCCAGATTCTTCCAGACACAGGCCATATATGAGCCGGAGCGATTTGAGAAGTTCATGAACCAGGTGCAAAAGCTCGGGGTACCTGTCCTGGCCGGCATGGTCCTCATCAAGAGCCCTGCTATGGCCCGGTTTATGAACGCGAACGTGGCCGGGATCAATGTTCCGGACAGCATTATCAGCGAGATGGAAGAGACCCGGAAGGAAGACCGGAAGAAGAAATCTGTGGAGATCACCGCTCGCATCATTCGGCAGGTGAAGTCGCTTTGCCAGGGGGTCCATATCATGCCCCTCGGATGGGATGAACTGGTGCCGGACGTCATAGCCGAAGCAGAGCTCAAATAGCCAGGTGGGCCGGTGGATTACGTCAAGCCGGGAAGTAGTCAGCCAGTGGTGCGCTCACCCTTCACCGAAGGGCATAGTTGAGGATGCGGCGGGGCAGCCCTTGAGCGAGCCGGTGTAGGGGGTTGCGCTTGGCGTAGAGGCGTGGAGCGCTGGCCACAATTAAGGAAGCATCCTGCCATGTGCGGCCTTTGCCATTCCTTCGGGGCCGTGTCAGTTTTTTAGCTTCCTCGAGCCGACGTTGGCCGCCACCAGGATAGCATCCCAGACAGGTGCGAAGGGCGGCGAGTAGCCCAGGTCCAGTCTGCTTACCTCGTCGACAGTCAGCCGGCTCTGGAGGGCCGTGGCGAAGACGTCTATCCGCTTGGCTACCCCGATCTTGCCCACCATCTGGGCACCAAGGAGCCAGCCCGTCTTCCTGTCCATTACTAGCTTGATGGTTATGTCTTCTGGCTCGGGATCGGGGTAGGTGTGCGCGTGGGACGGGTGTGCCACAGTCGAGGTGGCGAAATCATACCCCTCGGCGGCCGCCTCGGTGGCGCTCAAGCCCGTGCGAGCGACGGTTAGACCGAACAGCTTGGAAACCGCTGTGCCCAGGACACCCTGAAAGACTTCATTTCCGCCTGAAACATTCTCACCCGCAATCCGGCCCTGTTTGTTAGCGGTGGTACCCCGAGGAATGTACACATCTTTCCCAGTGATTATGTGCTTCTGCCCCACGCAATCGCCTGCGGCAAAAACGTCTGGATCGCTCGTCTGCATCCTTTCATCAACAACTATGGTCCCGTTGGAAGCCACCTCCAGCCCGGCTGCCCTGGCCAGAGCCGAGTTTGGTCTCGACCCAGCGGCCAGCAGTACAAGATCAGCAGGATAAGCCTTATCCCTGAGGACCACCTGCCCTGCTCTGCCATCACCAACAGGTTCAAATCCCTGGATTACCGCTTCTTTGACAAGATCGACACCATGCTGCCTGAGCTCATCCTCCACCAGGCTGGCCATATCGTCGTCAAACATCTTGAGGATATTGCTCCCCGGTCTCTTCATCACGGTTACCGCGAGACCCCTCGCCCTCAGCGCCTCAGCCATCTCCAGGCCAATCAGCCCGGCGCCAACTATCACAGCCGTCTTGGGCCTTGCTTGCTTTATAAAATCCTTCAGAATCACGCCGTCTTCGGCGGTCCGGATGACGAATACGTTCCTCAGGTCAACCCCGGGCACCTCCGGCCGTACAGGAGACGCCCCCGTGCATATGGCCAGCTTGTCGTAGCCCAGCGTCACCTCCTCGCCCTTTTCCAGGTTTCGAGCCACGACCACCTTGTTGCTCGTGTCTATCCGGCTTACCTCGTGCCGTGTCAGGACTTCGATCCCCCGCTTCTGTCTGAAGAAGTCTGCATCATGCACGACCAGGCCCTGAACGTCCTTGACCAAGTCCGCTACGAAATACGGCAACCCGCAGGAACCATAGGACACGAAGCTACCCCTCTCTAGAACAGTCACCTCCATGTCAGGCCGGTTCCTCTTGGCACGGCTGGCCGCACTCATCCCGGCGGCCACCCCACCTATTACCACAAGCTTTTCTCTTTCCATTGTTGCCCCCGTCTCAGTATCGTTCTGTTGTTGCGCTGCAAGCTGCCGAATGAGGCACCTCACCGTGCGCCCCGCGCATATCGCTGGCAACGGCAGAGTCCGGCAAACTGATCCTCGTACTCCCCCAGGTCTCGATCTCGGGGAGTGGCCCGGTCACACCCACTATGCAACCGGTGTAAGAATGCCCGCGCCTATGCTGGCCTTCAGGGACTACCCTGCCGCCTGATTATCCTGCTCAGCCAGCTTCCAGACTGGCCTGGCCGCATGCTGCGGCGTTCCCCTGAGTGTCAGTTCAAGGCTCGGCATATCGCGTCGATCCCAGTTCTCTTGAAACAACTGGTTGCACGCAATGGACTTTATCTTCCACTGGCCGTTCTCTTTGACATACTCGTCCTGGTATATGCCGCCGATCCGCTGTCCCCTGTTATTTGTTCTGTCGATGAGGTAGTTGTAGAGTCCCCACGTGCCCCTGGCTGTTGTGTCGCTGGTTATCTCAATCTCAGGGTGATGACCGTGGTGCAGTCCGATAAGAGCGTCTGTGAGGCCTAGCTTGAAGAACTCTATCGTCTTCTCCTTGCCTCTCAGGTTGATCTCACCATTGAAGTAGCTTGCTGCCACATCATCAGTGAAGCACTCAGCCATCTCATCCCACAGCTTGCCATCCAGGCAGCGGAAGTACTTGTTTCTCAACCGCCTGATAGCTTCGACGTCCTCCAGGACCCTGATCCTGGCTTCCAGCTCTTCCAACTTGGTCATGACCACCCCCTTATATTTCCTGCTATGCTTACATTCTAGCATTTGAGTGGGCGCTCCCTGCGCCACTCCCACCGTACGGCTCGTAGTCCTTAGTCAGCCCAGCCACGGTGCGGCAGAGTAGCAGCAAGCCTGTTAGCAGAAGGTCGAGTGATGGAACACCCCCTGACTGAACATGCTCCACTTCGCCTTGGCTTCCCGGCTCTGCCGGGACCTTATCCCGTGCATAGAAGCAAGAACTTCCAGAGCACTTCGATCAGCTTTCCTGCCTATCTTGACCCAAACACCTTGGTCCAGGTCGAGGTCGTCAATACTCCCCTGCTGGAAAGTAGCACGCATTCATTCCGACTGTCAACGCGTGCGCTTTGATCATTCCTCAACGGCCTCCGTCTTGCCTGTTCTTCCGGTCGACAGCGTCATGCGCGAGCTTCCCCTGCCGCTCTCCAGACAAGTGTACTCTTGCATCTGCGTTGACAAGGGTTGGACACGATCACTATCATTGCTGACACGGAGTGCATGCAAAGGCGTGCATCCCGAGGGCGCGATGCCGGAGCGGTCGTGATCGGAAAGAAGAAAGCCCCTACTGCCGAATTGGCAGCGTTGCGCCGGCGTGTTGCTGAACTGGAGGCATCGGAGGCCTGGCGTAGCCGGGTCGAAGAGGAGCTGCGAGAATCGGAGGCCAAATACTCGACTCTGGTTGAGCAATCGGCGGACGCGGTACTCATCACTCAAGACGGCGTCCTGCAGTTCGTGAACAAGGCTGCGGAAGAGATCTACGGCTATACAGTCGAGGAATTGACAGGCATGCGCTTCTTTGGGCTGCTGGCACCCGAGTGCAGGGATGTGGTCATCCAAAGGTATGAAGCCCGCGTGGCTGGCAAAGAGGCGGCGTCTTCATACGAAACGAGAATAATGTGCAAAGACGGCATCCCAAAGGACGCTGAGGTCTCTGCAAGGCTCATACAGTACAGGGGAAGACCAGCCGTTATGGCAATCGTGCGCGATATCACCCACCGCAAGGTCGCAGAGCAGAAGATACTCCAGCGCACCAGGGAGCTGGCTGCGCTCCACAGCGTACTGATGTCAATAACCCGGACCCTTGACCTCGAGAAAGTGCTGAAGGAGATAGTGTCTCAGGTGGGAGCAGCCGTCGATTCTGCCTATACCAGCATTGTGACGGTAAACGAGGACGACAGTCTCGGGATCGGGTGTGAAGACTTTGCCCGCATCCCTCCTCCTTACGATGAAACGCGCCGACGCGAACTCATTGAGCGGATCATTGCCACAGGCGATGCCGTAATAGTCGATGACGCCGATGGCGCCGAGGACATGAAGCCTATCCCGTTGGCAACGGGTATCAAGTCCTATGCTGGCGTACCCATGAAGACGAAGGACGCCATCATTGGCGTGTTGCTGGTGCATAGCCTACAGCCAGCAGCGTTTGGCAGCAGAACAGAGCTACTGGCTGCCTTTGCCAACGAGGCAGCCATCGCTATAGAGAATGCTCGGCTCTACGACACCGTCAGCGCAGAGAGATCACACGTTGAGCAGCTACTGGGGCAGGTGCTCACCGCTCAGGAGGACGAAAGGAGAAGACTGTCACTGGACTTGCACGATACCGTGACGCAGTCGATGTACGGGGTGCTGGCTCACATTGGCGCAGCCGAGGAACTGCTTTCCAGATCAAACCTGGAGCGATTGCGGGGAGAGCTTACCCATGCCAAGGGGGCACTGGAGCAGACGCTGGCAGACCTGCGCCGGGTAGCTGCAGGCCTTCATCCACCCATTCTGGGTAAGCGTGGGCTTGCCCAGGCTCTGCGTCAGCACGTCACCGAGTATGCTGAGAACTACAAGCATCTCTCGTGTTCTTTCCGGATGGAAGGTGTAGCTCGGCGACTGGATCCAAGCGTAGAGATCGGTGTCTATCGTATTGCCCAGGAAGCCTTGAACAACACACGTCGGCATGCCGATGCTACGAGAGTGAGTGTGCTGCTGCGCTTTCTGCCGACAGGCGTGTTCCTCAAGGTAACCGACAATGGTAAAGGATTTGACTACTCCCCCCAGACTGCGAGCGTGCCAGTAGACGGCCACCTTGGTCTGGCTGGCATGATGGAGAGAGCGGAATTGATGGGAGGGACTCTGAAGGTGGACACACGTCCTGGAGGTGGTACGCGGATTGAGATGTCCATTCCTATCGCGGCACCTGATGGGAAGCAAGGGCGGCACAAGGCGAGCCGTGGCCTGCGTGGCTCCCAGGGTGGTTAACCTATGACCAAGATCCGCGTTCTACTGGTAGACGACCACAAGATAATGCGTCAGGGCATGCGGCATCTTCTAGAGCTGGACGAAGGCATTGAGGTTGTGGGCGAAGCAGAGACTGGCGAAGATGCGCTGGCCGAGGCCGACCTGAAGCGGCCCGATGTTGTCCTGATGGACATCAGGATACCCGGAATGGACGGGATCGAGGCCACGCGTCAGCTAAAGAGGGCGTACCCCGATATGGATGTGGTCATGCTGACCTCATATGCTGATGACTATGTACCCGAAGCGATCGAGGCTGGAGCCTCAGGCTACCTGCTCAAGAGCGTCGACTACGGCGAGTTGTCACGGGCTATCCGCGCCGTCCGCGCGGGTGAGGCCATAATCGATCGGTCCCTCGGTCGCGAACTTTTCCGCCGTTTTGCCGATTTGAGCCGGGCAAGCAAGGAGGCCGACCTTTCCGGCCGGGAGCGCGATATTCTTCGGCTCCTCGCCTCCGGCTTGAACGCAAAGGAGATAGCTGGGCAAATCTTTGTCAGCCACGCTACCGTCAAAAGGGACCTGCGCCAGATAATGAGGAAACTGAACGTCGAGAGCCGTACACATGCCATCGCCGAAGCCCATAGACGTAAGCTCATCTAGACAGGGGTTGCTCCTGGCCCGCCCTTGCACCAGGAAAGCTCAAGCGACCAGCGAAAGCTCCGCTGAGCGTGCGCTTGCGGGCTTCCTTGATATGACCAGCCTAGACCATTGACCTGTGCTTCTCCATCTGTTCCGTGAGCCCACGGGTTCATAAGAATGGCCGCGGCCGCAGTTGCTATGCCCTCCCTGGGACTTACCCTACTGCCTTCAGGTTGCAACAATTGGCTACGTACTTCCTCAGACAACGTGACCGCCGTGAGGGAAACCAAGGGCGACAGCGCCAAATGGCGCAGAGCATCTTTGGCAGTTAGGCGTCGGGAAGTCCCGACACCTGGACGGGCATCGTCCTAGGTGGTCTCTTGGGCTTGTCTGACAGGGCTCAGCAGGAGTATGAAGTGACAGCGGCGTCTGACCTCTCAGAATGAGAGGGGAGCGTAGCAGATATGAAGAGACTTCGTGTCCTTCTCGTTGATGACCACAAGGTTGTTCGCCAGGGAATAGCGCACCTTCTTCAACTGGATGAAGGGATCGAGGTTGTGGGCGAAGCAGAGACTGGCCAAGATGCGCTGGCCGAGGCCGACCTGAAGCGGCCCGATGTTGTCCTGATGGATATCAGGATACCCGGAATGGACGGGGTCGAGGCCACGCGCCGACTCAAGAAAGCTTTCCCAGACATGGATATCATCATGTTGACTTCATACGCTGACGAATACGTACCGGAAGCCATCGAAGCCGGGGCCTCGGGCTATCTCCTCAAGAGTGTTGACTACAATGAGCTGTCGCAAGCCATCAGAGCGGTCCACGCCGGAGAGACAGTGTTTGACCGGTCCCTCGGCCGCGAATTTCTGGGCCGCTTTGCCGATCTGGCCCATAAGAGCAAAGAGGCCACTCTCTCTGAGCGGGAGATGGACATTCTGCGGCTCCTTGCCTCGGGAACCAGCGGCGGAGAGATAGCCGCTCAGCTTTCTATGACTTCAACTGCCCTCAAGCGACACCTGCGACACATTTTCAACAAGCTGGGCGTGGAGAACCGCGCCCACGCCATAGCAGAAGCCTACAGAAGAAAACTGCTTTGACTCCCGCAAACCGATGCCCGCTGTTTCCACAGGTAGCCCCGGCAGCCGATGGACTTCTCAAGTCTCTTTGTTCATTCGACCCGGTCCGAAGCTCGACCTGAGCAGCGTAGAGACAATGCTGAAGCCCCAACAATCAAGAGGGCTGATGCATAGCCGTGACCCACGGGGTCACATCCTTGCCGTCTCGATTGTTGCCCCTACTGTCTCGCGGGGCTCAGAATAATGCCCCCTGCCCGTGTCCTAATGCACTCCCTGGAGCTTACGCTACTCTGGACAACCTGCCACAATCGACGCAATGGCAGGGGGTACCATTGCTGAACATGATTGTCCACCCAATCCTGGCAGGCGTCCGAAATCGCTAGCTGGTGGCATCCGGGCACGGCTCGCCGAGGGACAGTGCCGCCAGGCCTGAAAGGCACTCATGTCTGCGCTGAGTACAAAGCGTATCTCAGACTGACGGGACTCTGAGAAGGAGCAGATCGCTGTAAAGGAGGTGCATCAGAAAATGAGAGGCAGAGTGGGAAAGATTATGTGTCTACTGCTTCTGGCTGTGGTGGTGTGCGTGCCTGCTGTCACAGCCTGCGGTGACTCAGAACCGGAAGAGGGCGGTACCATCAAGATCGGAGCGCTGCTGTCGCTCACCGGACCCGCGTCGTACTGGGGTTTGGGCTGGAAATACGGCATAGAGATGGCCATAGAGGAGCTCAACGAAGCGGGTGGCATAGAGGTGGCTGGTAAAACGTACACACTGGAAGTGGTTTATTACGATGACAAGTACAGCGCCACCGATGCCGTCACCGGGATAAACAAGCTCATATCTGTGGACAATGTGAAGTTCGTCATCGGCCCGCTCGGCTCACCGGCCATGATAGCCATTGCGCCCATTACTGAGGAAGCAGGTGTTCTGGTCCTGGGAGCTGGCTCTGACCCGGACAGGCTGGGGCCCGACAAGCCACTCATGTTTTCCATCAACATGACGGGCAAAGAGATGCAGCCTGCCGTGCACCAGTATATCAGGGACAACTACCCGGAGCTCGACACGTGGTACGGTATTGTGCCCGACAGCGAGGTTGGGCACAGCGACCACGACATTATTGACCCCCGGATCAGGGATGCCGGTTGGGAGGTGCTCGGATGGGAGTACTTTGACCCACAGGCCACCGAGTTCTATCCGCTCCTGACCGGGATGATTGCGGAGAACCCGGACATGATCGACACCGTGACATCTTCACCAGGATCGGTCGCGCTCATCTGGAAGCAGCTTCACGAGCTGGGGTACGAAGGGCTGAAGGTGAGCTGCGCTCCCGTGGCACCCGCACAGCTTATGGAGGTGGCAGGAGCCGAGGCTTGTGAAGGTGGCATCACAGCAACCTTCGACTACGAGCAGGACTACCTTATTCGGCCCGAGGAGAAGGAATTCCGCGAGAGGGCGGTTGAGCGGTACGGGGCCACAGGCTACGACATCAGCCGGGTTGTGGAAGGCGGCTGGGACCCGGTAATGATCCTGGTAGAGTCCATGAAGGGCGCTGGCACTGTCGAGGATACCGAGGCCATTGCAGACTACATGGAGGGCATCGAGATAGAGCTGCCGGATGGCACCAAGTCCTTCGGCGGCGAAGAGACCTTCGGCATAAAGCGGATGATCCAGGGAGAGGTCATGGTTGGCCAGTGGGAGGATGGAGAGTACCACCACAAGGCCAGAATCAGCGTTGAGATACCATAGAGAGTCGATTCCGAAGAATCACACGCGCTGCTCGCAAGGAGGCGTATGGGTGAGATTTGCGCCGCATGATTATGATTAGGCGTCTGGTGCGGGGGAGTTAGGTATCCGTCGCGATCGGAGGGTTATTGCAACATGACTGAGAGTGCGCTATCAGACGTCCGTGTGTTGGACCTTACCTGGTACATTGCCGGCCCATACTGCACCAAGCTGTTGGCAGACTACGGCGCGGAGGTCATCAAGGTTGAAAGACCAGGGCAGGGAGACCCCGCTAGAAGCATTGGACCTTTCCTGGACGATGAGCCCGACATTGAGAAAAGCGGACTCTTCCTGCATCTGAACACAAACAAGAGAAGCATCACCCTTAATGTGAAGTCACACGCCGGTAAGAAGATCCTGCGCAAGTTGGTGGAGCAGGTTGACATTGTGGTGGAGAGCTTCTCGCCACGAGTGATGCCATCACTGGGGCTTGACTATTCCACCCTGCAGAAGGCCAATCCAAGCCTGGTGTTGACTTCCATCTCCAATTTCGGCCAGACGGGCCCCTACCGCAACTACAGGCTTTCTGAGCTGGCGCTCAATGCCATGGGTACCTCCATGAAAATGGTGGGGCAGCCCGACAGGGCACCTCTGAAGCTGGGAGGCAATGTCCTCCAGTACCAGGCAGGCGTTCTGGCAGCAACGGCCACCATGATCGCTCTCTTTGGCAGCAGGTTGACCGGCACGGGCCAGCATGTTGACGTCTCACTGCTAGAGACATGCCTGGGTAGCATGGACCGGCGGGCACCCTACCTGCTGGCACATCAATACACAGGCCAGAAGGAGATAACGACGCGTGTTGGCGGCAGTAGGGGCGGCATCATGTCGGGCTGTCCGGAAGGGATATACCCCTGCAAAGATGGCTACTTTGATGTGGCTGGCGGGGTACCCTGGTGGCCCCGCAATTTCGCCTTGCTGGGTTCGCCGCCCGAACTTGCGGGCCCAGAATTCGGCACCGCTGAAGGCCAGATGGACACTCAGTGCCAGCATGCCATCCTTGCCGTTCTCTATCCGTGGGCCATGAACCGCACCAAGACCGAGATATGGGAAGCTGCCAAGAGCGCGCGGGCCGCCCTGGCACCCCTCTACACCACCGAGGACCTTGTGAACGATCCTCACTTTCGCGAGAGGGGCTTCTTTGTTGAAATCGAGCATCCCAGGACGGGGAGGTTAACATATCCTGGAGCCCCATTCAGACCCTCAGAGACGCCTGCCAAGACACCAAGGGCGGCACCTCTCCTGGGAGAGCATAACGTAGAGATATACTGTAGTCTGGGCTACAGCCGCGAGGATCTGGCCAGGCTCAGAGACGCTGGTGCAATATGATGTCAGAGCGTCCCCCTAGCGCCGCAGGAAATCTTCCCCTGGTGGGAATACGGGTAGTCGACATGACAGTGGTGTGGGCCGGTACCTTTACCACCATGATGCTGGCAGACATGGGGGCGGAGGTCATCAGGGTCGAGAACACCAGGTTTGCGCCCTACGGCACCAGGGGCATCATGGTGCGACCCACTGACAGCCTGCTGAGCACACGCGGGATGGCCACCGCGGGATATCCCGACCGAAAGGCAGGAGAGCGACCATACAACAGGGCGGCCATGTTCAACGTCCACGCCCGCAACAAGCTCAGCATGACAGTTGACTACATGCGGCCCAAAGGCCTAGAGATACTCAAGAGGCTCGTCGGGATAAGCGATCTATTCATTGAGAACAACGCCTACGGCACAATGAACAAGATCGGCTTGAGCTATGAGGAACTGAAGAAGGTGAAGCCGGATATCATCATGGTCTCCATGCCGGCTTTCGGAAGTAGTGGACCATACTCCGATCGAATAGCCCTGGGCAGGCACCTGGAGTGCATCGCAGGGCATACGCTGCTGCGCGGCTATCCTGAAGCTGACCCTACCTGGACCACCGAAGTCTACCATTGCGATGCCGCTGCCGGGGCCGTGGCAGCCTTCGCGGCCATGCTCGCTCTGCACTACCGTCAGCGGACAGGAAAGGGCCAGTTCGTTGACGTAGCCCAGATTGAGACTATCATCCCCCAGTTGGGTGAAGCCGTCATGGACTACACCATGAACGGGCGGGTGCAGGAACCGATAGGCAACAGACACCCTTCGGCAGCGCCCTGTGGCCTCTATCCCTGCCAGGGAGACGATCGTTGGATAGCCATTACCGTTTGCTCCGACAAGGAATGGCAAGCATTGTGTCACGCCATGGGCGACCCATCCTGGGCTGATGATGGCAAGTTCTCGGATACGCTGAGCCGCTGGCACAACCAGGATGAGCTCGACCGGCACATCGCCGATTGGACTCGGCAGCGCCAGGACTATGAGGTGATGCACCTGTTGCAGGAAGCTGGCGTAGCGGCTGGCCCGCTCATGGACGAGAGAGACTGTTATGCTGACCCTCACATAAGGGAGCGCGGGTTCTTCGAGCAAGTCACCCACGTTGAGTGCGGGAGCCACCTGTACCCCGGTATGCTGTGGAAGATGTCCAGGACACCGGGGAGCATCCGTCGACCGCCCTGTCGTCTCGGCGAGCACAATGAGTATGTCTACAAACAGCTCCTCGGGGTTTCCGACGAGGAGTACGCCGAACTGGAACGTGATGGGCACATTGGCATGGAGTATCATCCTAGCATCGTGGTTCACGGCCGGGCGGCCGTTTGACAGCAGGCAGGCGAGCGTCCAACTGACTCGCCAGCACCCGGACATGGCGCGGTAGCCTCTGTGCCGAATACGCTGATATGCCTCTGCTAGAGTTGAGGAAGCTGACGAAGCACTTCGGTGGAGTGATTGCCGTCAACGAGCTCGACTTGACCATCGAGAGCGGCGAGATTGTCGGGCTCATCGGGCCCAACGGGGCTGGCAAGACCACGGTCTTCAA
>Ga0180301_10002786_pt1 | contig 13744 bp, 14 predicted proteins | sample GuaBasSediGuay16_FD_121797 | JGI IMG/M metagenome (GOLD analysis project Ga0180301, IMG submission 121797) | Subseafloor sediment microbial communities from Guaymas Basin, Gulf of California, Mexico - Guay16, Core 4569-2, 12-15 cm | ecosystem: Environmental > Aquatic > Marine > Hydrothermal...
CTCACATATCGCTCCATGCGCTTATACTCTCTCAACAATTTCTCGCCAAGTTCTGTGAGGGTGGCTCCACCTCCACCGTATTTCCCGCCTCGAAAAGCTCTAACTACAGGTTCCTTTAAGGTTTGATTGATCTTGTCGATATAGTTCCAGACGTAACGATAAGACATTCCTAGTTTTTTGGAGGCTCTTGAGATCGATTTTTCCTTCTTTATAGATTCAAGTATTTCAGCGCCACCCTTGCCTAGTATGGGTTTTCCTTTATATTCAAGCCAGATTTTTCCTGTCGGCCTGCTTTTCTTGCTTGACATTGTTTAAGGATTATTCGTTATGCTTATAAAAGCATAACGACGAAATATACAGCTAAACATAACGTGGGGTCTCTGTCTTGAAGAAAATGATCCTGCTCTGGTCTTTAACACTGCTCATAACTATCACCATCTCCGCAGCGTTTACAACATATTATTTTGGAGTGGCCTCAAGAAGAAGACTTATCATTTCAACGACAACCAGTCTATACGATACAGGACTGCTTGATGCAATCGAGGAAAAATTCGAAAAAGAGTATCCGATTGACCTTTACTTTATATCTGTCGGAACCGGTCAAGCGATTGAGCATGCCAAGAGAGGAGACGCTGATCTTATTCTGGTTCATGCACCATCATCGGAACGAGCCTTTCTAACAAGCGGATATGGCATATGTAGGAAGATCATAGCCTACAACTTTTTTGTGATTATAGGTCCCTCAGAAGATCCGGCGGGAATTGAAGGATGCAACGTGAAGGATGCATTAACAAAGATCGTAAAAGCGGGTAGGGAGGAAAAGGCTCTTTGGGTTTCTAGAGGAGATGAATCCGGAACTCATCTGAAGGAAAAGGCATTATGGACGTTAGTTGGTTTCAATTGGACAGAGATAAGGAAGGAGAACTGGTATGTTGAATCTGGCACAGGCATGGGTAAAACGATTCTAATCGCTGATGAAATGGAAGCTTACACTCTCTCAGATATAGGGACCTATTTGAAGTATTATGGAGACGAGAGGATCAGTCTAAAGGTGATGGTAAGCGAAGAAAAACCTCTTCTCAACGTGTATAGTGTGATAGCCGTGAACCCAAAGCAAATTCACGACGTGAACTTTGAGGACGCCATAACCTTTATAAAGTTTCTAACATCAAAGAAGTGCCAAAATCTCATAGCAAATTTCAAGAGAGAGATTTATGGAAAGAGCCTCTTCTATCCAGCGGTGCCCCTGCTAAGGGAGAGTCCTAACTCAACTATAGCTCAGTGGATAAAGGAATTTGCATATTTCAATGGAACTGAATGCCCAGAAGAATATAGAGATAAGCATCCGGAACTCTACGGGTAGAAGGAAAGGAGGCGAAAAAGAATGGCTCAAGAGATAATTGAAGGTCTAAAACGTGCCCTTGAACTAATAGTCTCTGGTGACCCTGCGGTTCTAGATGCAACTTTTCGTTCTCTATACGTATCTACCATGGCGACCCTGCTTGCAGTCCTATGGAGTTTACCCTTAGGTTTGATTATCGGTAGCAAGGAATTCTTCGGGAAAAGGATGGTGAAAGGCTTATTTAATGCGTTGCTTGGAATTCCAACTGTAGGTCTCGGCTTAATCCTATATCTACTTCTTTCAAAGAGCGGTCCCTTTGGAATCTTTAGGTTGCTATATACCCCTACAGCCATAATCTTAGGGGAAGCCTTACTTATCACACCGATCATTGTGAGTTTCACAACAAGCGCTATTGAATCAGTAGATCCAGAAATACGGAACTTAGCCAAAACTTTAGGTGCCTCTGAGAGTGAAGCCAGCATAGTGGCTCTAAAAGAAGCTTTCCCCAACGTGATCTTAGCTATCTTTGCAAGCTTTAACCGTGCAATCTCAGAGCTAGGAATAGCATTAATGCTCGGCGGGAATATCTGGGGTTTAACCAGAGTCTTAACAACATCTATTGCTCTTGAAACAACTCGGGGAAACTTTGAGCTAGGAATAGCATTAACAATAATACTTTTTCTAATAGTGTTTATTTTGAGTTTCGTTACAAATCTGCTTAAGAGAGAGTAAAGAATGATTCTGCTAGAACTTCGAGGTATAACGAAGAAGTATAATGGAACAATAGCTCTTAATGGTGTAAATTTAAAGGTTGAAGAAGGAGATTTTCTGGCCATTGTAGGTCCGAATGGTGCTGGAAAGACTACCCTTCTAAAGATCATGGCGGGTATAGAAGAGCCTACAAGCGGGAAGATCCTCTACAGGAGTAAAAGAATAGGTAGAAGGGATTTAGAGTTCTTAAGAAAAAGGTGCACAATGGTCTTTCAGAAGACCACGCTTTTCAACACAACGGTCTATAATAATATAGCATATGGCCTCAAAATCAGAGGATTACTAAAGAGCGAGATCCAAGAAAGGGTACAGGAAGTACTGAAGCTCATTAGACTTGAAGGCTTCGAGAAGACCCATGCTAAGAAGCTTTCAGGCGGACAGCAACAATTAGTTTCCCTTGCAAGAGCCTTAGTCCTTAAACCTGAACTTTTACTATTAGATGAGCCCGCTTCGAATCTGGATCCTCAAACAACCCTAATCATCGAGCATGTGATGAATCATATAAACCGGGAAGAAGAGACAACAGTTGTCATGGCGACTCACAACATATTTCAAGCCCAGAAGATTCCGAAGAGAGCTGCATTAATGCTTAACGGTAAGATAGTTGAGATCGGATTAGTTGAAGAGATCTTCCTCAAACCATCCGTTAATCTAGCTAGTTTTGCAAGGTCAGAGAATATATTTGTGGGAACTGCGAGGACGATCAATAATGGAACCTCGCTGATTGAAGTTAGTGATAAGGTTCAAATTCGAGTTGCCTTCAAAAAGACGGGAAAAACCGCGATCTTCATCAGACCTGAAGACATCATAGTCTCGAAGAATCCATTAGAATCGAGCGCAAGGAATGCTTTTAGAGGACGGATAATTGAAGTTTCTGATCAAGGTTCAATTGTTAGATTAAAAGTTGACGTAGGAGAAATATTCACAGCGCAAATCACTAAATTTTCTTTTGAAAAGATGGATCTTAACATCGGATCAGAGGTTTTTATATATTTTAAAGCATCTTCTGTACGCTTAATTTGATGGTCTATTCTCACAAAAATGCTGAATCTAATTTCAATATTTTCCAGATACATCTAGAAGATTAAAGGAGTTGAACTACTGAAAGGAACCAAACAACACATACAAAATAAAAATTAGAGAAGGAGGCGTGCGATTTACAGTATAATCGAATCGATTCCAGTCCATTTTGAGAATTCTTCTAGCTGGTCACGTATATCTCCGTAAACCACTGCGAAATGATTCTCAACACCATCTTCGAAGAGGATTTTTCCGATCTTCTCTACTGGTTGATAGAATTTTATCTTCATCGATGTACCGCGAAGAGTCGGATCACCTTTAACAGCTTCTCCTCCTATGGCATACATACAGTAGTTATTTTCACGTTCACTGATTCGTGCGCAAGTTATCGAGCCAGGTTTGCATGCAAATTCTCTTGTTAATCCCATTGGGGATTCTTGAGCAAGTATGGAGTGCTGTTCATATCTTACTTCTTGCGGGTTTTCAGCCATGCATATCGGCGCGTTTCCACAGTGCCATACAACCCCAGTGTTCGTTTTTTCATCTAGAGATATTAAGTCTACGAAGAACACTGGATTTCCTGTTAAATAATATTCGATCAGCATAGTTAAGGCTCCTATCATATCACCTTCACAAGCAGTCATAATGCCGCGATCAGTAGTTCTACCTATCGCGGTACATGGGGCTAGTTTGAATAGGTCATTGAACTCCGGAAAACATTTCACAGCAAATGCTGCTATTCCGTACTTCTTAGCTATGTTCTTCAGAGAGAGACTTACGGAAGCCGTCTTTTTAAAGTCTTCCTCTGTTACGTTTTCAGCTCTTATTCCTTCTTGTTTGATCTCGTTTTCTTCTTTCATTATCGCTTCTTCGGACAAGTTTTGAGTTTCCGCAAAAACTTCAGAGAGATCGATGTGCTGAACGCTCATACCAAAGGTTCTGCGTAAAAGCATCTCGTCGAATGAAACGTGATGAAATCCTGGAGACTGATACCCCACTAATCCGAGCTTGCTCTCCTTTAACATGGAAATGCAGCCCAGCACTCTTATCGATCTTTCTAATTTTCTCTTGAATTCTTCATCTTCTGGGAATCCATGTAAATGCTTATATTTTATGTTATGTCGCCTGAGTGTGCTGGTGATTATCATCGCTCCGCAAAATGAATTGGCTACAAGGCTTGTCTCATGCATCGTGGGCTCTGGAGTGGACCATACCAAAATGGGTGCATCAGAGTTTGGCCCTATAACACTTGTTAAAATTCCGCTATCAGCATTGATGCACTGTATCAAAACTAGATCCACATTTTCTCTATGAAAGAGCTTTGCAGCTTTCCACGCGTCTTCTTCTGTTGTTATTGTTCCTTCCGGCTCTATAAGTTTAACTTGTTCTAAATTACGTAAAAGATTCAAGGATCTCTGATGTATTTCTCTGGCCCATTCTTGATCAAAGTAAGGCTGCTTTAGCGGTGCATATCCAACTTTTATGTCCCGCAATTTTTATGACCCCCACTTCTACTTACTGCGTAAAGTGTATTTATTTTTTATACGGGGTGCGCAGTGATCTCCAGCACAGTAGCTGAGTGACGTGGGAAAATGTAATTAAAAGACGTAGCCACTGAGCTTATTTTCTTCTTGGTGATTCTAACGTTGTCCGGGGAGTCAAAATCATTTGCTGACATCACATCTTCAGCGTTGAGTTCGTAAACCTCACCTTCATTTAGCGTTCTGAAATCGCGTAAGTTTATGGTGCACTCTATATCTTCATCTCTATGACGGTTAATAACAGCCAAGTAAAGTTTCCCTTTCTCTTCACTAAGTGTTGCTAGGCAATCCAGATAGGGCACATTGTCTATTTTCTCGTTGAGAATCTCACCTGCATTGTAAGTGTCGACCTCTGTTGAGGAGTGAAGAACAATATCTCCAATATGATGTCTATAAAGACTGAATGCTAGATACTCCGGGTTTACGAACAAAGTTTCTTCATTAGTAACTATGGGACCGCATGGACCGCTATTTATGAGGTCGCAGAGATTAGCCATTCCAACACTATTGCACATCTTATGCATGGTGTGAAACATTCCAGCTGCAAAGAGGCCGTCTTGTAATGTCAATCTCTGATAAAAAGCACGAGGACCAGCATCTTTGTGCCATACATTCCATTCATCTACGGCGATCTTTATCTCTCTTTCTGCGGGATCTATAATAGCATTAATTAGGTTACTTAGACGCTCAAGGCTCTTTTTAGCCTCTAAGGGGCATGCTACCAAAGTGTAGTAGTCTTCGTATCTATAGTACTTATGGATAGAGACAAAATCTATATTGCGCCCTGCCTTCTTCAACAATTGATAATTCCATTCATCCTGATCACATCCCACTGCAACGACCTTTATGGTTGGATCAACCATCTTCATTACTTTTGCATATTCGAAGGCTACACAAGCATGTTCTTCAGCGTCCATGTGACCAACTTCCCACCAGCCGTATAACTCGTTGCCAATTCCCCAGTACTTCACATTGAAGGGTTCGGGATGACCGTTTTTAACCCTCATAATGGCATATTTTGTTTTTCCCTCTCGATTGCAATATTCCACCCAGTTAGCGGCTTCTTCCGGAGTGCCGGTACCAACATTTACATTTATGTAGGGATCTGCGCCTACCTCTCGACAGAAATCTATGAATTCATGAGTTCCAAATTCATTGGTTTCCTCTACATCTACGCTCCAGAAGGTTGGAAGAACTGTTTGGGGTCTTTCCTCCCTTGGTCCCACACCATCAAGCCAATGATAGACGTCTGCGGGGCATCCTCCAGGCCATCTTATTATTGTCGGCCCCATCTTTTTGGTTGCTTCTAAAACGTCTTTTCTTAATCCCCGCACATTTGGTATTGAAGAATTCTCGCCAACCCATATTGATCCGTAGATTGTATGTCTTCCTGGCTCTCCCCAGTTTTCAAGCATTGTACCGAAGACATGAATGTTCAAGTTTCCAATTCTGTCTCGGGAATCCACATTAATCTTTGCTTCCAAAAAATTTTCCTCCTTTATGCTTAATTTAGTGATGGTAATTAAAAAGCATTTGCAGCCGAAACGCGATCGAAATGGATCAGAAAGTGCGAGCTTATTTATATCATTAATGAGTGAAAAACTAATTGTTCCGATTCTAGTTGCTTAATAGCCGTTTATTTCTAGATCTGCTTGGAATAATGGCGTGTCTCTGACAGTTTATCAGCTCATCTTCTCAGAGTAAAGAATGGATACCTATCGATAGCAATATTTCCGAAAGAGTCAGTTATGTTTTGGACAGGAGATATGCAGATGTAGAAAGCTATATATTTTAAGATAAAAGTCTAAATAAACTGAGGCTGAAAAAATATGTCTGGAAGACTAATCAGATTAAATAGGATTATTAACCCCAAGACTAGAAAAACCGTGATTGTAGCGGTCGATCATGGATTAATGTTGAGGCCAGTAGGCATCGAAAACCCTATACCAGTCGTTAAGAAGATAGTGGAGGGAAAGCCTGACGCCTTACTTTTGAGCCTAGGTATGATTAGGTTATGCCAAGATCTCTTTTTAGGCAAGGATTCCCCGGCGCTTATATTACGGTTGGATTGGGCGGCGGGATGGAGAGATGTAGCTACTCCGCAGAAAGAAAATGTAAGCGTTATTTTTTCTGTGGAGGATGCTGTGAGAGCGGGTGCTGATGCTGTATTAGCATTTCTTTATTTGGGTCCCGGTGTAAGCACTGAACTGGAATCTAGGAATGTAGAATGGCTTGGAAGCATTGAAAGAGATTGTGAAAGATTTGGAATACCCTTCGTTATTGAGGCTCATCTAAGTCCAATGGCTGAAGAAAAACAGCGTAGAGATCCCTCGTTGCTTACTTTGCTTGTCAGAACAGCCGCTGAGATTGGTGCCGATTTAATCAAGACAGAATACACTGGGGAAGTGGATTCTTTCAGGGAAGTTGTGAGGAATTGTCCAGTTCCAATCACGGTGCTTGGTGGACCTAAAATGAATACGGATAGGGAAGTATTGGAAACAGTTAAGGACGCCATGGAGGCAGGTGCGGCTGGAGTAACTTTTGGGAGAAACGTTTGGCAACATAAGAATCCGCCGGAAATGCTTAATGCGATAAAAGCTATCGTGCACGATAACGTAAGTGTTGATGAAGCCTTGAAAATATTGGAGAGCCATTAATTCAACAAAAAAATTCTTCTTTCATTTTTGAAGCGTCTACGAAAATAATGTGAGCTTTTACCCGATTTATAAGAGTTCTAAAAGATTTGTTCTGAATGTCATCCTTATTGTTGTGCTTCGATCGATTAACAGGTATGTTATAGCCGAAATATTGAACTGAGAAGTGATAAAGCATTCACCAATCCTTAGTATTCCTGATCGAATCTAGCACTAACGCTGGTTACCGAAAAAGGCATGAAGATGGACTGTTCATCGTTATGTCGGCTTTTTTATTTACTAAATTTATTAATTAAGGCTTAAATATCGAATTAGATATAGATTTTTTGATTAAAAAATAAACAGGGAAAAGATAGAAATGGATGATATTGATAGAAAAATCATTTCAGAGCTGCTTAAGAACGGAAGAGCTTCTTATAGAGAATTAGGCGAAGCTATAGGCTATACTATAATGGGAGCTAAGAGAAGAGTTCAGAAGATGCTTTCTGAAGGCTTAATTCAAGTATCAGCAGAAATGAATATCGACAAAATGAATCTCCATATAGCCCTGATTTTGCTTGAGTTTGAAAGCCGTGAAGCTTTGAATCAATGCTTAGAAATGTTTAAGGAATGTCCAAGAATTGTGAATATGTTCACATTATTCGCAGGCTATAATCTAGCCGCCCTAGTCATTGCTGAAGATAAAGACACTCTAGAAAGCGAATCAATGGAGAGATGCTCTCTAAGATGTAGGACAGGCGTTCGAAGAACAGAGTTCTACCCTATAGGCACAATCCTGTTTTCTCCATTCCTAAAGTTACGAATGAACCTAGTAACAAAGGACAAAGAAATCGCACCATGCAATGTTAAATGCGATTCTTGCGAAAGATATCAAGCCAGCAAGTGCGTTGGATGTCCAGCTACTATATACTATAAAGGACCTCTATGATAAAGAGATTAAATGTTTTTAAGATTTAACGGCTCTCTGCGTACAAGAGAATCTAAATTTTAATTTTTGAGAATACGATTATTTCGGTTCTTTTCTTTCTCCTTTAATGTTCTTGTCCTTGATATACTTATGTGGAGAAATGATGAGGGTGAGATAAGCCAAAATAATTGTGAAGACGCAATTAGGCCCAGCATCGATGAATTTATCGCTTTTTAGTCTATTCAAATTTCGTATCCAATTTCTCTCCGCTCGTCGCAAGGTTCTGCTCCAAGTTGGATCTTCCCATCTACATAATCATTCAGAATGTCTTTGATTTTGCCTGAGACCCCTGTTATGGGCTCGATGCCTAATCTCATGAACTGATCTATTGCTCTTGGACCCATTCCTCCGGATATTATCACATTCGCATCTTCGCTTGCAATGAACTGTGGAACTGCCCCCGGCACATGGCTGTTAAAGTATGGATTCTCTTTAACTTCTACGTTTTTCACCTCATCATCTTCAATCTCGACGAATACGTAGTATGGGCATCTCCCAAAATGATGAGACAAGCGGCTTTCTAAACCAGTATTCTCTTCAGAGGCGAACGCTATTTTAATCTTAACCATTCTATATCAATATCATATGCATTGTGGCTTTATTGATATTCTTTTTGCTTATTTTTTAAACAATCTGACTACTTTAAGAATCTAGCAATCTTCATGTTTTCTTTAGCTTTTTCTCTTCTCATAATCAATGTGTGATATTTCCCTTCATACATTATGCTGATCCAGACGAATAATGTGCATTGACGCTTCTCTTTACCCCAGTATTCACATTTTTCACGTATGCAATATTCATATTTTTCTAAGCCGCAAATCGTCCCTATAGAAGTAACTTCAACAACTTCTCCTTTCTCAAGTAATTCCTTAAATGAAGGTTTCGAAGAAGACATAATGGATCTCCTATTAATTTATAGAAAGCTTCCCAAGATTTATTGTTTTTCAGTATCATTACAAAGACTATAATGCTGGCTGTTTTAATTGCCTAAACAGATTCAAAGGTCTCCATCAGATTTAAAATATTTTAGGGTCTCCCTACAATCATTAAGATGAACAATAATAGACATAACAGTAGACGGTGACGGGTCTTTTACGCCTCGTTCTCATACGAAAACATTTTCTATCAGATACCGCCTCTCTTTCCTTAATGTTTAAACGTATCTAAATAAACTCAAACTGAAAGCGTTACATATCGCCGAAAGGATTGGTGATGCCCTGACAATGGATATACTTGAAAAAGCCCAGCGGATGCTTGAGGAGAAGCCTTTATGCGATAATTGTCTGGGTAGACAATTCGCTTTTCTAGGATACGGTATGGAAAACAAGGAGAGAGGACGAGCCATAAAAATTCTCCTCACAATGAAGGGGCATAGACTAGCTCTTCTAAAAAAGCCAGAGGGAATCCTCTTACTTGAAACCTTAGCTGAGAACGGCGCGTTTCCGATGGCTGCATATGTGCTTCGAAAGCTCGAAAAGAGTCCTAAGGAGGGGCGGAAATGTTTTCTCTGCGAGAATAAATTTGATGCTCTTTCTCCTCTCGTAAAGAAAGCTATAAACATTCTCAAGGACTATGAATATGACACCTTTCTAGTTGGAATTAGAATTCCAACAGAGATTGAAGAGAGAGAAGATGAGCTAAGAGCTAAATTTGGAGTTGAACATGGCGAAAGCATTAAGAACGAATTCAGTCGAGTGTTAGGGAAGATGCTTCTGGAGGTTACTAGAAAAAAAGTTGATTATATGAAGCCTCAAATTGTTGTTCTATTTAACCCTTTCACAGAGGAGATTGAACTTCAAGTCAACTCGCTTTTCATAATGGGAAGATACAGAAAGCTTATTCGAGGTATACCTCAGTCGAAATGGTTCTGCCGTAGATGCCGAGGGAAAGGATGCCCATCATGTAATTGGACTGGAAAGATGTATCCTGAATCTGTTGAAGAGCTCATCGCTGAGCCGATTCTAGAGATAACTCAAGGAGAAGGATCATCCTTTCACGGTGCTGGACGTGAAGATATCGATGCACGCATGCTTGGTTCGGGAAGACCGTTTGTAATAGAGATTAAAAGACCTCGAAGAAGAAAATTGAACCTTTCAGAACTTGAACGTATAATAAATGAGAGAGCGAAAGAGAAGATAGAAGTCATGGAGCTCAAATATGTGGATAGAGAGGCAGTCATGAGAATAAAGAATATGGAATCAGCTCAGAAGACCTACAAGGTTATTGTTGAATTTGAAAGAAATGTCCGTGACGATGAGATTGAAAAACTGAAAAGCGCATTAACCAACACTATAATTTTGCAACAGACGCCGATACGTGTTCTACATAGAAGAGCAGACCTTACTCGAGAAAAACACATATATGAGACAAAAATAAAGAGAATCTCCCCGAACAGAATAGAATTGATAATCAAGTGTCAAGGAGGCCTATACGTAAAAGAGCTGGTAACCGGGGACAACGGTCGAACGAAGCCGAACGTTTCAGAGATCATAGGTGTAAAGGCTCAGCCCCTTGAGCTTGACGTGTTAGGTATCGTAGAAAAAATGGAGGAAGAAAAAAAATGGCAAAGTCTAGAGGATTCCGAAGGAAAACTCGTTCACTCTTAAGAAAGAAGCCTCGTGAACGGGGAAAACTGGGTTTAAGTAGGATTCTTCATAAATATCAGCCTGGAGACAAAGTTGTGATAAGGATAGATCCAAGCGTTCATAAGGGTATGCCGCATCGAAGATATCATGGAAAGATAGGCATCATAAGGGCGAGAAGGGGAAGAGCATATGAGGTTGCTGTAACTCAGGGAGACGCGGTTAAGCAGATAATAGTTCTTCCCGAACATCTTCAGCTTCATAAGGGGGAATAAAGGTATGGTGAGAAAAGTATTGAAGGTTCAACCGATTACTGTTCCGCAAGTAATGGCTCTGCTTAAGGCTATTGGTGAGGAGAATCTAGATCAGTTTCAGCGGAGAACATTAGATTATGCGAGTAAATTTTCGAAGATTAGTCCCGAATCGGCAGAAAAGCTCTTAGAGGAATTGAAGGAAAAGGCTGAGTTAGATGAAGAAGAGGCTGTTCAGATCGTTAATTGTATGCCAAAAAGCATTGAGGAACTGCGGGTTTTCTTAGCTGGTGGTCGGAGAATCGTGGAAACAGCGAAGCTGGAATTGATTCTCAGTCTTTTAGATAAATATAGGGAAAACAAGGATTAAAGGTTCTCAAAGAAAAGAGTTATTAGAGTTTTAGGTGTAAGATTTACTGTTGTTTGGTGAGGTCTAAATGTATATAGGACAGATTCTCTTCTACATATCTCTGTTAGAAGCATCAGCGGAGAATAATGATCATTTTCCATCCCTATTAAGAAGATTCAAACTTTTATCAATAGACAATATTTAGAAAGATTTGAGGATTCCTAAATTTCCTATTTTCATCAAAGAAATGAAAAGGAAGAGAAGAAGAAATGTCGGAACGTAGGGAGAGAGAAGGCAAACATCTTTATGAAGAAAATGCATATGTCCTAGATTATCTGCCATTCGGAAAGCCTGGAGCAAGAGGAAAATATAGGACAGGAGCTATTGTTCAGCTTATTGGCGAGAATTATTTTACTCTACTTGAAGCGAATGTGAAGGCTGGAGTGACACTTAAGCCACTTGACAGGGTTTATGTTGGGAAAGAATCCAGAAAAGAGATTGCATATATACTTGGCAGAATCGGATATGATGAATTAACTGCAAATGCGAAAATGGAACTTGAAAATGTGGTTGAACATATTGTTCTGAAGAGAGAGAAATGGTTCGTGAATTTCTTCAATACTGCTCAGCCTATAACGCCTAGAATGCACATGCTTGAACTTATACCTGGCATAGGGAAGAAGTATATGTGGGACATTCTGAATGAGCGCGAAAAGAAGCCTTTTGAGAGCTTTGAAGATCTTCAACGACGAATCAATATCCCGAACCCAGCGAAGCTTATAACGAAGCGAATAATAGAAGAACTCTCAAGAGAAAGCAAATATAGGCTCTTCACTCGTCCTTCTGGATGATTTTAATTTCATGATTCCTAACTACTTGTTAAATGTAAAGGAATCCCATTTGCTAAATTTGATTTATCATTCCGTGCTGGTGACTCCATGAGTCTTCTCGGCGAGGCAAAGAAGCTCCTAAAATATTATAGAATTATTCCAAAGAAGCGTTTGGGACAAAATTTCCTTATAGATGAAGAGATTTTACATAAGATGGTTCACTATGCTTCGGTAAGCAGTGAGGATATTGTTCTCGAGGTTGGAGCTGGATTCGGCTTTTTAACCGAAAGACTCGCCGAGAATGCCAGAAAGGTGATCGCGGTAGAGATCGATGAAAGACTCGTAAGGGCTTTAAGAAAGAGGCTAAAGGCACATAATAATGTGACGCTTCTACATGGAGACATCATGAAGATGGATATCCCGCATTTTAACAAGGTTGTATCTACTCCTCCCTATTCTATTTCGTCTCCTCTGCATTTTCTGCTTCTAAGCAAGTCGTTTGAACAGGCGGTTCTATCCTTCCAAGAAGAGTTTGCCAAGCGGCTTACAGCATCTCCAGGTTCGAAGAATTATGGTAGACTCACAGTAACAACTTATTATCGGGCTGACGTTGAGATCCTTGACGCTGTTCCTAAGGAATCTTTTTGGCCGCCACCTAAGGTGGATTCATTGATAATCCGTTTGAAACCTAGGAAGTCTCCCTTTAATGTGATGGATGAGAAGATCTTTTTCGATGTTGTGAATGTTATTTTTACTCAGAAAAATAGGAAGCTAAGAAATGCTATTCTGCCATTCTTCGGCAGATTCAGACTTTCCGGTAAAGAAGCGATAAAGATTGCTGATTCTCTGCCTTTTTGTGATAGACGGCCGAGAGAGTTATCTCCCGAAGAGATCGGTTTAGTCGCTGATGAGATAGTTAAAGAACTGCGTAAAATCGGATTTCTCTAGATAATTCTTTTTAGGATTTTGAATAGGCAGGCATTCGACCATTCTTTATAGATACCTAGTTATTGCTGCCTCTAATGCTCTAAGCGGTCTAGCGCCTATAATTCTGTCAACAAGTTTGCCATCTTTGAAGATCAGTATTGTTGGAATGCTCATTATCTGATATTCCATAGGGATCCTTCGATTCAAGTCTACATTTAGCTTTCCGAAGAGAATCTTTCCAGCGTATTTCTTTGCGAGTTCATCTATTATTGGGCTTACGATGCGGCAAGGAGCACACCAAGCTGCCCAGCAGTCAATGACTATCAAACCACCGCGCTTTATTATTTCATAAAAGTTTGAGTCTGTAACTTCAATAGGCTTATCGCTCTTTGGTTCGCCTTCTCTTGAAGCTCTAAGACTCTTCATCATTTCCTCTAATTTCTTGCGTCTGATCCTTTCTAGTTCTTCGTCCTCATCCATGATTAATTTCCCCGCGGAATTATATTGTGA
>Ga0180301_10002787_pt1 | contig 13741 bp, 5 predicted proteins | sample GuaBasSediGuay16_FD_121797 | JGI IMG/M metagenome (GOLD analysis project Ga0180301, IMG submission 121797) | Subseafloor sediment microbial communities from Guaymas Basin, Gulf of California, Mexico - Guay16, Core 4569-2, 12-15 cm | ecosystem: Environmental > Aquatic > Marine > Hydrothermal...
ATCTGCATCTGATATATTAGTGCTATAGGCTCTTTTTCCCCCACCTATTTCGTTCCATCTGTTAACACTAGGTCTATGAAAATAATAAGTTTTATTTTCCGGGTCTTCTTCAGAACACATTTCCCATGCTATAAACGATTTGCCTTCTGGGGGCGGAAGTTCCTCTTCGTCAAAAATATCAAATAGATCAGACAAATCTTCTGGTTCCCCACCTTCGCCGTCAAATAATTCGTCTAACAGATCTTGTATGTCTTCATCGGTAACATCGCCGTCTGATAAGATATCCAATATATCGTCTATGTTGTCTTGTGGAAATGGTGAAATAGAAGGGTTGCCTCCAGGCATACTAGATTTTATAAAAAATTCTGAACCTGAGGCGGATATTTCATCTGTATATTCGTCAGAATATCTGGCTATTATTATAGCGGGCTTATTAGAAGGTGTATGCCCCCAAAAAACACCACTACCACGATTATCACAAATGCCCGATCCAAAAGAATCTGTTTCCCATACACAACTGTTGGTTAAGTCTTCAACAGTATATTCACCTTTGTAAAAATTACTTTCTCTTCGTCCAACTGCTACAAAGTGACCGTATCCGCTTTCTGTTACACAAACCTGGGAAGGGAGAATTTCTAAGGTAACTACAGGGTCTACAACATTTACTGTAACACCACTAGAAGCTATAGGAAATGATTGATAATAATAACCGGATGGTAAAACGCCGGATTCGTCCATCCCAGAAGAATAGACGACAACATCAACATATGTTTGTGGTGCGCCAGAAGGGCAAATAACCTCCCATGTAGAAGAAGATGTATATTGAAAAACCCCCCCAATATTTTGGCCAAAATATATTAAACCAGAGGTTGGGAGATCTTGTCCATACAAAGTAAGAAAATTATTTCCTGTCCAAGGTCCGCCAGAAGGGCTAATTGAATATATGTTCATTTTATTTAACCTTTATTGCTTTTGATGCACGAACAAATCCTCTATATGGCAAATACATTCTAGCACTGATGACTGTTATCCCATTTCGAATAGCTTTAAATAATCCCAACTTACTAACTTTCCCAACATATGGGTTTGTACTGTTCCATATAACCTCTTTGGTAACATCTTTATCATAAGCAAACTGTTCACCGCCTGCATAACATCTAAATTGTATATATTCTCCAACAAATACGGTTTGCGCCTGTTGTGGTTTTAAGTATAAATAATCAATTTTTCGCGGATCAACCCCGCCATCTACACCAAGAGAAAATGGAGAAGTATTTCCGACCCATACGTTATCTATTTCTAAAAATCTAACCGGCATAGGATATCCAAACCAACCACGACTTTTGGTCGATACACTCCCGCCAATAACGCAATCGGCGTCTTCTATTTTTTTGCTTCCTAAAACACCACCCAAAATAAAATCTGTTTCTCTTTTACCAATATATATATACTCTGTATCTAGTATAGTATTTCCAGGTCCTACTAAGCGCACTGGTTTAAGTCCAATACTTAATGATTCGGGAGTTTCTCCTATAGTTTTAAACGAGGTTCGCACTTTAATATTGCTTAAGGGTTTGATATCCCCAGGTGTTTCTTCTATCCCTATCCAACCCATTGTTAGGCCTGTTCCTTCAACAGTAATAACATCACCTCGTACCACACCGCTTGGTGTTATTCTACTTATATTTATACCCATTCTTTCTCCTTATATAAGATCGGTATCATAAGTTATCTTTAATATTGCTGGCTTGTCCGAATCCCAATCTCCCAAATCAAAGTAATCAAATCTTTCGCCTAGTGGTATAGACGATTCGTTATTTGCTACAAATTCAAATTCTGTCAAACCACTAGGATTTATGTTTTCGGGGTTTTTTAATTCTAAAAAGTGCCATTTGTTAGCGTTACAAATTTCTATTGTACCCTGATATACTCCAAAACTATATAAGCCACTAGCGATAGTTCCATCAGCGTTATAACACTTTTCAAATATGTCACTATACCCTTTTGCAATACCCCATGTATGTCCACCGCTAGCTGCTACATATTGTTCATTTTGACCATAACAAATATTTCTTTTATCCCATTCTTCCTGAGAATTAGGAATATTTCTTGACCAGACATCGATTTTAAAAGTATCTAGTGTACTTCTTTTTGTATTTTTTTTGACATAAATAGCTAACTTTGCACTAACAGGGACCGGTAGCGTTGGATAAGTTTCTAATCTCAGCCACTTGTTATTAAACGTTTTGTATCCTCGCCATATTTCACATCCCAACGATCCTATTTTGTTTACATTTAAGTATCTTTTACCAACCCGACAATAGTTTTCTTTTTTAAAATCATTATGAGCAGGTGTTATGGTATTTTTATAATTATAATTTATTCCATCTTTTCTGTTATAATTTTCGCCACAAAGCGCAGTAAAGAACTCTTTATCTGTTTCTCCAATCTTGATACTTGCACTTCCCCATCTAGTATAGTCATCATAGCATTCTGAAAAATATCTTATATTCTTAGACACGGATACATAAGTGCTGCCCACAACTTCTTTTTTATACCACTGTTGTGTTGGTTGGTTTTCTTTAGCTATAATCATAAAACCAGATTCTGAGGTTGCGGTGATATTAGGAGTTGATGCTTCTCCGCCCAAAACGAACGATATGGTGTTTTTGTTTAAAAGTCCTTCGTCATCCTCTATCGTTCCCCAATTGATACAATCTTCATATTTAAAGTCTGTAGAATAATCACCATTCCCGCCAATCAAAGATCTGTCTACGACGGGATAAGTATAAGAAGAATAAATGGTTGCTGTTGGCGCAGTTTCCATCCCGCTGCCCCTATGATCTGCATAATCATCCATGTAGCCGTTTTCCAAGTCGTAATCCATGCCGCTGTTGGTGCTTGTAAATGACGCGTAATCACCGTCTTTTAACCCTCCAATTTGAATTGGATAATATTTGCCATAAAGGTCCCTAAACGTAAATCCACTTGGAACTATATTTTCGAATATGTTAGCACTAACTTGTTGCTCGCACTTATATATTGTGTAGTAGTCTTCTGCACCTTCACCGAACCAGAAATTTTCTACGGTAACCTTGCATCCTGGTCCGCATTCTACCGACTGCTGATCTGGCGGCAAACGGTCATCCCACTCTGGGGGTGAACAGTTGCTGTCTATTCTAACATCTTGTTGTTCTTTGCAAATTGGCTGCTTAATTGGTTGCCCTTTGGGTAATTTTATACTAGGATCTCCGTCAGAATATATATAGCTTTCTGTTCCCGGTTTTTTTGGAGAAGCATTAATGTTTAAACCATTAGGATTATTTAATTCTGAATATTGATCAAAGGCTGCTATTCCGCCGTTTAGTTTTGTGCTAAATTTTAGTGCTGGTTTATTACTACCATATCTGTACGCTCTACAATAGAGAGTAAAAGGATTTGTCTGATATCCTAATCCTGAAAAAGTTGGGATTTCATAAAAAAAGTCTTTTTCTTCATCTATATATGGACTCATAAAGTTATCAATAGATACATATTGTCTTGTCCCATCTCCAAAAATAGTAGAGAGGGTGTATTTATCTATATCTGGTACTGTCCATATATGATAATAAGGTAAATCTAAAATTTTTACCTTTTTTACCCCTGGCGAATCAGAACAAGTAACTAAAATTTCATTATCAGGATCTTTGTCGCTATGACCTATTGCAGCAACAGTGCCACCAAGAAAGTCGCCATCGTATTTGGGCATAGCAGATTCTACAAGACTAACAGTATTACTATGATACACAGGCGGACTAATCCCAAATCTAAACGAAGCCTTCCCTGGTTGGTCTACTGGATAATCTAAAAATGCCAACATCGTTAATATCCCAGGGGCCGCAGCAACACCATATATTCCTGCTCCGCCCAACAAAGAATAAAAACCATTTATGTCAGAAACCCCTATTATCCCAGTATTATTGTAAGAGCTAAAAGTTGACGCCCAAGCTGTTGGTGCTAAATATGTAACATTTAACCATTTTCCATCTTTGTCTACCATACTTATTCGACTATTTTCCGGATTATTTTTAGTGAAAATACAAGCGGATTCTCCACAAACCCACATATCATTATTTATAAATGTTAGATCTGTAATATTATAGTTTGATAAAATTAATCCACCTGGATTATTGGAATTGCCAGCCCAATCTGTTTCACCGGAATAGTCTGGTGCAATTGAGTTGGGTCCGACTTTCCAACTGCCTCGCCCACCTATAGGTTCTGTAATCGGGTACGTTAAACTATCTCTAGGAGGAACCCTATGTCCTCTAGCATCAAACATCCACCATTTGCTAACTGGCGCAATAGCTCCTAGATCCACTTCATCTGTTTCAACAATCTTTTCTATAACATCGCTATCCCACCATGTCCACGTATAATCATTTACTTCCATTACAACACATTTACCATCAAATGTCCACGCAGGGGCTCCGGCAACAGGACCTCTGGCCAAATATGTATTTCCGTCTGCATCTGATATTGTATATAATGAACCGTCTTGTTCATGAACAATTAAAGGTAAACTGGTGTCGTTGGGGTGACTTAAAAATCCTGGAACATTTTCCATTCTAGAAGCAGAAAGATTAATTTCTCCCGTAAAATGATCGTAGGTATTATCTCGAAATCTTGTATTTATATAAAATTCACTAAAGTTATTTCCCGCCAAAAATGTATTAATTTCTGTTGCCTTGTTAAAATATTTATTTTCACCAAACGGATATTTGTCTGCTTCGTTAGTATTGTTGTCTGGGCCACCCGGTCTGTATCCAAAGTCAAACGGACTTAGCTCTGGTCTATATGTATATAACCGTTTGTTTGGATCTGTTTGAGGATAAAATATAAAGACATCTTTTTCTTGTCTTTCTTGCCTTGTTGTTATACTGTTAGATGCTTTTACAATACTTGCCGCAGATCTTAAAATAATTTGTTCTGAGTTTCCGTCCCTATATTTGCCAAATTCGTCAGATAATTGTCCTGTGTTTCTGTTGATCTTAAGAACTCTTTGTCTGTCAGGTGAAGCAACCCAAAAAAATCCATCGTGATATTCTACACCTTGTGGTCCAAATAGGTAATTAGGAGTAGATATTTCTGAGTTAGAAGAAACAAAATCTAAATTATCATCTTGTGCAACAGTTAATGTAAGGTTTGTAAAATCTACTTTAGTATTAGCGTCTGTATTTTTTGCAAATACTCTTATTTTAATACTTTCTATGTCGGTAGTATGGATACAAACTCTCGCAGAATATCTTGTAAAGTCATATGATCTGCTCAATCCAATTCCACTCGGATACGGTACAATTTCTCCAACTCTAACAATCTGTCTATTCAAATCTGAGTCAGACGAATTTATTACATAGTTTGTATGCGCACCAGGAATTTCTATTGCGCCAGATTGCATTACCGAACATTGTCTATATGAAGTTGTATGATACTTATCGTTTATTAAAAAATCAACTCCAATAGTTCCGTGATAAGAATTAGAATCTGTTATGTTTGTTCTAATGCTTACTCCCAAGTCGTATACAACATTTGGCTGCACAATACCTGTTATATCTTGTTCTACTCCAATAAACGGTAACGGCACTTCTCCATATGGCGTAATATAAGGAGTATTAATTAATGATAAAACATTATAAGAACCACCATTTTTTGCGGCAAATGTGCTACTTTTAACATGAACACCTTCTTGTTGAACGGGACATACAACACCACTCCCAAAAACTTCACTATATGTGCCATCAGAATTTTTAACCATAACGTCACATACGCCAGCGAGGCCATAAGGCAAAACAACTTCTAGTTCATCCATTGCTCCCGTTATTCCCGGCGGATATGGCATAACTACCTTAGGTGCTTTCAGAGCGTATCCACTAGATGTTCCAAGATTTTTACCAAAAAAAACATCTATATTTCCATCCCTGCAACAAAATCCTGTCCCGTAAATATTTATTGTGTTACCGCCAAACCCTGCTGCTGGTTGACTAAAACCTTCTGTTATGGGAGAAGAGCCCATACTTCGTCTTTTCCAGGGTTCATCATTGGCTTCATGTTGTACTATATTATTCCAAGGATAAGTTAGATAGTTATTATCCCACCCACTAGTTGCTACTATTTGTTTAATTTTTGGTCGCGTAGCCCAATAAGGGATTTCCATATCATTGTATCTAGGAGTATCTATTTTTATCGTGTTAGAGACAAATGGACTTTGTTCAATTGGGAGTTTACCTTCTGGGTCAGGATTAACAACAACAAGTCTAGCACTACCTTCGCCGTTTTTACATCCTGAAATATTAGCCTTAATTATTTTTTTTATTCCGTTGCCAGCATAAGAATTAGTTTCACCAACAACAGTGGTATTTGTTCCCCAGATAAATCCAACAGTAGGCGAAGATGATATAGAGGAATTTTTTGACGTACAACTAACTCTAATTTTCGCATTATCATCGATATTAGTTCCAACCACAGTTACTTCAGTAGTAGAATCTCTGCTTAATGAAATTGGTGACACATAAGTTATTATAGGTTTCCCCATATATTTTTGATTAGATTTGTATTCTGTTGTTCCACCATCTGTGTTTGTTATTGTTATTTTCGTTGGTCCACTAAGAAAACTTATTATTGATTTTAAACTAACATGTAGAGTATTTTTATTTATAACATAAACGTATTCACTTGTTTGATCATTAATAGTAACTTCTGGGGTATTTGTTTCTCCTTCACCCATAAAATCGCTACCATATACATACATATATTCATTGTTTAACCTAAACTTAACATCTTTTATAGAAGGGGATGATATAACTTTTAAATCAGATGTTGAAGTGTATTTGTTACCAGTAGAAGTAAAAACTTCTACTTTAGCATAACCTGGTTTCAAATATAAACTGGAGGTCGGATCACCAGCACGCAAATATTTAGAATATACTTTGATTGTATTTTCGTCAACGACAGTAATGTTTCCGCAATTCAAATCATTTATTTTGACTTTAGTTGCATTACCAATATCTGCCCCTGTAATAGTTAGCAAAATATTTTCTCTTGTATTTATTTCTGAAGGAGATATTGTATCTATAGCCATCTTCTACTCGCCTTTCTTCGTCCAATATCCAATCTAGAATCACCTATCATATCGTAATATCCAACTTCTCTTTTTGTAAATGTTGCATACGTCCAATCGTCAGGTATAGCATTTTCGCTAGAAGACATAAATGTACTGTTAGATATTAAGTTGTTTGTAGTATCTGGGTTATTAAACTCTCTGTCTGTTTTGAGTTCTTCATACGAAGAGCCATCATACCGAAATCTTCTTATTGCACCAGCGCTTGATTTCTGTTCTTCTGTAAGAACACACCATATATCCTTAAGCCCACCGTCAACACAAATCCCAGCAAGATTACTCCAACTATAGCCTGTTTCTGTGTTTGTTTCGGCGTCAGCAGCGGTTTGTATTATTTGCCCACTAGGACTCACATAAAAAAATCTCATACGATCTGCGCCGCCGTTAATATTGTATGCAGCAACAACAAGATATCCGGTTTTAAAACATAGTGCATTTCTAAGGTCTGTTAAATGGTTTATATGAATGAAATGTGGACTTTGGCCACTTTGATTAACTAACTCCCCTTTAAGATTAAATTTAACTGGGATTATTGGCCAGCAACCGGGAGACCATTGATAAACATTATCTTCTCTTAAAACATCTATTATATTTTTTGCTACATTAAAATTGTCAGCGCAAACAAATGAAGGTCTTAATATATTATGTAGGTCTATTATACCGTTAGGATGAGGGGGAGAAGTCGGGATATATCCTCTTTCTTTTTCCATTATGTTTATGTATTCATATATTTCGCGTATATGTTCATCGCTTACAAAAGTAGCGTTAGATATTCCATCGCCATAAGTTGGTCCTTCTGTAAGATCAAATACAAATCCGCTTATAGCTGTAACATTATTGAATTTTAAAACCCTGCAGTTACAGGGCAGTTGTTCTTTTTTGCTCATACAACCACCTATTTAACAATAGCAACATTAATCTCCTGTTGCTGGATATGTTTTATCTTCTCCACCATAATAACAAGCCGCGGTAGGACCACCTGTCGTATCACTAATATGAATATCCGGAACCTTAAATGATATCGGATTACTTCTTAGTTCTGTTGAATTTGCAAGCACACCGCTACCTAAATTTTCCATACTGTATCCGCCAAGAGTTTCAACTTTGGTAATATACACCGGGCCGGTAACAGTTTTGTATGGAACAATAGTTGTAACTTCTTGTGTGTTAACAGTTCTGTTGATTGTTGGGTGTGTCCATGTTCCAGATGATGGGACCCCCAATACGGCAACTACCCCTGATGCGCTTTCGTTAGACGAGAAAACGGCATACGAGTTTGGTGCCAATGGATCTACTAGATTTTCGCCTATGAATGTTACTGCGGTTTTGCCGGGGATACCTTTAGCTGGACGCATATCGTATATAACCGGTTGCGAGTAATTTCTGGGAAAGTCAAACCCGGCAATATCATCAAACTCTTTGTATGGTCTAAAGTATGGTTTTCTTCCTATTTCTAAGCCGTGCAAATCTTTTGGCTTGGGTTTTTGCAGCACTATTCTTGGAATATTTTCAGCATAGGAATATGTAGTGGTAACCCCACCGTGAGACACCTCACAAGACAAATCGGTTAACGGAAACAAATCGGTGTTATCTGCACCAACCTTTGGAAATCCGGCAAATGTAGAAGAAAATACCGTTTTATTTCCTGCACCAGTAATCAAACTTTCAGCATATCCGGACGCCCATGTGTTCATAATCTCTACAGGATCTTCTAGTTGTATAAATTCATCAGTTTCACCACTTGGAAATGTAACAAAATTCCATGGTACAATACTATCATCAGTTACAACCACAGTATTCATATAGTCTCCACTTCCTACAATCCATGGCCCATACCTTTCCTCAAGAAGAACAGGGACATTAGCCAATATTTCAGGACTATTATATGATAATACATTTGAATCTGGGGGTGTATAGTACTCAAAGAATTTAGGAATATAAACATCTACTCCACTATCAAAAGAACTGTTATTTTCGCTCCAGTCTGGTTCGTTGAATGCTTGTTTCCAGTTTTCCGAAAGTGTCTTTAATTTATAATCATATCTTTTAATCCCAATTAGCGTTGGTGTTTTGACAAATAATGTCCCCTTAGGGAACATTTCTTCGTAATTGCTGACGGCACCAAGTTCATATTCTGCTGACAAAACTGGTTCTTGCTCAGAAAAACTAAGTTGCGCAGAAATGGTTATTATGTTAGCCTCGTTTGGATCAGAAATACCCAAAAGCTCCATTGTTGACCAAGTATAAGGATCATTTCCTTCATAATATTCTGTAAATCCAGCTGGGACACTATTTCCTTCTCGACCATATACAAATCTTTTTTTATACGTGTTATAATCATACGAAAAATCTTCCTGGAAAAATGGTCCATAGTAGTATCCCAAAAAAGAATCTCTTAAAACCATATGCGGACGAACCGTTAGGTTGCTGTTAATAAACGGAGTTACATGTTGGTAAAGTATCCCACTAGTTCCGGAAACTGGTCTTATTTGAATTTGATTTCTGTATGGATTATAATACATATTGTCTGTTAGTCCATCCATCCAGGCACTATCCGATATTTCAATTTTTCTTTCATAGTAGTTTAGTTGCCACAATATATCGTAAGTAAAAGAATTCGGCGGTGGTGTGTAATATGGTATAACACCATTGTTTATATCTTCTATATATTCGTTCCATTCTTCAGTACCAGGTTCTGGTGGTGCCCACCTAAAAGTTCCAGTTGAATTAATAAGATCTACAGAGGTTTGATAATTTGCAAAGTTTTTATGAACCCATGCTTTTCCAAAGTACATATTAGCATTAGTTTCTACTCTTTTAAACCAATCTTTTGTCCACTCTTCATACGAATGATGTTCTCCCAAAAGCGTATATGCACTGTTATCTTTAATAGGGCGCCCATATAATCTATTAAGAGCAATATCTTCTATTAGAGAAATAGAAGACCAATTATCCATTATCGAAGAAAAGCTGTTTTTAACCAATGAACCATCTGGATATGTATATGTCGTTAAATCTGTTTTGCCGGGCGGGAGAGATCCGTACAAATATGGTTCTACTCTTATACAATAATCTAACCATCTTTCAAATCCTTGTAGCGCACACATATATTCTTCATGTCTAGGTATATAGGATTGAAATTCACCGTTATAATCCTGATATCTAACAGGAATCTTGTCCCAAACTGGTTCTAGAGGGACATGTTTTAATAATTCTCTTTTTCTCCCGCCCCACAAAATAACACGAGTAGGATTTTTGTCTTTGGCTTCGCCTAACCTGCTTTGAAGCGCTGTATATCCATAAGAATCTTCAAGGTATTTTATGATACCAGAAGGTTCAAGATGTTTATACGAAGATGTTAGTATAACATTCATTTGTCCAGACGGACTAGTTCCTGAATCTGAATATCCAAAACCATCTGGCACATTGCTTTTCCAATACGGTGTTCTACCGGTAGCTTCCGCAAATCTAGTTACAACATTAAGTAGACTTTCTCCATTGAAAGGTATTCTTATAGAAGATGGGGGAATACCAGAAGCATTGTCAACAGGAGGAGGTATCATATCATATAGGTGCATATCACCACTAATAGCTGGGTTATTATTAAAAAAATATTCAAGGGCTTTCCATATTTCTTTATACGATGCCCCGCGCTCTAATATATCTTCATAAGCCTGTTTATTAGTTTCTGCTCTAGATAATGTTATATTATCATCTGGTCTAAGTCCGTGATAATATTCTGTTTCTGGATATCTGCTATTAGGTTCATAAGAGTTTCTATCAGGATTCCTAAACCATGCTGGTATCGAAAAACAATAATTAGTTCCGCTGGCACTAACAAATTCTTCGGTCCAGATTCTTGCTTGCCCCAAAAAATCATTTCTTTTGTCCTCTACTCTTATAGATGTTAAAACACCTTTTGTTGAAATACTAATGTCTTTATTAACGACAGCGCCAACAAACACTAGCCCGCTAGTTTCAGTATTATCAATAAGCAGTGTTCCACTAGAGGTAATACCATAAGGCATGGTTATTTTTATTGTATCGTTAACATTAAGTTTATTTAAAAGTATATCGGTGTTGCAATAAATTTGCGCATGAGATGTTATACCGCTAACTGGGATATTCTTTTCTACAAAGTCCAAGGAAAAAGATGTTGGAGTTGAACCAAAGCCAATATTGCCTACAATTCGTGCTAAAACAGACCCGGAGGCTTCAGTCAAAGCGCTCCATCCAGATGTACCATATTTTTGTAATATTTCGGAAGCTAATAAGTCCATATCAAACCATCCTTAAAATAACAAACCACTACCAAGAACCTGCTCATATGTATAAATTTTTCTAAATGTAAGACCAAATTCTGCTCCCCAACTATAAGCCCCTTTAGAAACACTAAAAGATTTGTCTAACACATCATAATTTCTGTCGATCATTCTTTGTTCTAAAGGTAATGATTCCCACACAGATATATCGGGGTAAACCATTCTTAGTGTTTGATTGCATATATTTTTAATATACTCTTCTTCGTTGTTAAAGCCTTTATCGTTATATTGTAAAACTTCATAATTTCTAAGTCTTATGCTCCCTTTTAAAGCTCTCGACCCTTCTGTAGTTGTTCCCATATGTTGCACTATAGGACCCGAAGAATTAAAGGGGGCAATCATATTCGCCATAACAAATTTTGGGTCCTGTATGCTTTCCTGAAAGTCAGCAGACATAATACCAGATTCTCCATTAACCGGTTGCCAAGCAACAGTATATGATATGGTACCGTTGCGCGGATTTTCAGTTTTAGAAACAGTATTTGGTCTAGGGCCAATAACATCATCATATGTCCACCCAATATTGTCTTTAATCCCCGATTCTGATCCAATTCCTTCCCAACCTCTGATTGCATTTTCCATTTTGCCAGAAGTTGTTGTTGACAATCCTGTAATTGTTCCATTTATTGTTATACCCGATATTGCTATATTTAAAGAAGTAATATATCCATAATCAACTTGTTTGTTATATTCGTGAATCCATGGGAAATAATGCATTGTCCATGTCTCGGTAATCGAATAAGAGCTATTTGAACGGCTATAACTTTCTGTTTTTGTTTTGTTGTATACTCCGCTGGAACTGTTTGATATTCTAGATTCGTATTCATCACTAAAATAATATGGATTAACAAAAAATAAAAATCCACTTGGTAAGGTATCTTGTGTAAACTGTCTAGAAAGACAAAAGTTCTTTGCATTAGAAAATCCGTCGGTGTAACCACTTGCTAGACCTACTGCACTAACAGAATGTGTTATTGTATGTGTTAGATTAGAATTTTCTTGAAAGTTCCAGTCTTCTGTGAAACTTTTTATTAAAGGATTTCCAGAACCACAAGGTTCACTATACTCAAATTGAACTGTATAAGGACATCTATCTACCCAGGTACCCTCTTCGGCAAAAGAAATATTAGAAATTTTAGGATACACATCTATTGTCGTAAAATTGTCAGCATCATTAGATACCATATAAAAGCGCTTATAATTTTCGCTGAATAATGCTTTAAGTTCTTCTTGTTGCACACGTATGGTTTCGAATTTTTCTTCATCATTAGACGCATCACCAGAAGGTAATATATAACTAGACAAAGTTATAGATGTTGTTTTGCTGAGTCCTGAACCAGCTTCTGTCATATTGATAGTTGTATTCATGGAAATCAAAGGGGTTGGATCAAACAAATACTGGTCAGAATCTCCATATCTGTAATAAATTTTAACTTGTTGCGCAGCCATGCTGTCCTCCTTTTGTTATGCTAAAATTGTTCGTTTGTTTATGTCTGCAACCAGTTCTGGTGTATGTTCATTTATATTAGTTGGTACCGGTATAGAATTTGTTGGTTGTGAGTATTCATTATTTTGTTTAACGTCAGATGTTACTTTAGCTTCAAGTGTTTCTATAGTTCTGATTTCTCTTACCTCTGTAGGTTGTATTATTTGCGTAGGGGTAAGGTCAATACGTTCTAACGCTGTGGTTAATGCGGCTAGGGTATCGCTATTTTTTTCTATGGTTTCCTTAAGTTTCAATTGAGAATCTTCCAGTTGTTTAATAGGTCCTGTATCTAATTGTGTTTCACGCGATAATCCTGAAGATAGCCTTTCGGCATATTTAGATGTTTGGTCTATCCATTTGTTAAGCGCTTCATTAACGGCTTGTGGTAATTGATCATTTTGTTGGTTAACCACATCTCTTATTTGAGTATTTACAGAAGACGGGCTTGACAAAATAGATCTGGCTTCACTTTCTTCTTTTTTACGCAGGGAGCTTAGAGCTTTTCGCGCTAAATCAATTTCAAACATTGTTTTTTTATAGTTAATTTCATTTTTAACCATATCAACAACATTATCTTCCATAAGGTTATCTGGTTTCGTAGGGGGTTTTTGAAAAGCTATAGCTGAAAGTTGTTTGTAATTTGCACTTTCATATAGGCTTTGTATTTTGTCTATAGACTTAGATTTTTCAAGAGCTTCTCTTTCTTGCTGCTTAAAGTGTGCAAGTCCTGCTATCCCTGTTGCCGCACCCACAAGTGCTATAGGACCACCAACACTA